>TARA_R110002072_G_scaffold302699_2_pt1 | contig 24572 bp, 26 predicted proteins | sample TARA_R110002072 | Tara Oceans TARA_R110002072 (sample SAMEA4397118) | marine metagenome | biome: Polar Biome; feature: [SRF] surface water layer (ENVO:00010504); material: water (ENVO:00002006), including particulate matter (ENVO:01000060) such as... | depth 5 m | reverse complement strand
AAAAATGTTTGATATTGGATTTCCGGAACTTTTTATAATTGCTGTTCTTGCCATCATTTTCGTTGGGCCAAAAGACTTGCCCAATGTAGCGCGTCGCTTGATTTTGCAGTAAATGTCACTTGTTTTTGCAGCAAAACAATATCTAACCCGTCGCTCAAAACGGGTTTTTAAAGATCATTTAACCACCAATTGAAGGGCCTTTTTCAGGCAGGACTCTACCTTTATAGAGCAGCATTATTCCATCACCTTGTAGAAGAGGCCAGTATTCATCAGTGATCTGATAGATGTGTCGATCATTATTTTGATGGAATGCTTTAAACTCAATTACATTATGATCGATTAGTTCCCGTTGCCCCCGCTCGGCGGTATAGGTTCTACGGTTTCTAATTAATATCCCCCGCAAACAATTTTTAGCGGCGGCTTGTAGGCTAGCTATTATTTTCTTTTTCCGGTCCCTCTCACATTTTTTATCCCACCAATCTGGCAGTCCTTTTAGGGCTGGAATTAGATATCCTACGCCACCGATGACCAGAAAAGGCTGCCCTACGGTGACCATGTATTGCAGCTCATCGGGTAACAAGATCATCGCGGCTGCGAATATCCAGAACCCTACAAACACGCTGAATGCCTGCTTAGGCTTCGCGCTCAAGGCGTCTTTTAAAGCACTCATCATAATTTAATTCCCCATCTCAACGATTGTTTTCGATAAATCTAATTCATCGGCAATATATGTCAACGTGTCGCGCAAAACATTATAATTAAGATTTTTGAGCACCCTTAATTTTTGAATGGATATCATTGAGCTCTTTTTTTAATTTCGCCGCTTGTTCTCGCTTCTGCTTAGCTTGAAGGTCTTCCTCTAAGATTTGAATGATAGACGCCAGAACAACCGGAAAGTAATCCTTGCAAGTATCTTCATCAAGTTCATGGATACCGACGCTAAGTATGCTATATGTGACTTTGTTCTCCACCATGGAAGCGGGCAGGTAATCCTTGAGAGCACCTATTTTCTCATCTACTCTTAGAGCTTCAAAATCATCAATATTATCACCAGCCTTCTTGGCAATCTCATAGTGTTCATACAAGAGATTTTCAAAAACCCTTCTGAGATATACGAACGCACCAATACCAATGCCATGACTGTTCAAACCTATGGCTTTGGTGAGCTCTCCTGCTTCTGTATCCCCCATTAATTTCAAATATTTTCTAACTTGGGGTAAGGAAATATCAGCAATAGATGGGTACTGACCAATCTTAACAAGGTTCATATCGTCAACCACAAAATGAAAAAAATATTCATGATTATCATCTCTATTGCAGGAAAGATGTAACCTGAATGAGCCATCATTTTTCGATATAGATCGTAAGTACCCAACCGAAGCAGAATCCGAACCACCCTTACGTTCAAAGATCGTGTCACGCTTACACCCAGTACAATAGTGGTCTAATTGAAATTTTTCATATCTAAAATTCACTAAATCTTGAGGCTCCGCGTCTTCAATATTTATCTTTTCATACAAACCAAGATTAAATAATAGATCATGAATTGATGGCAATGGCATAAAATTCCCCATGGTTAGTTATTGATCGTTTGAGACGTAGCCTACGTAAATTTGTTTACAACTACAAGCAGACATTAACTCGAACGCGGCTTTTTATTCACAATTTTATAGGTCCTTTAAAGGGGCATTAAGCCCCTCTATCATTATACGTTCGTGATGATCAGTTCGTTGGCTCTTGTGCCTTTGGAGTTTTTTCCGGCTAGGCTGTAGTGGAGATCAACCTCGGTGAAATTGAAATCTTTGAACAATTCTCTGATCTGCGGCCGGTCATTTATGGAGAGTATAAAGGTGCCTTTAACGCATTTTAAAAGCTGCGCCATATAATCGAAGCTATCGCGGGAAAACATATCTTTGCCGTAGTCATCTTCATTATTAAAGTATGGTGGATCGAGGTAGAATAAAGCCTTCTCATGGTCATAGCGTTTGATAAAGTCTGACCAGTCCAGACATTCAATCACCACCCCTGACAGGCGCTCATGAACATCCTGAAGCATGGGTTCGAGCTTTGATATATTAAAGCGTGCGGGCCTCTCTTTCGCGACCCCGAAATTCTGTCCGGTGACCTTGCCACCGAATGACGTTTTCTGGAGATAGAGAAAGCGCGCGGCACGTTCAAGATCGGTGAGCGTATCTGGGTGCTGATTGAGAAGTCGGGCAAATTCATCGCGACTGGTGAGCTGATAGCGTAGCATATCAATGAAGGGTGTATAATGCTTATTAAGAATGCGAAAGAGGTTCGCGACATCCTTCGAATAATCATTGATCACTTCGGCTTTCGGTGCCCGGGTGCGGCGAAAGAAAATACCGCCCATTCCCACGAACGGTTCAGCATAAGTTTCATGGTCAATTTGATCGATTATTTTTACAAGTGTTTTGGCCAGTTTATTTTTGCCACCCAGCCACGGTGCGACCGGCTTTACCGGTGATACGTCTTTATATATGGACTCCATAGTACGACTCATTTATTAAGCCTCCATCAACCTGTGTCCCCAATGCGGGTTGATAGATGGGGGCGTGATTTCACGTATGGCTTCTCAGCGCCATGGTTCAGATCATTGCCGTGATCTGACCCCCCGCCTTTTAAAGGCGAAGGGTGTAGGATTTGTTCAAGACCAGAACTTGAACATGAAGATTACAAATACCATCCATGGCAAGACCAGAAGCCACCACTGTTTGACCTTGCGTTGCTGTGTTTCATGAGCTGAAGCAATCAGCCATATAAATGTCCAGCCGACGATAACAGCGGTGACGATGATTGAGACGACAATATCTATTATCAAATTTAAGTCATTAATTAGCCAATCCATGATGATAATGCTCCGGTTAAATCAATGACCCCGGTCAGGATCATGATGATGGTCAGCGCCGCTCCGGCACCAACAAATGAGAATAGAAAGTCGTTGCGATTATCTGTGCCCCAGGTCCATATCCTGAGCATGATGCCGAGCTTTCTTAAACCTGTAATACCGCCGTGCGTTCGCTCCCAGTCACGGACCTCGCGACCGGCGTAATAAGCGACCGGGAATGTACCGGCGACTGAGAGCGCGATCGCAGCCATCATGACCGGCGATATATCAAATGGTAAGAGTGCGATCACCAACATCACCAGATAAGCAAGAATGGCGGTCAGCGCCGCTGAAATCAAAGCGTGGTTCCACCAGCTTTTTTTATTGGTTATAGGCATTATATTTCTCCTGTTTAGATTAAATTGTTTCTTTGATTTTAATGGCCGTCTGATAGCGATTGATGTGCGCTCTCACGACTGGCTCTTTTATGCTGAGAAAGCCGTATATGAGCTGTCTCTGGGCATATGTATCGTCCAAATTTGGACTGACCAGCACCGGGTATCCTTGCCCCGCCGAATGCTGTATCTGATAGAAATCAACCCATGCTTCATCTTTGGTCAGGTGAGCAAGTTGAGCGGCATATTCCCGGGCGGATACATTGGTGTGCTGGAAAACAGCGCCACTTTTTGATTGGGTGTGTGAGGTGGAGGAAAGCTCCCTATAGCCGCCATTGAAAGACATATTATATGTCGGGATCATGACCGGGCCGATAAACAGCCTACCGATCTGAATTTTGCCCCCGGGCACGGTGCCGCCGGTGATATCAATCCGCCACCAGCGGAAGGTTTGGGTTGCGGGTAAATGATAAAGGCCGTGGCTGCGGCCGTCAGCGCGAACAAAGCCGTCCATTTGAGCTGCACCGGACGCCTTGATCACGGTGCCCGCTGCGAGGCCGCCTTGCGTGGTGGCAGCCGTGATTGTCCAGACGGCGTCACCCGGTAAATTGGTGAATAATACGGCAACCACATCAACCGGCAAAGCCGACCCCAGATCGACATCGAGACTGGTGTTGGCCGTGGTGGCTTGAAACAGGTCTGAAGGCTGAATTTCACCGAGATAGGATGCAGGCATATCAGCGGTTTCACCGGGACTTGCGGTGACGGTGAATTGATAGGGTGTTGCCATTAGAATATTTTTCATTTTAGCCCCATAAAAGTAGAGTTGTAATTTCGCGGCCGTAATCTTCGTCGAGCGATATAATCCGAAAATCTTTGCCCGTCGACAGGTTGAAACGGCCATTCTTCAATGTGATGGTTTTACCTAGAATAAAGGTGTCATTTTCCTTGACGACAACCGCCAGATATAAATCCCGTGCGACCTTGATCAAATTGAATTTGCGAAGGTTTTCCGCGTCGGCGTCCAAGGTTTCATAAAGACTTGAAGATATCTCCACATCACGGGCACCAAGTGACAGAGTTTTGACCGCGCCGTCTTCATCGGTGGTGATGCGGACCGCCTGAGTGATTTGGGTTATACGTGCGGGATCAGCTGTCATCTTCGCGGGCCTCCCTGAGCAACATTGCAACGGCCTGTGTAAGAAGCTTTAGAAGCACTTTTGCGGATGCAAGATCATTGATATTATTTGCGATATAGTTATCAATTTGCTGCGGTGTTTTATTCATAAGAATATGGGCGCGCATTTCATATTTATGCGCGACTTCAGCAGGCTTCGATGCGGTAACTTTAGTGGCCATTTATCACCCACTCTTTTCGCAGATATGCTGCTTCGTCGACGACTATTTTATAGGGACCGACATTGGTCACAGAGAATTCGAAATCACCGTCATTTACCAGATACGGAGTGAAATCCACATACACCGTGCAAGGTATAGGAAGACCAGAAAGAACGGCTTCCGTGACGCCATCTGCGGCGATAGATAAAGTGTCGAAATCAGCCAAGAGTTCGGTGCGTGGTTTGATCTCTAACGTATTGATATCAACATAGTCGTCCAAGCAACATGTGCCCAACAGGTGGCCGACAGCATCATCCAATTGTTGTTCGGCCAGCGCGTCTTCATTGATGCCTTCATAGACAGCTAAAATCCTACCATCCGCATTATATAAACATCCTGTTTGGTACATTAATTCGTTCCTTATTTTTTAAGCTCAAAGACAAGTAAATTGGTATTCGTCGCTTCGCATGTTGGCGGGCCTATGCCACTGGTTTTTAGTTTGATCGTATAGGTATAAGCACCGGCAGCTGGGGTCTCGCTATAAGCGATATTAAAAGGCTTTTCTTTGTTTGAAGTGTCTTGAACCACGGTGAATGTACGAAGCAAAGTGCCCCCCCGGTATAAGTAAACCAGATAGGTGAAAGCCCCGCTGTACGGTGTGCCTTTGATCAATCCATTATAAATAATATTGAGCTTATTTCCGGTCGACGTGATCGTCACTGATGCCAGGGTATAGGTGATTACTGATGACGCAGTGGTCACATTTCCGGCGTTTACTGAAATAGCGTTACTGACCGCGTTTGCATCTATATTGGCCGTGGCGATACTGTCCAAATTGGCAAGGACGCCGTCATTATAGGTGCCAATAACTTGCCACGCGCCGCCTGTACGATAATAAAGAATTCTGGTGGTTGTTTTATACCAGATCTCGCCGTTGCTGGGGCTTGATGGCGATGTTGATTGGCGGTAAGTGACATATTCACCTTGTGGCCCGACCGGGCCTGTTGGGCCGGTTGACCCGGTCGCGCCGGTCGCTCCAGTCGCCCCATCTGCGCCGTCAGCACCAGCGGCCCCATCAGCGCCCTTTATCAGGCTCCAAGTATAATCACCCGGGGTTGCGCTTTCGGTGGCGGTGTTTTTGTTGGTGGCGATGCCAATATACGTATGCCCTGCCGGTGCGCCGGTGGTGAAATTTGTCACCCCGTCAGCACTATCGGCGTAGGCGATCCATGTATAGAGCGTCTCCGGATCGGCGGCAGCGGCTATTTCGTTGGCATTTTGCACACGGTAGGTCGGCCGGTAAGTTGTTTTTAATCGCCAGACCGGCGGCGGTGATGATTGACGGGCAAGGCTTTTTAAACGGCTTTCATCGATGGTGGCGACCGAGGCCGTAAATTCATGAATGCCGACAGTAAGGTTGCCGAGCCAATCGACCAGCCAATAGCCGCCAATCGATTGCATCAATCCATTGAATAAATCCCGGGCATTAAGAGCGCTCCGGGCGTGAATACTGCAAGGCGCGCTGTTTGCTACATTAAGGGCGGCGAAGGCGGCGGCGTCGACGGTAACATCGCCGCTGTCCGGTATGATATCCAGCAGCCTTTTGATGATATTACCGGCGCTGCTGACATAGGTGGCATCATTGTCGCCGCGAACATCAGCGGTGATCAGTCCGGATGGAAGTGCGCCCAGTTTAAAGAGGCCTTTTGAAAGGTCGGTTTTATATTTACCGGCAACGGCCGACCATAACGAAAGATCCGTGGTGTCACCGTCACTGGTCAGTTCTACCGCGCGGTCGAAAACGCCATCAATGGCTTCACAGGATCCGAAATGAACCTGATATATCTGATTGGTAGCATCGATCAATGTTGGTTCCATATTGAAAACCGGACCGTAGCAGAATGGCTTATAAACACCCTCAAATTCGCTGGGTCCTTCGTTGCCACCGGTGCCGAGATATGTGGGAAGGTCGATCGGCACATCAAATAAATTACTCTTATCGCCGAGCGTTAAAGTGAGAATGGTTTCATTGTAGCTTATGGAGGAGACCACGCCGTCAAAACGCAATGTGAAATCATTAAAATCATCACTGTCACCAGTCCAGATTTTAATTGACCGTCTGTCCCATTGGTAGGAAACCAGTTCGTCCAGTTCACTGTCCGCGATCATGACCTGAAGGCTGCCGCTGGTTCGGGTTGAGCCAACGGCCTCGAAGCCGTCGTTAAAAATGCTCATGCCTAGTTTGAGATTGTCGCGGATCCTTGAGCGCCAGTGTTTAGCATCGAAAACCGGAACCACCGCGCCCGATGACAACCGCACGGTAACTTCACCGGGCGCATCCGCATCATACGGTGTCATTTCTGCGAGGATAATCATCTGGACGCGCCCCCGTAATTTCGCGCACCGCCACGGCCGCCTTCACGGATGAACTGTCCGCCTTGTGGACCACCGAGAAGATCGCGAATTTCAGCAAGCAGCTCTGCAACTTTATTGTTGCCATCGATGATGGTGTCATTGACCTGATCAAAGCCCCCGGCAAGATCCGGGAATACATTTTCGATGGTCGCGGCAGGCGTGCCGGCAGTCAGGCCACCTTGAGCATATCCAAGGGTATTTTCCAAGTTTCGAAGTGCTTCAAGGATAAACGCTTCCCGGGTGAAATATTGCTCTGATGATGAGAAGACCTCAAGGCTGAGAACACGGAGATCCTCTGCAGCGGCGACGATATCATTTATGGCACCTTCATCACCGCCCCGGGCAAGGCCAAGTAGATCATTAAACCGTGTTTCAGCATTGCTGAGCTGATCGGCAGGCGCGAGTTGTGATTTGGATCCTGAGCCAAGCGATAAGGCGAAACCTTCAATGTCATTGTGAAGCCCGCCAAGAAGACTGCTGGCACTATCGGCGAAGCGTTTTATCAGCTGCTCGCGCTCTAGCATGTTGAGGCGCTCAACATCAACCAGATCTGCACCCAGTGCCCGGGCTTCTTCAAGTCGTTCTGCTTGGGCGTCATATTGGATGCGTAAGGCCGCTTCGAGCGGGTTTTCAAATTCAAGGATCGACAGATCGATGGTTTCATTAAACTCGCTTCTAAGCCGGTTGGTTTCCCTGATAAAGGCGTCTGTGACCTTTGACGCATCAAGGCCCAGTTCCTTGGCGCGAACACCAACTTCTTTAAATGTATCAGCAAGATCAGTGAGCTGTTTTTCCGCTTTACTCAGGGTGTCGTTGTTGACCAGGTCGTCAAATATTTTACCAAATTCAAGATCACTTAGAAGCTGTTCAGCGCCCTTACTAATACTTTTTCTCATGATCGTTTTAAATGTATCAGAAAGGTCGATATTACCGCCGCTTAACGCGGCCTTTAGTTGAGCTTCGACCGCTTGTTCGGCGTCATCAAATCGTTGGTGGATGCTTCCCTTTTCAAAGATGAATTTATCATCACGAATACCGAGCGATCCCAGATTGCCGCTAAAATTACTACCGGTGATTTGTTCGATGGCGTTATAAAAATCGATGGCGCTATTGGCGAGCGTGTTTGCGCCTTCGACATTCGCATCACCGCCGCGACGGCCATTTGTCGACGTGATTTGACCGCCGGATCCTGATATATTTTGGGTGGCGATATCGGTTGAATTGAACAGGCTGCCAAACAGCCCCCCGGCCAAGGCACCGAGCGGCCCGCCAAGCAAGAAACCCGCTCCAGCGCCAAGTAACGTTCCCGTCGCACCAAGATCAAAATCAATTCCGAGTAAGTCGCCCAAAATGCTGCCAGCAAGCAACGGGGCGGCGATTGTGGTCACCGTGGACATTAACCCGGCTGCGCCGCCAGCGGCACCCGCTGCCCCGCCTGCACCCGCCGAACCACCGCCGATATTGAATATTCCCGCCAGCTTATCAATGCCTTTTTCAAGGCCCTTTAAACCGTCGTTTAAGACGCCTTCAAGTGGTGCCAGTTTCCCGCTGTCATCCTCACCCGGTTGACCGCTGCCACCGAGACCAAACAGGCCGAGAATGCCGCCTGCGCCCGCGCCGTTTTTACCGATAGATCCTTGGAAAAGCTCAGCGGTCAGTGTTTCTGCGATCGCACGCCTGCCGATCGCTTTAAAGCTGTCCCAAAAATCACCGACGCTGTCGAGATTACCTTGTAGGACTTCGTCGAAGAAATCAGCGAAATTCTTCTGAACATTTTCCCTGGCATTTTCCCAGACTTTTTTAATGGCTTCAGCGGCTTCTTCTTCGGCAGCGCGGCGTTTTTCAAGTTCATTGATCGCCTCCACATGTGCCTTTGAAATTTCACGGAGCGTTTGAATTTCTTCTTCGTCCAGAATGAGGCCTTTTTGCTTTGAGGCGTTGACCAGATCCCGGGTTTTAATCTCTATTTGACGCTGTTCTTCGCTGAGGCCAAGTAGATAGATTTCTTCTTCCATCAGCTTGGCTTGTTCTTGTAGAAAACTGATCGATGTCGGGTAATATTTTTGCTGGGCGAGATCCAGAAGCCTATTATATTCTTCTTGGCTGGGGATAAGGCCTTTATCCAGATATAACGCCAGATCCTCAACCACGGAATTATATTCCCGGCTTTTTCCCAATACTGGATCCAGTGAGCTGGTAAGCTTGAGATAGGATTTTTCCAGCTTTTCGATTTCCTTACGGGCGGTCGCTGCCGCCTTGAGCTGCGCACGTACATCTGCTTCATCAAGATCGTCGCCGCGTCCGGTCATGGCTTCACGCAATGCAACAGCGTTACTTTTCGCTTCTTTTAACTGTGCATTTACGACCTTAATTTCTTCTTCGAGCTGTCTTGCCTTACCGGCGGTTTTGCTCGCATCATAATGAGGATATGGATTGTCGACGAATTCCTGGACTTGTTGTTCAAGCGCCGCTTTTTCAGCAATAAGGCGTTTCCTATCCTCGAGCAGGCTGATCTGATTTGAATGATTATCCGCTAGAGCCTCGCCTGTAACACTCGCCAAATTCTCTCTTGTTGTAGAGCCAATTTTTTCGAGTACTTCGAGTTGGCGTTCGGATTGCTTAAGGCGCTCTCCTTCGCGCTCAGTGGTTTTGTCTGTTTCTTCGCTGAGTAATTGATAGGCGACCACCAATCCGCTAATGGCTGTGGCGATCAATCCGATCGGATTGGCGCGCATGGCAATGTTAAGGCCGATTTGCCCTTTGGTAAGCACACCAAGAACCGGGGCCAGAGCCAGCGCGGCCAATTTATAGGACCCGTAACCGATAACCATCAACTCGATCATATCAATATTTTCGGCGGCGAAGTGGGCAATGTCGCCGAGGCCTTCACCGAGTTCACGAATGGTGCCGTCCTCGACCAGTTCCCTGAGCACCGTTCCAAGCTCACCGGCGCTTTCAGTAAGGCCGGTTAGAAAGCCGGTACCAAATTCATTCTTGAGATCAATCCAGTCATTGGCGAAGCGGTTAAGCTCTGCCTGCGGGCTGTTCATCGCTTCAGCAAGGCTGGGGGCGACTTCTTCTCGGAGCTGACGGACAAATTTTGGCAGGAAATCTTCAGAAAGTAGCTCGCCGTTATCAAGCATTTTACTGAGTTCTTCGGTGGTTTTGCCCATGGCACGGGACGCGATTTGGAACGCGCCGGGTAGCCGTTCACCGAGTTGTCCACGCAGCTCTTCGGCTTGAACCTTGCCTTTTGACATGATTTGTTCAATGGCGGTTAAGGCACCGGCTTGTTGTTCCTGGCTAAGGCCGAGCACGGTGGACGCTTCCGCCATACCGAGCCAAATTTCCCGGGTGGCGTTACCTTGAATTGCTGTACCGCGTGAGGCGGCGGTCAGTTTGGAATAGTTACTGATCTGGCCCTGAAAAACAAGACCAAGTTCCGTTGACTTTTTGCGAAGAAATTCTTGCTCGAGAGCCATTTTTGACGCGCCACCAGCCCCGAATTTCAGGGCGCGATTATAACTGTCCAACGCAAGGGCGCTTTTTGTAGCGTCGCGAATAAAAAGCCCGAGGCCGAGCGTGGCCAGCATCGATTTGAGACCGACCAGCTCGCCGCGAACCTCCCCTAAACTGCGTTTTAATTTCTTATTGGACTGTGAAGCTTTGCCGCCTTTACGGCCGAGATCATCGAGACCACCGGCTGCGCCCTTGGCGTCGCCTTCGGTTTTCTTGAGTGTTTTATTGAGCTTTTCCAGCTCTTCCTTGGTCAGCTCAAATTCACCGACCAAACCGGAGCCGTCCGCTTTAAGTCTTACACCGACTTCCATGTCACTCATTGAAGATCCTCAATGCTTCCTGTTCCAATATTTGAAGACGCAAAAACACGTCTTCGCTTAGTTCGATGCCCAGCGCTCTGGCGGTAACCTCAACGGCCGGATAATTAAGGCCGGTGCGAAGTGCGGTCATGCCCGCACGGTGCCACTGACTGGACAGTCTTGAGAATAATCGAACAGCGGTTTCATTTTCCGGATAGACATAAAAATCATCTTTTCTTCGCCGTGCTTCATACTGTTCGATTACCTCATCCGGTGCGCCCTTATCCCTTAGTTCCTGAATAAGCTTTTCGCTAACACCGGTTTTTGTGCCGCCGTAATAATATTCGGCGGCGTCCTTTAGTTTTTTACCGACGCGCCTGCGATACATTCCTGATAGGCTGGTAACAGCGCTTTGAGCACATAAGGAACGCGGACAAGGTCTTGCAGTTTCGCTTTTGAAAACTTGAGATCTGCATCGCCTTTCTCGCCCTTAACACCTTCCCAACCGGTGATGATTGCCGACCAAAATTTGACCCAAGGTTCATCGACGCCGTTGTTGGAAAAATCCACTGCCTTTGGCATCAATTTTTCGAACTCATCCGTGTCAAGGATTTTCCATTTAAGTGAAATTTTCATCGCTGTTGTTTTGCCGCCGTTTTGTGGCTGGTGAATTGTCACCGGCCACATCACTTCGAGCGGCTTACTTGCTAATCGTAGTGCCATTTTTTTCGTCTCTCTATTTAACTGTTATCTCAACTTCGTCATTACCGGCATCTGGCAGATATCGAAGCGGGATTGTCATCATCATGATGCCGTTGTCGTCGGTGTAATTTGGCGCACCGATTTCGACTTTTGGGGCGTCGATTTGAATGATATTGCCTGCGGTCCCACCGTGGACAATTTGCAGAGCGCCGAGCGTGCCGTTTTTAGCCGTATCGAAATAGTTTTTCTGCGCCAAGGTTGGCGCTTCGATAACGATTTGTCCGCTTGGCGCGCGGTCGGAAAGAAGAACCGCTTCCTGCCCGACCAGATTGCGGTAATTGACGGCGTTGCCCATTTGGATGCTTAAGCTTTGCATAATAATGGTATAGCCATGAAGAGTTGCCGTGGTGGTGTGGGTGTTGCCAACTTCAACAGGAAGCTGGAAGCCGGTGAAATCAGGAGTGGCAATGGTTCCGGCTGCGGGATCCGTGAACAGGCCCTGCATGTTAAGGGCCATAAACGGATATTGACCGGAATTGAGGTTAAAGGTGACATCCCCGCGCGCACCAAGCACGTTATAAAGATGGCCGTCCCATTCCATATATTCAGTGACGCTTTCGAAGCTATCTGAAACCGGGGCATATTTTGCATCGACACCGACGCTTAAGGTTTCTGAAAAACCGCAAGCACGAAGAATAGGACCCCACGCAGGCGCATCACCAGCGGCACCGGCACCGGCCAATTCCACTTCATATTGATGGCGGCCGCGTTTATTGACCAGAGCTTGCGAGCTGTTGCCGAGCTGGGCGCTGTCAATATTACGGTTGAGATTGTCGCCTTCCATGGGCGTGACATTGAGGTTGCGGGTGACGATCGCATTTGCGCCGACGGGCGATGCATCGACACCGTAAGCGGCTTCGATTTTTGCAGCGATAATTTTTTGATTAAAGTTCATTATACTGATCCTTTATGAAGTTTGGTTTGCTGGAGTTTGTGGTGGTTTTTTCGCCTTGGTTTTTGGGCGATCGAGACGCTGGCCTTTGCTGTTACGCGGACCGGCGTTGGCATGCATTTCCGTGCCTTCCTTACGTTCCAGTTTTCCGCCCTCATTGATGTATGAGCCGCCTGATTTTGGGTTTAGGTTTTTAGACATGGTTCTTCTCCTACTTTCTAAAATGATATGTGAGTTGAAAATCAAGGCTGGTGGCCAGATAGCCCCTGAGATTGATTGTTCGCTGATTGATAAATTCGGCCTGTTCCGATTTGGTTTCCTTGTAAATCGACGGGTGAGACCAGCCGATGACGGCGTCCATGATCGCTTGATCGGTTTCATGGAGATCACCAAGGGACGGGTTTTTAAACACCGCCAAGATGCTAAAACGCTGAGTGATCTTCTGATCAATGACACCGTAATTTGTGCTATTGGTGGTGCCCGCTTTACCGGACGGCACGACAAATATTGCGGGAACCTTGCGAAAGCTTTTTTGCGCGTCTGGCAAATCTTCTGCGCCGCCAAATTCTTTGATTTTTGGTAGCGCATCCTTCAGCACCGTAAGAAGCGGATCAATGTCCATTTGCGACCTCCTCGAAATAATCCATGAAGATGTCCTCAATGGCGGCTTGATCATTGTCATTGAAGCCGATGAACTGACGTTTTGGCATGGTGACCGCGTCGAGGAAGGCCATGCCTGTGGGCGTTTTAAAAGCCAGTTTAGGAGCGTTTTTAGCTTCGATAACGCCGCCAAAATTATGAATGGCCGCATAGATGACATTTGTGCCGGTGAGCACCTCATCGGATTTAGCCAGCGACGTAAAACTATTTTGCAGATGGGCGCTATCAACCAGCGTTTTGCCGCCTTCATATTGGGCGCGCCATGAGATTATCCATGGTTCGCCGTCAGGGGAGATCCCTTCTTCAAAGCGCTGCTTTATGGACCCTTCAAAATAAGAGCCTGCTTCCTGCATGACCTCGGTCAGATCTTGCCCGGTGCGGACCATTTCATTGAGATAGGACGAGAATGCAAAATCATCAATTTCAAAGCGAATGCCGGTCATTAAAAGCCCTCCAGCGTGTCGCGGTTGAAAATGCGATCGGGACTAACAAATTCCGGGCCAGCGTCTGAGTTGGTTGCGCTGACTTCGGTTGTGGACAGTGTGACGACACCTTTGGAAACATCGGTGAGCATCTTCATTGCATTTTTGTAACGGGTTTCCACTGCATCCGGGATATTGTCACCATGGAGATTATAGCGAGCGATATCGGCGACCACGATTTTGATGGTCAGAGGTATCGGCGATAATGGCACTTGATAGCGTTTGGAAATATATCCGTCCGCAACGGCCGATGCTTCAAGCAGGGTGTTGCCGATCAGGTCTTTATCGATGCGGCCAACACTGTGAGCGTCGGTAAGCAACACTGTTTCACCGTAGCCGAAGCGGCTGACATAATCAGCGGGTACAACGTAGGGTGCGCCAACGCCGTCCGGCACCGACCAGGTGAAATCTTCGACCCGTATTTCCGCGTCCAATTCCCACGTATCCCCATTGGCATCGGTGACATTGATTGTGATCAAATATTCTTCACCGTCAGTGCCGCCGTCAATTTTAAATTGAACCGCTAAGCCCTCAAAAACGGCCGAGCTTAACACCAGCGCGGCGGTCTCAGTAACCTTACCCCGCGCCGTGGCGGTCAAGGCATCGATGCTTGCCAACGCGCTCGCCGAAGAAAATTCATCGAATAGTGCGTTGTAAGTGATGCCTTCCTGTGGCTGTTTGGTGAGCTGGTTGATCATGATACGTCGGTACCTGATAAATCTAAGCGGAATTCTTCATCGGCCGCAGCGGCCCCTTTTGCCAGAGATAATTCAAGCCAAATTCCAATCGCCGACGCTTCGGTAAGATCGCCGCCAGGAACTGATTTTTCAGTGCCATCGAATGTAAATCCAACGGGTGCGACAGACCGGTTGTTGCCGACACCATTTGTAGAGTTTGCATCAAGTGTCGCATCAAGATCGAACGCAAACACACCGCCGGGATTTACACCAAGAGCGATTGTCGCTGTCAGCAGGGCGTCTGTCGCATTGTCGTTTCTGAAGAATATTTTTTCGTAAAAGACACGATCCAGTCCGGTCGCTACATCAGCGGCCACAAACATAAACGGTCGGCGGATTGTCGTGACCCCGGCGGGAAAGGACATAAGATCGCCCGCAGCGGCGTCTTTTCTGACCGTGATTGTTCCGGCGGCTGCAACAGCCAGCTCAACTTTTAACAACCGTTTAAACGTGTTTGGCACATCAACAACAGTCAGTCCGTTTAGCGCCACCGTTTCAGTCAAAAGCGTGCCGTTCGGCGCGCGCCCGGTTAGGGTTATATTCATCGTGTCGGCTGCGTTGTCAGAAACAACTTCGATTATGCTGTCGACATCAAGCCGGGTAAAACTGATAAGTGTCGTTAAATCGATAACTCCGCCGATATTAACATCGGTTTCGTTTTCTGGCATCGCGGCGCTGCCATAGAGTTTGGTGTCTGTTGCTAGTAAGGTCATTATGATTTCCTTTTCTGATTAAATTCGCCGCCAACGTGCGGTGTAGATTGCTTGCTACGCTTAGTTCCTTCGCCAAAAGTTTTTGACCGACCTTGGCTTGAAAACAGAGTTTTATATTTTCCTCTGGAGCTGAGAAAAATTCGCTTAATGCCGGTAATAAAACCAGCGATCCCGTCCCATTCTGAGTGAATGTTATTTTTTGATAAAATCTGCGCCATGTTTTCAATGCTGCTGATTTCTTGCCGCTCAATGTTTGTGCCGTTTTCGACGATAGCGTTTGATAACGCGGACAAAAATGCGAGCTGCTCGACGGTTGTGTTGCTTGATAATGAAAAGTTCATTTCCGCCTCGATAAAAAGAAGATCCGCAGACTTAACATCAAGGGACAATTCGCTGACAATGGTTTCATTCACGTCAAATTCGGCGAGGAATTCTACTGCGGCAGACTGCGACAACACGATCACGGCGAGACCAGTCCAAGCCACAGGAACCGCGTTTTGAGCACTGTAGGTTTTTAAATATTCAGAATTGATTGATCGGTTGATTAAAAGGGATGCGCCGCTGTTGATTGATCCGGATTGATCAACAAGAAAATCCAGCAAGCTTTCAACGGATAAATTTTGATTTTCCTGCAATGCCAGGGAAAATTCAAAAGGCGATGTCGAGCCAGTGTGATATGGATTGCTGTAGTCGATTGCAACGGCGTCACCATTAACGAATGTTGACACAATTTCTATGGCCGCGATTGCAGAAAAATTTACCTGAATTACACCCGTCCAGTTGACGGATAAATATCTTTCATTGTTGATGTTAATTGCCGCGTCATAGGTCGCTTGCCGTTGAGCGCTATACGCATTTAAATTCTCGGCTGATCCAGATTGCTGGAGCGCCAAATCCGATATCAAATCGGTCGCCACAAATGATTTATATTCACGTGTGCTTAAACGCTCGCTCTGTAAGTAAGCTGCGAATTCTGTCAGCGAGATATACTCAATATTTGCAAAGACCGAATTCGAATAATCGACCGATATTTCATAGGCTATTATTAAAGGGTCTTTGTATAATAGGGCATGGTCATGCGAAGCGGGTTGAAGTCGTACGTGCTCAAGCAATTGTTCAACATACTGAGACGATGACACGGCGAATGCGACACCGGCAGGAAAAGGTGCGCTTGTGATTAATCCGGTTCCATTGCGAGTGGCCACATGGCCATTAATAAGATCGGTGACGGTAGCCGAGGCCTCGGTGAAGGGAAACCAGACATCAAGGTTTACAGTTCCAATAACCGTTTCCGGATTTTCGCCAGCGGCGAGTGCTTCAATCTGCGTATTGGTTAAGGACACATGACCTTTAATCACATCACCGAAATGCTCTTTATAATATCGTGAAGCATTACCATCAACACGCCGTCCGATATTCCATACACCGCCGTTAAGTTGCCCGGAACTATAAGCAAGAACATCACCTTGAACGACCGATCCATAAGCTACACATGTTTTTACTTCGACGTTGCTTCCAACTCGCTGCGCAACAACAAGGCGGTCAAGGCCATCATCTATTCTTATGCCTGTCGTTAACCCCCCAAGTGACTCTGGCCGGGCATACATTTGACCCTTGGCGCTATCAGAAGATGAATTTTCAACTACGAACCAATTCAAACTTTCTGCGCTATCCCACATATTATTTGAAAATATATATTGAAACGCAGACCCTTCGTTTTCTTCAACCCGCATCCAGATAGCCAGGAACCAATCAGTGTCCGGAAAGCTTAAGTCTGCGTGATCCGGTACCGAATAGTATCTGCTGTTGTTGTTAACTGATAAATCAATTGCCATTTTCCAACCGCTCCTAAATCGGATCGTTGAAAATGATTTTCCGCGCTGACACACCTTTGCAAAGCGTCATTCGATCGCAGTTGTCTTTTATCTTGTCGCTTGATCTGTCAAGAACTGTATCGTCGGCTTGCTTGCCCATAATTGCGGTTTCTCAAATTCTGTTAATTCTTTTGTTAAATAAAAAACCCCGGCCATCCGACCTAAGCCAGTCTGGCCGGGGTGTTCACACAATTCGGGAGGAATTGCTATTTTTTTGGATCGGGTTTCTTTTCCTTCTCCTCGACCTCTTCTTCAGTCACCACAAGCATTGGTTCTGCTTTGAGTTTGGCGATCTGTTTGGCACTAAAAGGAAAGTCCTTCGAGCCGACGTTTTTGTATGTCGTCGCGTTCCCCGGATGAGCCACGCTGCAACGGCGAAACCCATCTTTTTTGGAAGCGATAACCAGATTTATTTGCTTAGCCATAGTGTTTTCCCTTCCTATTCAAGCCAAGGGCAGACAAGAATTTCTGCCGTATTGTGATAAACGTTTGTTGCACCGGCCGCATCGCGTTCGGCTTTAACAACTACCAATGCTGCTGACTCCAGTGATGGCGGTACCAAGAGCAGTTTCGGGTGAATATTGAGCGGTCGGCCCATATCGCCTTTCATGCCCAGCATGGCCTCACGGACAAGCGCATAATTGGCAGCATTGAGAGTGGCTTTTGATGCGTGTGCGAGTTGCCAAAGACCGAACCCGGCGTTGACACGGGCGTCCGTGCCGTACTGGTATTCTTTCTTGTTAAAGACGTTTGCGTCGTCTTTTTTGTCCATGGCGACAAATTCATATTCCCGACGTTTTTGGAAAATAATCGGCATGAGCGCCTTACTGTTATCAATAAGATACCAAGCCGGGTTCGCACCCGCCTGATAGTTAGAGACGCTTTGTTCAACGCCGTCCTTGTCCACGACCGGATGATCGGTATCAAAATAATACTGCCCGTCGTAACAGACTTCAGAAAAGCCAAGCGGCAACAATGAGAAAACGAGTTCATCTGGATGGAGGGCTGTATCCTGCCCCAACTGCCTGAACAATGGACTGTAAAGACCAAGGCTGTCATCCTCAATGTCATCGCGGTCCACACCCACTGTATTTTCGTACGGGATGTTTTTGATCGTGAAGTCATGAGTTTTAAGGTTTTGAATGACCCGGTCGCCGAGCCACTTGCGGAACTGCGTTGTTTTACCGAGCCAGCCATAGGTTTCGGAGCCTTTCGTGCTCTTGACCACCATAGCGACACGCATAAACATACTTTCAGCGGCGTCGAGACCGTTCTGAAATTCTTTCTTGAAGCCGACCAATAGGGCGGCGAGTGATTGTGAGTTGATTTGCATTTCAAATTCCCAACTTAAAATTCGACGTAAACGCCCGCAGACGTTACTTCGTGGACTTTACCAGCCACAGAACGTGTGCCGGTGCCATCGGTTTTAGCCACCGTTTCATCGTCAACGATATAACAATCGCTTCCAATGTCGGCATTGCTGATCAGGTCATCTGATTTGTTAACGTACAAAAAGATGCCGCGTTCAATTTCAACGGTGATATCGCCGTCAGCACCGCCGCTATTGTCAGCGGTGTGCTTGGCGCGGCCGAGGCCTTTAATAGTTGTTGAAACTGCGCCGGGAATTGCTACAGCGGCTTCTAGAGCCACCAGTGCACCGGCATAAATTATCACACCGGCCTTGACGGCCAGTCCGATATTTCGGCCCCCACGGGCCTTTGTGTCACGAGATTTTGAAAGCGCCATTATTCAGCTCCCTTCGATTTAATGAAATCTTCTTCAGACATATCGAGCTGAGCGCAGACTGCCTTTTCAGAAGCGTTGAGTGCGGATCCGTCGCCGCCAGGTGCGTCGCCATCAATGTCCTGTGAACTGATGTTCAAGGCAGGTGCATTTTTGATGTACTCCGCGAAGCCGCTGGGATCCTGTTTATGGTAAGATTTCGCCCAGCCGACTTGAGCAGGAGAAATCTTTTGATCCGCCAAAGCTTTTTCAACGGCGCTATTAGCGGCGGTGTCTTGGCTTTGGGACTGCAACGTTTTCACAGTGTCTTGAAGATCCGTGAATGCGGCCATGGGAACATATTTGGATGGATCCGGTTCGTCGGTAGAGCCGTCCTCATCATCGGCGTTCATTGCCTGAACGGCTTTGACAAGATCATCCTTGGTGGCGTTTTCGCCAAGCTCAAGTTCCGTACCGACTTCAGACATCAGAGCTTTATACTCTTTATCATTATCGACCAGTTTTTGAGCATGAGCGGAAATTTGCTCGGTGGTTGCTTTCGCATCCAAGCCGAGCAGCTTTAAAAGCTGTTCTAATTTCATGTCATGTCCTTTGTCATGATTTGGTTGTTGTGAAGATAGGGCCTTCATCTGAAGGTTCGGTTTGTTGGTAAGTCCGGCGCTTTCAATGCGCTTGATATTGCCAAGCGGGTCATGAAGATAAACCGGGGAGATATAACGAAACTCTTTTAATTGAATTGCCGCTAATGCTTTGTCAGTCCATTCGACCTGGGCATAAATGCCGTCGGCGCGAACTTCTAACTTTTTGAACCAGCCAGCAGCCGGTGCAGGCATGCCGTTATTTTTTGAGAATTCAGACTGGTGATCATAATCAACCGGCAGATCCCTGCCGATCGAATGGGATGAGGTGATTTCAATAACTTTTTCTGGCTCATCGTTGATATATGGGCCACGGCCATCATATCCGGTGAATGTTCCAAGCGGCAAGAGCTGAACCCATTGAGAGTTGCCCACTATTTCTGCCGAAAGTTCTATTGAATGTAGTGCACGTTTTAGCATGTTACATGATCTCTCCCTTTTGAAATGAATTTTTAGTTTCAAATATGTGTGAAAGGAGATTAGGGAACGCGCAGACGCAAAAAGCCCCGGAAGGGCTTCCGGGCTATCAATTAAATGTCGGTGGGAATGATTTCAGATTTTCACCAACCGTAGCCGAATATTTTAAAATCTGCAACCATGATCACTTGAGGGCCATAAAAATCATTTTAACGGGCCGTTAAAAGGGTATTTAAAGGGTGGAATGAATTTTTTGGTGTGGATGTAGCGACAAAGGCGCTCTCCGGGCTTCTATGGCCCTTTGAGCGCCATATCGATTTTTATTGTTTTTTAGGCTATTTTTGATATAATGGCCGTTACCGCACAAGGTATCATATCGTCGTTCTTGAGTGCGGTCGAGATCCCAGATATGAAAACCGACTACGAAGCCCGCCCGGCCCCCCGAGCGGGCTTTTTAATTTTCACCCTCATCACGGCGGTAAACAATGGTACCGTGCCGGTTATTATCAATCAGCTCGGCCTTGCCTTGCCTGAATGCAGTAACGCCGCGCCAGCCATCCTGACCGACCTCAACGACCACGACCATTGGGGCAACGATGCCTTCAATATCGAAACGGGTAAAATAGCGGCGGCGCAGGATCCATTTGTCACGCTGGCCGTGGTGCGCCCAGATATGCCAAATTTCATCCGGTTCCTTAAGGGCGTCGGCAAGAAGCAATACGTGGTCTTTTCTGACTTTCTTTGAGATCTTTAATTCGCCGGTGATTGCGTCGGTGAAAAAATCGCGGCCAATGATCAACGACTCACCGGTCTTGTCGATGAACAGATTGTGCTTTGCTGTGCCAAACTCGCCAATGAATTTTTGTACCGCTTGTTCCTCACTGGTGGCATCGCCATCGATCAGGCGGGTCTTACTGACCGGCCGGGGTATTGGCATCGGGTGTGTATGGATTTCATTATTGGCTCGAATGGTCTGTTTCATATAAGCCGGTGTGCGGATCGGCCCGGAAAGCGGCGGTGGTACAATACCGCGCATATGTTCGCGGCCGACATTATAATTGAAGCCTTTGTCGATGCCGACAGGAATGTTTTCAAGCTCGCCAGTGCGGCCGTTTACAACATTCTTGCGTGGAAGTGGTGGCAGATCACCCGGATCGCTTACTTTAAGATCCCGGCGGCGCAGATCCCGATCTGAGAGCTGAACCACCGAACAACGGCAGCGCCAACCATTGGGCGGGTACCATTCATTCCAGAAGGGATGATCGACCGGCAGGATCACAGTTCGCTTGTCAAGGTGATGAGGACGGGTTCTGCCGTCCTGAACCGGGCGGTACCAAAGATAAGGGCGGCGATGCTTGATGCGCTCGATGCGCTGCCACTGACCAGCGGCGCGGGCCATTCTTAAATTGGTATCATAGATGATGCGAAGCCGCCTAGAACTTCCCAGTTGAGCAAGTTGAAGATTGCCGGTCGCAGGATCAAAAACCATGCCTTTGCCCCACCAGCCTTTTTGTTGAAGGGTCGGTGCCAGGTCTTTTTTAAATTGTTCAAACGTAAGGCCGTCCGCCAACGCCCGATCAACGGCACCACGAATATCCTCGAGCAGATCAAGCCGCATTGCCTTGGCGACCGTGAAGGCGCGGGCGTGCTCTTCTTTCCAGACGTCCTGCCAGCTGAAGCCAATCTTGTAACCCTTCTTGCGAAAGTATGTCAGTGCCTCTTTGGGTGGGAGCGCTTGTATGGCTTCGGCCATCAGCCTACCTCATTTTCAACATCACCGGCGATCCGCGCAAAAAACCCGGATTTCGCCAGATGATCGACCAGCTCCTCCTGCGGCATATCATCAAGCTTATAGATCAATTTGTCCCGGAGCGCTTCAAGGCTGTCCGCATCATTTATTATGTCAGCGGTGATTTTAGCGGCCTCGCTGAGCAAGTCATCTTCGGATATTGCCTGAGTGGTAAATTTCTCGATTTCGTCTGGCTGGTGGCCGCTCGTTTGCGATTGAGCGGCTTTTTTGATGGGTGGCTCTTTTTCCGGCTCTTTTTCCTCAACCGGCGGCGTCTCTGCTTTGATAGGTGTGAGAATATCATCGTCGCTATCCGGTTCTTTTAATCCAACTTTGCTGCGGATCTCACTTTCGCTCACCTTTAATCCAAGTGGTACAAGAATATTGAGCGCTGTAGAAAGTTTGCTGATATCGGTATATTCACTTCGGCCAAGTCGAATTTTCGGATAACGCTTTTGAGGGCCACGGTTGAGATCAATGATATATTTGACCAGTGTTTGATTGAGCGTCGCGGAAAGCTGCTTGCTGTCAGATCGTTCGATATCTTCTCTGACTTCATTATGCTCCTTTGCAACCGCGTGGCCGCCGGAAACTGCATCGGTTGTGGTGGTTTGACCGAGAACCGCTTTTGATATCTGGTAGTCCATCCAATTACAAAGCCGCTCGTAAAGATCCGAACTCCCAGCGCTATCGGCCTTGATAAATTCAATCATCATACTTTCGGGAATGATGGCTGCGGCGTCCGTACCAATATTGGCCACGGCGCGCAGAAGAACACGGCGCTCATCTTCGGTGGCATTAGGGCCGTACTTTCCGACCCGTATTGGTTGACCGTAAACCTCTGCGAAGATCACCCAGTCTTTAACACCAAAATTTTTAAACATCCAAGCCCATGCAACACTGCGAGCCAATCCGCCCCGGATCGGCAGGCCGGATTTTGATTTATGCGTATGATAGACGAATTTATAAGGTTGTAACGGTACCAGTTCAGCGCGTTCTTTGAGCATCAACGTGCGGCGATCAATCGGGTCAAACTCGAACCAACGCGGATCCCGCCAAATAATATCACACGGCAGCCACTGCTTTTCTGATGTTTCCCACACAATTTCAGATACGCTATAGCCCTTGCCGACGGCGTCGAGTATGTCAAAGAGGAGATCTTCGACGTCATCGCGGTTCAAGAATTCACGAACCAGATCAGCGTTGGCTTCGTCGTTGGCGTCATCGCTCGCCGGTTCAACGGTCATTTCAAGTTGGCTCACCGCCCGCTTGCGTGTCCCCATCACTGATAGATAGTGGAGATCCTTTTCTTCAAGTTCTTCGGCCATGCCCAGATAATCATGAGGGTCGCCGCTTTCCGCATTGCGGAGTATCGAGGCAAGGTGGCGTGGGGTTAAACCGTGGGTAACATGTTCATCAAAATGCTGGCGCACTCCGGTCATTGAAGGCCCGGCTATTTCCTCTACCATTACATTTTTCTTGATGGGGTTTCCCAAATGATCCAATATTTTTACCATTACCATGTTCCTTTTAAGCCAGCGATCGAACCGCCCACGAACGATCCGTCCTTGGGTAGATCGCCATCATTTTCATTTGCTTTGTTTGTTTCATAGCCATATTCGACAACATCCATCAGACTGGCGGCATAACCAAGCGCACCGGCAATGGCTGCGTCCCCATGGCGCTTTTGACCATCCGTACCTTTTCGACGGCTTGATGTATCCGGCAGCTTCATCACACCTTTGTCAAACACCAGGTCCCGGTGATCGGCCATAATATCTTCGTCAAGCGGCAGCAATATCATGCCGTCCTCAAAAGCCGCTTTATATTGCGGCATATTTTCCCGGTACCATTTTATTGACAGCATGATCTGGCCGATGTAGCCGGATCCGTATCGCTGCATCGCAACTTCTGCCAAATATTCACCGTTACCCCGCGCATCAAGCATCGCACCACTGAACTTTGGCAAACGGTCTATAATATAAAATAAGATCTGTTCTTGCTGCTTAAATGGAATATTTCGTAGCTCCACAGCGAACGGCGATTTTCGTAGGAGATTAGGCATCACTTGAAATGGCACCATCACGGTCAAGTCCCCAGAGCGGGCGAAATCCTCGCCGAGATGCGATCTCAGGTTTGGCGCTAATTTTGATAGAAGCGGTGCGAGTTCCTTCTCGCAGAAATCACGACAATCCGCCTCGCGGATATGATCAGGTTCCTCCGCATAGCTTGAATTCTTTTGCCAACGAACAACCGGCGCATCCGCTGTCATATTCTTTTCGATTAAGGCACGACTGAGAGCAGATCCTGCACCATCTTTTGGCACGCAGTAAAGCTCTTCTTCAGCGTCTTCGCCGTAGCTGGCGACCAGATTGTCGCGCCATTCATCCTGAAGATCAAGCGACCACTCTTTGCCGGTCACTTCACATATTCGTTTATAAAGCCCGCCTCGAAGGGCGTCATCGAGATCCACGCGGATGACATTGCCCGGCCGCGCGCCACGGCGGATCTCGTTGATCAATTGATTATAGGCATTTTCAAAGCCGTTGTGAGTTGAGATCACCACCACTTTACCGCCCCAGACAAGCATAGCCATGGCCGCTTTGAGCACTTCCTCAAGATCATCATGGAACGCGGCTTCATCGATGATGACAAGCCCCTGACGTCCCCGCAGCGACCTTGCGGCCGAACTTAGGGCGACAATCTGATGTCCGGACGCGAATTTGATCCTGAAGGCAAGAATGTCTTTCTCACCACCGTCTTTTAATTGCTCTTTAAAGATGAATTCATCCTGTTCGATTACAGCTGGCATAATGGCGCGCGCCCAGTCAGCACAGGCGTCGATAAACTCCCGGGCCATATCCATGCTGGTCCCCATATAGAGGGTGTCCATGCCGCCTTCGCCTTTGGCCAGAGACGATGATAGAACAGCTTCGACTGAAAGCCCCCAGGTGGCACCGATACGGCGGGACTTTTCAATAACAGTCAGCCCGAAAAGGCTGACGCTGGCATTGAGTTCAATTTGATAGTCGAGGAGGATCGTGGTTGGGT
>TARA_R110002072_G_scaffold292200_2_pt1 | contig 24582 bp, 22 predicted proteins | sample TARA_R110002072 | Tara Oceans TARA_R110002072 (sample SAMEA4397118) | marine metagenome | biome: Polar Biome; feature: [SRF] surface water layer (ENVO:00010504); material: water (ENVO:00002006), including particulate matter (ENVO:01000060) such as... | depth 5 m | reverse complement strand
TGAAAAAATCACCAAAAAAATCAAAGGCTTGTGCAACGGTTACCATTGTTGCCTGTAGTGTTTTTTATTCGTTCGTAAATATTTTCGGTGTTTCACTATGAGGAAGCGGATTTGCATCTGCTATTCTGATTAGCGAAGAAAATGCAAAAGCTTCTCCTAAAACTAATGCTTGTTGTTGTTTCAAACTTGTCAGCAAATCAATTTGACTCTTGTCGTCATACTCAATTGTGTTTCTAATAAATTCTAAATCTCTGTTATTAGTTATTTTATGTACAATTAGTGAATTACATTGAGAAATAACTGTGTTTGAAACTTCCGAAGGTCTTTGTGTAGAAACCATTAGGTTGACTCCAAATTTTCTCCCTTCTCTTGCGAGTTTATCAATGTAATAGTTATTCATTTGGTCGGTTGAAGTTGTTGAGATATATCTATGAGCTTCTTCAAGGACTAACAATATATTGTCTTTTCTTCTATGCGCAGGATTAGTTTTATAGTTGAAGATACTCTTACTAATCATATACACAAAAAGGGCTAAAATATCGTTGGCTACTCGTAAGGATAGAATTAAAACCTGTTCAGTTTCAGAGTTTAAAAAATCTTCAATCGTATTTCCTGTTTTATTAAATACAGCATTAAATCTTTCGTCTGAAGAAAAATGCTTAATACGCATAATGATATGCTTTAAAAAACCAATTGTGAAAGTATCTGGAACCATTCTTCCTCGATTCTCTATTTCAGGTACTGCATTTTCTATTTCAACTTGAAGTTGAGAAAACTCGAAATAAATATTTTCATCAACATTTTCTGAATTCTTTAACTTTTTAACTGCTGTTTTTAAATAAGGAATAACATTGGGCGAATCTTCTTTGAGTAGTTGAGTTAATTCGTAGAAGCTTAAATCTTTATGCGAAAGTTCTAAATCTGTATAGTCTTTTAATGCAATCCAAGCCGGCTTAACTCCTTGGTTATCGAAAATGTTCGAATACTCTTCATTGGAATCAATGATTATAGTTTTTAATGATTTGTTCGTTGCATTGTGTAATCTGTCTTTTTCAAGATATACACCTTGTAAAATTGAAGTAACAGTGCAGGATTTGCCACTTCCTGTATTTCCAAATATTGCACAATGTTTACCAAAAAGGATATTTGGGTCTGCACTAATTTTTACTTGATTAAAATAAATATCATTCCCAATCTGTAAAGAAGCTTGGTCGCTTTTTAAAGTCGAGTTATATATTGCTTCAATGTCTTGTTCTTCAAGAGTAAAAACATCACTTTCCAATGTTGGGAAATAATCAATTCCACGTTTAAAGGATTTATTTAGAGGGTTAAACGTTCCTATTAATCTGATCTTGGAAATGATTGATTCGTTTTTGGGGTTGAATAGTATATCTCTTTCTTTTGAAGGCTCTAATTGTTCGAAAATAATACCAATAGCATTCTGCGAATTGTACAATGGAATTGATATATAACTATTGAGCATTCCTACAATATGTAAGCCATTGCCCGAAGAAACTGGTTTAGAGAAAATATCTTTATTATGAATAATCTCTAAATATCTATTCGTTATTCTATATACTTCTCCGATTTTGAATGCCATAATTATTTAGTTAATTCTTTTAGCGTTTCAATTATGGTTTCTTTTGCAGGAATAAAAGAATTCAATGGAATAAGGTACTTTACAATGTTTGTAAAGTCGCCAACTAAAGCTCCTTCAAATATTATTATTCTATTATCGCTTACACTGCGATTCTTTAAAGTTTGCAGAAATAGTGGACTTTCTTCACTTACTAAACCAAATGAATGGATTATGATTGTCAAATTTGGATTGTATAAACCTGTCCTAATTATATCGTTAATGTGTTCGTCTAAAAAAGAGTAGCCAATTACAACTAAAGTGTTTTGAGATTCTGTTAAGCACTTTGAGAAATTTCTAAACAATTCACTATATGGTAAGTCAAGGGAATAGGATTTTTTAGTTTGGATTGGATAAATCATTAGACTATCAAAAGCAAAATCTTCTTTTTTTGCAGTATCAGATATTTGAATTTCCTTTAGATTATAAAGGTCATTAATACTTTCGGCATATTGCCAAGAAATACTCCCGTGTAATTTATAAATGTTTAGATAGGTTGCAATACGCTTTCCTTTTTCGGCAGAATCTTGTTTTATATAAGTTTCATTGTGAAAAGTGTCTGGGTCGAATTTTCTCATATGAACTCCTCTGAATCCATTGTTATAACTAACACCAATTTTTTCACAAGAATTTTCAAACGCCAAATCATAATTTGGCGTAAAGATTTTTGGTCGACTTAAAGTTTCTTTTCTACTTATAATTTTGTTAATGAATAATTCGTGTACACCAAGGTTTTCAGAAACATATTCAATCGGGAATGGCACATATTTATCTACGAATATTTTTAAAGCCTTATCTAAAAAGGATTTAATTTCTTTGGCTGAATCTGAATCTTCTTTATTATTGAGATAGTACAAGTATTCTTGATTTATTTTATCAAATTTCTTCTCAAGTAGAATGTCAGATTCAAAGAATTTTATTAACTGATTAATATGTTCTTTTGGTGGATTAATTGCTTTTAATTCCGCAATTATTGGGTCAAAAGGATTTTCGCCTTTATTTATTGTTTTTCCACCAATTGCAACAGAAGTTCCTGAACCACAAAGAAAATTTAGATTCTCGTTTAAATAGTATTTAGCTAATTTGTTTAATGGGATTTTCTCGTCATCTCTGAAAAACTGAATAACATCACTTTCAATTTTAGATTTAGCTTCGTCAAGTTCGGCAATTGTAGTAATTCCGTCAATAGTGATTTTATTTGTTATCATTTATTTCAGTTTCAAATTTGTTGTTCGGTCGTTTTTCACATTACAGGCAACATTAGTATTTACAATATGAGTTAGTAAATATGTTTGATATATTCATTATCTGCGACATGTCGTTATATATTTTATAGTGTATATACACCCTGCAGGGAATATAACAGCATCTTTCAAACGCGTGGGGATAAAGTCACCTTCGCTATCCTCCTTCGCATAAAGCTACGGAGGATGAAAAACTACGGAGGCTAAAACAAATATAACATAAAATGTTAAAACCCAACATGTAAAAGTAGGGAAAGGGTATGGGTTATTTTACGGGATTCCGCATATTGAGAAAAAAAACCAAAAAATTCCCAATTCTCGCACCCAACTTCCACATTTGTTCGAGGTTTGTTCCTAAAAAGTACCTTTTTTAAAAAACAATCCCGAAGGAATCCCGAACAAAACCCGAACAAAACTAAAACCGCACTAGAACAAGACTGGGAGATAACTGGGAGAAAACCCCTCGTTTTTTACTCAAAAGGGTCAAATGGTGTCATCCGGTGTCAAAAGGGGTCAAAAGGGGTCATTTGGTGTCAAAAGGGGTCAAAAAGGGTCATTTGGTGTCATATGGGTTCATTGTATGCCGGGGTGTATTTGAAGCGAGCCAAGAACGAATGAAGTGAAGTAGGGTGCTTTATTTCACAATCCTAAAACTCCCCGTCTCCCCGTCAAAATCAATCAGGTTTTTAGGGAAGAGGGCAGAAAAACAACCTTCATCTATCAATTCACAAGGGTCTCCAAAATAGGTTTTTTTTGGGGTCATCACGATCATCTGGTCGCATAGCTGGATAGCGAGGTCTATCTCGTGGGTGGAGAAGAGAATGGTTTTGTTCTTGCTGAGGGTTTTCAGTAGTTTTAAAATGGACGCCCGGTGGTAAATATCGAGGTGGGTGGTGGGTTCGTCCAAAATGATGATGGGCGTGTCCTGCGCCAAAGCCCTTGCAATCAAGGCACGTTGCAACTGCCCGTCACTGAGTTCGTAGCACTTGCGGTCTTTAAAGGAGAGCATTTCGGTGGCTTGCAGGGCTTGTATGATGTGTGTTTTGTCACTTTCGGTGAGGGTACCCAGCCAGTTGGTGTAAGGTTGGCGTCCCAAGGCAACGAGTTCGCCAACAGTCATATTTTTGGATGCGGGTACTTCAGTGAGGACTACGCTTAAGGTTTCTGCAAGGGATTCAAAGCTGTAGGTGTCCAACGGTTTTCCATTGATGATAACCTTTCCGGAAAGAGGATCCTGCACTTTACACAAAGTGCGCAACAAGGTCGATTTCCCGATACCATTACTGCCTACCAAGCCGACCAAAGCTCCTTTGTTGAGGGAAAAGCTGAGGTCTTTTGCCACCACATGATTCCCTGTTTTATGGAAATAACCTATGGAGAGGTCTTTGGTTTGAAGGGTGTGGTTTTCGGGATTAGACATATAAAAGGTTAATTAAAGATGTTTTTCTCTGCGTACCTCTGTGCTTCTCTGTGGCTCTCTGCGGTATAGCCTTATTAGGATTGCTTCGTGGTTATACCGCAAAGTTGCGCAAAGGTTCCGCAAAGTTACGCAAAGTATTTTTTTACTGATCACTGAAAATCGGTTTCGACTCCGCTCAACCTCCGGAACTTAAGATTACTGAGCACTAAAACAAAAGCTTCCTTTTCCGAACCAATAACCAAATCACAACCGGTGCGCCAACCAATGAAGTAATCGCATTAATTGGCAAGGTATAATCTGTAAATGGTACTTGAGCAATACTGTCACAGATAAGCATTAATATGGCACCGCTTAACAACACTGCGGGTATTAAAATTTTATGATTGGCTGTCGTGAAAAACTGTCTGGTGATATGCGGCACTGCCAACCCAATAAAAGCAATGGGCCCGGCAAAGGCTGTGATGGCGCCGGCCAAAATGCAGGTCGCTATCAAAATAAACAATCGGCTTTTCCCGATGTTTAGGCCCTGGCTTTTTGCATAGTTTTCTCCTAAAAGCAATGCATTTAAGGGTTTGATTGTGATTACCGAAAGCAATAGCCCCAAAAAGAAACAAACCGCCAGTACGACCATGCCTTCCCAAGAGTTGTTGCCAAGGCTTCCAAACGACCAGAAAATGTATTGCTGCAATTGCTCTGCCGGACTGAAATAAGCCAGCACACCCACCACAGCAGCGGTGACGCTTCCAAACATCAATCCGATGATGAGAATCGCCATCGTGTCTTTGACTCTTACGGTCACGGCCAGCACAGCCAGCATTACCAGCAAACTTCCCAAACCGGCGGCGATGACCAGTGACCATTTGCTAAGCAACAATAGCCCAAAAGCACCACCAATACCGGAAGCTCCCATAATCAATAAAGCCACGCCCAGACTGGCGCCGCTACTCACCCCCAATACAAAAGGCCCCGCCAGCGGGTTCCGGAAAAGGGTTTGCATTAAAAGTCCGCTAATGGAAAGTCCGGCACCCACCATAATAGCGGTAAGGGCTTTGGGTAGCCGGTAGTCTTGAATGATGAACGTCCAGGAGGCTTTTTCGGTATCGAGATAAAAGAGTGCTTTAGCCACTTCCTTCAACGGAATGGAAACAGACCCCAAGCTGATATTGGCAAAAAACACAACAATAAGCAAAACGCTTAAAGCGAAAAAGTGTTTGTTGTATGTGGTCGTTTTTTCCAAACTAAATATAATTTTAAACTATTTCCATTCTCACCGGTCACTGAGCGGAGCCGAAGTGTGAGGTGAGGTCTATTCCAAAGCCCTAAAAAAATATAATTCATAATCCGGCAACAACTCCGGGTGCAATATCTTTACTAAATCCTTTAAAACCAAATCAGGTCGGTTGGGGGCGAGTTCGTAATAAATAACACCACCCGTTTCCCCTTTTAAGCTGGAAAAACTATACACTTTTTTATTTGTGAATGCATCAAACTGAGTATAAACATTATTAGCATCCTCCAGTTCTTTGTAGGTCGTAAACTGTCCCGGGCCAATCCAGAAATCGGCGTGTTGTGCTTTTTCTATAACGGTTTCCACGTTGAGGGCGATGCTACCGGTGCCTTGACTTTCCGCCCACAGGTATTCGCCATTGGCATCAGCGATAAATTGGGCGCCCCAGCTGTTGCCTTCGGGCAGGTACCAGATGTCTTTCCAAAGTGCACCGCTTAAAACGGTGGGGGAGTTATCTGCGGTTTGTGCAAGTTCTTTCACGGCATTGTATTCGGTTTCAATTTCGCTGAAAAGCGCATGGGCTTCCTCCATTTTATTAAAGAACGCCCCAAAAAACTTAATCCACTCCGCCTTCCCTAACGGGTTTTGTTCTGTCCAGTCGCCGTTAAAGACAATTGGAATACCGGCGCGTTGCAGGGTCTCATAGGTCTTGTTATTTCCGTTAACGGCAAAGCCTATCATCACATCGGGTTGCAGGTCGATGACGTTTTCTGTATTGATGGACTCGTTGTTGCCAATTTCGGTAATCTTGCCTTCGTCAATGCGTTTTCGGGTATTTTCAGAAGAAATATAGCTAAGGTTTGGGAAGGCGATGAGTTTATCAGTCTCGCCCAGCATATCCAGCGAGGGAATGTGGGTGGTGGAAGTCACAATGATGTTTTGAACCGGTACCTGCACAATAGCATCAAAGGTTTCTTCGGAAGTAAAGCTTACTTTGTCTTTGACCAAAGCATAACGAAAAACCTTCCCCGCTTCCGGCCACGGATTGGTAACCTCGATGATTTGATGGTCACCTTTGTCTGTTATGGAAAAGCCTTGTGCATAACTGATTTTAATACTTTCTTCAGTAGTGCTTGGGGTTTCAGGAGTGTTGTTTTTTTCGTTTTTGCAGGAAGCAAACCCAAGTAAAGTAATTAAAAAAAATACCGTCTTAAATCTCATATCTAATGTCTCAAGTCTAACGTCTCAAATCTAATAAAGAAACAAAAGTAACATTAATTGAAATCACTTTATAGGATTTCAATTAATTAAGTATTTATAGAAGTTCTATATATGAGAACTTTTAAGTATCTTTGTCAAGATTATAGAAAAGGATGAAAAGAATTATTGCCAAGAAAACTTTACGGGACTTTTGGGAAATCTATACAGATGCTGAGCAATATTTAAAAACGTGGTATGAAACAGCAAAGTGCTCCAATTGGCATTCTCCAAATGATGTGAAGAGAACCTATGCAAATGCAAGTATTTTAAAAGATAACAGGTTAGTATTCAATATCAAAGGAAATTCTTATCGATTGGTTGTAAGATTTAATTATGAAAGACAATGGGCATTTATTCGATTTATTGGTACACATGCTGAATATGATAAAATAGACGCTAACAAAATTTAAACTCATGAACATAAAACCCATAAAAACAGAGTCAGATTACAAAAAAGCACTGAATCGTCTTGAAGTAATTTTTGATGCAGTCCCAGAAACAAAAGAAGGTGATGAAGCAGAAATCCTTTCTATGATGATCGATCAATATGAAAACATTCATTATCCCATTGAAGCCCCGGACCCCATTGAGGCCATTAAAATAAGAATGGAAGAAATGGATTTAAAACAAAAAGATTTAGTGGGTATTATTGGAGGGAAAAGCAGAGTTTCTGAGGTTTTAAATAAAAAGAAACGATTAACCGTTGAAATGATAAGAAAACTCAATAAAACCCTCAACATCCCCACAAATGTTTTGGTTCAAGAGTATTAAGTCATTTTCTTAAAATAGTTAGTCAATCCTACTTCGTACTTCTAACTTTATCCAAACTTTCCTTTCTCCCAACTTCAAAAATGTTTACTTTCGCACAGAATTTTGGTTTGCAATTCCCAGATAGGGATGCGCAATTAAAAGGGAATCAAGTGAATCCTATCACGTAAGTTCCCCTCCTTGGGAGGGGGCTAGGTCGCTGACGCTTCAAAGCTTTAGCGACGGAGCGGTGAGGACCAATCTTGAGCTGTTCCCGCAACTGTAAAACTATGCCGAACTTGTTTCGGCATCTCGTTATCGAGTTGTTATGACTTTAATACCACTGTCCGTCTCCGGCGGGTGGGAAGGTAACATAACAAAGGTAAGCCAGGAGACCTGCCACATTCAAAAACCAATGTCAAACTTTCGGGATAAAAGTTTGGGTGAAGAAACCTTCATACCTTATTTCCCGGTTAATTATTTTAACCAATGAACAAATTTATGATTACGGCACTGTTGTGTGCCACAACACTGGTATCTGCCCAGGAACTTCAAAAAGCAGAACAATTAGACTCCGTTTTTATCGACACCAAAGTGCAACTCCACCGTAAAAACAGCGGAAAGGTGGTTACAAAAATCACTTCAGAGACCCTGGAGCGCAGCACCGGAAAATCGGTTGCTCAGGTGATTAATGAGGTTTCAGGTATTGAAATCAACGGTAGCCGCAGTTTTGACGGACAAAACTTAGGGTATTATGTGCGTGGCGGAAGAAACCGTCAGGTTGTGATTATGCTGGACGGTGTGCAGGTGACAGATGGCTCTCAAATCGCCAATGATTATGACCTGCGCCTGGTGCCTGCCCAAAACATCGAGCAGATTGAGATTGTCAAAGGTGCCTCCAGTGTGCTTTACGGAAGCGGTGCTGCCACCGCGGTGATCAACATCACCACCAAAAAATCGAGCGAGAAACCCATTGCAGCGAGTTTTACTTCGACTGTAGGGACCAACCAGCCACAGGGCGTGGACAAGTACCGTGCTGAGGAATTTACCAATTCAGTGAAGGTAAACGGAACTTTAGGTAAATTCTTCTACCTGGCGACCTTTAACAACCGCTATGTGGACGGACTTTCAGCCATTGCAGCACCGGAGGATGAAGACCCTTTTGAAAGCGATGAGTTTAATAGTTTTGATGCCTATGCCAACCTGGGTGTTCATCTTACTGAAAACATTAAAATGAGTCAGTTTTTTAGCTTTGGAAAGTTTAAAGCCGGTTTTGACAACTTTGATTTTACAGATGCCAACCACCTTTCAGAATCACGCCAACTGCGCACCGGTGGTAATTTTGAATGGAAATACAAAAACGGAAAGTATGTGTTCAATGATTCCTATGCGTGGATAGAACGCGAACTTTCTGATAATTTTCCGGTGAAATATGACTCTCGTTTTTATGCGTTGGACAATTTTCTGCAGCATCGGCTAGGAGAGCAGTTTACAGCTATCGTTGGGTTTAATTACTCCACTTCCAATATGAATGCGTTCAGTATCCCTTTCGGCGAAAGCGAATTTGCACAGGTAATTGATAAAGACGATGCGCGTTTTACCATTTTTGACCCTTATGTAAACGTTGTCTATGTTTCCGATTTTGGATTGAATGTGAATGCCGGTGCGCGGTTGAATACGCATTCGGTCTATGATAACAAGCTGGTGTACAACATCAATCCTTCTTATAATTTCGCTTTAAGCGAAAACAATTTAAAAGTGCTGGCTTCTTATAGCACGGCCTATATCACGCCATCGTTGTTTCAGATTTATGACCCGTCTTATGGTAATGAAGAGTTACAACCCGAAGAAAACACAACTATCGAAGCCGGACTGGAGTTTACTACAAATACCAATTTCAGAGCCAGTGCCTTGTATTTTACCCGAAATGAAAAAAACTATGTCGATTTTGTGACGGTGGACCCCGATTTGTTTATTTCGCAATATCAAAACATCGCTGATGAGTTTACCGCAAGCGGAGTGGAGGTGGAGCTTTCCAAACGATTTAGCAGCCGCTGGATGGCGACAGCCAATTACACCTTTACAGAAGTGGATGAACGATTTGCACTGCGCATTCCTGAGCACAAAATCAATGCTTCTTTGCAATTTCAGCCAAGTGTAAAAACCAATTTCTCTTTAAGCTATCAATACAATACTGAGCGTGAAGACCGGTTTTTCAGTTCGGAGACTTTTCAACAGGAGTCTGTCACTCTGGATGCTTATGGATTGCTTGATTTTTATATGAGCCATCAGGTGATGAAAAACCTGAAATTATTTGCCGGAATCAACAATATATTTGATGAAGATTATGAAGAGTTGTTTCGCTATTCCACTCGTGGTCGCAATGTGCGGCTGGGCTTTAGTTTGAATTTTTAAAAAGAGTCAATTGTAAATAATCAAATGGAAGTCGCCTTTGGGCGACTTCTTTTGTTTTGAGCTTTATGTTTTTTTTATAGAATTTAGAAAAGATATTCCTTAATTTTAGTTGCAATCAACTGAAATTTATGATTCAATTTTTTAAAACCTTTTTCAAACTACTCAAAAAATCATTTATAAGCTGGACGAAAAATGACCCTTTCCCAAAAGGAGCCACAATTGCTTATTACTCATTGTTTTCGTTGCCTTCTCTTTTAATTATTGTTATTACTGTAGCAAGTTCATTTTTTGAAAAAGAAGCAGTGCAGGGAAGAATCACAGCACAGATTAGTGACTTTATCGGCGGGGATAGTGCAAAGGCGATTGAAACAATGATTGTGAATGTCTCAGAATCTGAAGACTCGACTTTAGCCATTATTTTTAGTATTGGAATGGTTCTTTTTGCTGCGACCGGGGTCTTTTTTCAACTTAAGAAATCGATGAATCACATATGGAGCGTGGCAGCAAAAAAGGCCACATTTGTAAGGATGTTGATAGACCGTCTCATTTCTTTTGGTATGGTCTTGGTCATAGGCTTTTTATTACTTATCTCGCTGGTTATTTCTGCATTGCTGAGTGTTTTAAAAGAACATATCGAGCAAATATCAGAAAGCTTTACTGCAGTTTTAATAGATATTTTAAATTTCGGGATCTCCTTTTTAATATTGACAACACTGTTTGCTGCGCTGTTTAAACTTTTGCCCGATGTGAAAATTCGTTGGAAAATAACATATATTGGTGCTGCCCTCACTGCGGTCCTATTTTTACTGGGCGAATTTTTAATTAGTTTTTATTTTGGACAAAGTGAGCCGGCTTCAGTTTATGGTGCAGCGGCCTCTGTGGTGATTATTTTGCTTTGGGTGAATTATATTTGTTTAATCTTGTTTTTTGGAGCTGAATTTACAGTACAATTTGCAAGGCACAGAAATGAAAAGGTGAGCCCTAACAAATTTGCTGAGCCTGCAATACATCAGGAAATTGATAAACTCAGTTCAAGACATATCAATCCCGAAGAAGAAAAGAGGATATTGGAACGACTTCAATCTAATTTGGAAATCACAAATAAGAAAGAATAAACGCACTATATTTTAATAAATAGATAATTTAGTCATATGGAAAGTATTTTTAAAGAACGTCTTATTGATATTTATGAAGGTTTTTTACACTTGATTCCCAATCTGGTTTTTGCCATTATTTTTTTTGGTATAGGAGCCCTTTTTATTTATTTGATAAAAAAGCAGCTTTTTTCACGTATTGTTAAAAGAGCCAAAGATACTGTCGCAGCACAATTTGTAACTGATATTATTGTAATCATTTTGTATATCATCTTGATTTTAATGGCTTTCAGGGTGTTAGGGTTGAGCGCTGTAACGCAAACTATAATTGGTGCTGCCGGGTTAACCACTTTTATCATCGGATTTGCATTAAAAGACATTGGTGAAAATTTTCTGGCCGGGATTGTCATGATTTTTGACCGCCCATTTGAGATGGGGGACCTGATTCAAATCGAAAATCATTTGGGAAGAGTGATTAAAATTTCAATTAGAGAAACAACAATTAAAACCACAGACGGTAAAGATGTTTATATTCCCAATTCAGATATAATCAAAAAACACCTTATTAATTTTACAATAGATGACCAACTTCTGGAAAGCTTTGAAATCAGTGTTTTTAACAGTAATAAAATTGGTGAAGTGATTAAAATGATTCAGGTAACCTTAATGACATTTAATCAAATTCTAAAAACTAAGAAACCTTCAGTATTAATCAAAAATTTTGATAACGGAACAGTGCAGCTTACAGTTTCATATTGGTACAGCCTTCGCGGAACCAGAGCAAGAGATGGCCTTTTAAAAACTGAAATTATGCTCGCTGTTTTAGAAAAACTTAAAAATAATAAAATTGCATTTCCTGATCATGTTCAAGATTTAAAAATGGTAAATGATACCAAAACCTAATAGAATTTATCAAATTTCATGTTCCTGAAAAAAATATCATTCCACTTTAAAGTCTGAACATTAACTGTTTTTAATAAAGATTTACAATAGCATTGGCAAGGCTTCTTGTCTCTATTGGTTAGCTTTGAGTAAATGAAGTTTAATATTTTAAAACAGAAAGATTATGAAAAAGAAAGTAGCCATATTAGCAACAAACGGATATGAAAAAAGTGAGTTAAATTCACCTAAAGAAGCGATGGAAAAAGAAGGATTTCAAGTAGATATCGTTAGTTTGGAAAAAGGAAAAATCAAAGGATGGTCTGACGGAAACTGGTCTGGCGAAGTGGATGTAAATTATACACTTGATGAAATAAGCGCTAAAGATTATAACGGTCTTGTCATTCCGGGTGGTGTAATTAACCCAGATATATTAAGAACTGATGACAACGCATTGCAGTTTGTTAGGGATTTTTTCAAACAAGGAAAGCCGGTAGCAGCGATTTGTCATGCTCCCTGGGTATTAGTTAGCGCAAATGTGGTTGAAGGTAGAAAAATGACTTCATACCATTCTATCAAAGATGATATGAAAAATGCCGGAGCCTTATGGGAAGACAGCGAGGTGGTCGTAGATCAGGGTCTTGTGACCAGCAGGAATCCAAACGATTTACCCGCTTTCAACGCCAAAGTTATTGAGGAAATCAATGAAGGCGTTCACGAGATGCAAGGTGTTTGAACTGCTATTAAATAAATAATTACAATGAGAGGTTGTCATTTTATGACAGCCTCTTATTTTTTTGTGGGATAAGAATCGAGAAGCGCTTTTGATTGTTTTCTTATCTTTGATTGTAGCGCAGGGGTCCAGCCAAAAAGGAAACCTTTCCATCCCAGTGCCTGTCGGGTCCACATCCAGAGATTAAAGTAATCTGTGTGTTGGATGATTTTTCCATTTTCGATAACCATCGATGCTGTGATTTGGTTTGTGACAATCCTTCCTGTTTTTGAAAAAGGGTAAACAGCTGTCCAGTACACTTTGACTTTGTTTTCAGTGGCTTCCAGAACCTTATGACTAATTTTCAAATTTCCTTTGCTACGTTCAATGAGCATATGCCACATCATTTTGGCTTTTTCACCTTTTAATTTACCAAAGACGGGATCTTCAAATTCAATAGTATCTGCATAGAAAGAAGTCATAGCTGCGGCATCGCCTTTGGCGAAAGCGGTGTAAAATTGGTCTGCTATTCTTTTAACTTCCATTAAAGGATGATTAATCTCATTTAGATTGTGACAATTTACATTTAATTTTGGTATTTAACTTCATTTTTTATCAATGGATTATGGCCAATAAAATTACAAACAAACAGAAGATTTGGTTTTATGCGATGCCTGTCGTTTCTGTGCTTCAATATTATGGGGTATCAGAAAATGGTCTTGATTCTGATAAAATAAAAAAGCAACGTGAAATACACGGTTGGAATGAAATTCCTGAAGCCGAAAAAATATCTTGGTTAAAAATCCTTCTCAAACAATTTAAAAGTTTGCTAGTCGCTATTTTAATACTAGCGGCGGTTATTTCATATGTTGCCGGTCACGTGATTGATATGTATGTAATCCTGGCTGTTGTTGTGATTAACGCGGCTCTTGGTTTTGTTCAGGAAATGAAAGCTGAACAGGCTGTCTCTGCTTTAAAAAAAATGATTGTACAAAAAGCAAGGGTAGTGAGAGAGGGAAAAGAATCAGTCATCCCTTCTCGAGAGCTTGTTCCCGGAGATATCATTATCCTGGAAGAGGGAGAAAGCATTCCTGCCGATGCAAGAATAATTGAATCCAAAAACCTCCAGGTAACAGAGGCGTCCCTTACGGGGGAATCTGTTCCGGAGTCAAAAAATAATGAAACACTTCCCGAAAGTACTCCACTGGCAGATCAAAAAAATATGCTGTTTAAAAGCACCTTTGTTAGCGGGGGTTATGCAAAGGCGGTTGTTTGTGGGACGGGTCTCGATACCGCTTTGGGTGAAATCGCTGAAACACTCTCTAAAATAAAACGCGCACAAACCAATTTTCAGAAGAAAACCAATAAGCTCGGGCGACAAATGGCACTATTGGCAGTTTTGAGTGCTGTAGTCCTTTTCACAGTTGGATATATTTCCGGCAATTATGAGTTGAATGAATTATTGCTGGTTTCCATTGCGGCCTTGGTGTCTGTAATTCCTGAAGGTTTGCCTGTGGTACTTTCAGTGGTTTTGGCCATTGGCTCTTACAGAATGTCAAAACGCAATGCCATTATTAGGGATATCACCTCTGTGGAAACGCTGGGGGCTGTTACCACAATTATTACAGATAAAACAGGAACGCTCACCCAAAACAAACTCACTGTCAAGAAAGTCTTTCATTATGGTGATGAACCAATAGATGTAAGTGGGGAGGGATGGTTACCCGCGGGAAATTTTAACAGGCATAAAAAAATAATAGAGCCCAATACGGAGCCAGCCTTAACACAATTACTTAAAATCGCTGCCTTTTCCAATAACGCATCCATCAAACACAATAAGATTAATGATGTTTATGAACTGGCAGGTGACCCCACAGAAGGAGCACTTCTTGTTCTGGCTGCAAAAGCCGGTGTGAAATTTTCAGCTTCAGAAAAACTTAGAAAATTGGATGACCTGCCATTCAATTCAAAATTAAAGATGCGTGCTTCATTGATTGAAATTTCTGGAGAAAAATTTCTCTTTGTGATTGGAGCACCGGAAAGTATTCTTGAAAACTCAACTTTTGTTTCTACAAATACCGGTGAGATTGCTCTTGGGAACTCAACAAGAAATGAAATCAGAGATATGATGGATTCATGGTCAAATGAGGCTATGAGGGTGATTGGTCTCGCCTATAAAAAGTTGCCAGATGCAGTAGAAAAAATAGAAGAGGACCTCATAAAAGAACTTGTTTTTTCCGGTTTAACCGGAATGATTGATCCACCAAGACCCAATACCAAGGAAGCAGTATTACAATGCAAGAATGCCGGCATACGCATAATAATGGCAACCGGCGATCACATAAATACTGCTGTAGCTATCGCAAAAAAAGTGGGCATTTTGGAGGAATCAAATGGGGATGAATTGGCAGCTTTGAATGAACAGCAATTACTCTTACTGGATGAAAGGGAATTTGATGCTGTTATAAGCAGTGTTTCGGTATTTGCTCGTTTGACACCCAAGACCAAGCTGCGTATAGCTGAACGATTACAAGCAATGGGAGAATTAGTAGCTATGACCGGGGATGGGGTAAATGACGCCCCTGCTCTAAAAAAAGCTGATATAGGAGTGGCAATGGGCATCATGGGAACAGATGTGGCACGGGAAGCTTCACAGGTGGTACTGGCTGATGATAATTTTGCAACCATTGTGAATGCCATTGAAGAGGGTAGAATTGTTTTTTCTAATGCCAGAAAAACCAGTTTCTTTCTGGTAACCACAAATTTTGCCGAAATAACGACACTAATCTCGCTGGTGGCCATGGGATTGCCTATGGCATTGACGGCCACTCAAATTCTGTGGTTGAACCTCATTACAGATGGTCTTTGTGATAAACCCCTGGCCGCAGAAAGGGGACACAAGGATTTATTGAAAGAAAAACCGGTGAGACAAAATGAGAAAATACTCAACAAAAGTATTTTGCCTTTTTTGTTTATGATGGCCGGAATAATGACAGTATTGTCTCTTTTGGTTTATTTCTGGTTTATTGATGTGAGTCTCGAAAAAGCGAGAACAGCGGTTTTTATAGTGATGGCATTTTCTCAGTTGTTTAATTTATACAATATGCGTTCACTAAAAAAATCTATTTTTGAAATTGGTTTTTTCTCTAATAAATACATTAACATTGCAATAGTAATATCAGTAATTGTCCAGATAATTATCATTGAAGTACCCTTTTTTCAACACATTTTCTCATTTGAGTTTATATCAGTTTCTGAATTCTTAACCCTTATAGTACTTTCATCAACGGTTCTTTGGACCGGCGAACTTTTTAAATTCATTAAATACAGAGTTGCCAATTAAGAATGTTTAATTTTTGATTTGATCTATGCAAGAAGTGCCTTTTGATTTTTGGATGTTTTTAGCCGGATTGGGAGTTTTCCTTTTCGGAATGCGTCATTTGGAAGAAGGTATTAAAGGGCTTGCCGGAAAATCTTTTCAAAAAATCGTCAAACGTTTTACAAACAAAAGTTGGAAGGGAATTCTTACCGGAACATTTGTAACTGCGATTTTACAAAGCAGCTCGATGGTAACTTTATTGGTGCTGGCATTTTTGGGAGCCGGCATGTTGAGTTTGAAAAACGCATTGGGTGTTGTCTTGGGAGCAAATTTAGGAACTACGTTTACTGCATGGATTGTCGCAGCACTGGGTTTTAAGATGAACATTGCCGATTTTTCTTTTCCACTTCTTGCTTTGGGAATATTATCCTATCTCTTTTTGGAAAGCAGGCCTTTTTTGAAAAATCTCGGGGTATTCCTCATTGGGTTCGGACTACTTTTTCTCGGGTTAGACTTTATGAAGGACGCTCTTGATGCGGTTGCAGACCAAATTGATATGAATTTTTTCTCCCAATTTGGACTTTGGGCGTTTTTGTTATTGGGTTTGATTGTTACCGCTCTGGTTCAGTCTAGTTCTGCAATGATAGTAATCATTTTAAGTGCATTGAATGCCGGACTTATTGATGTTTATCAATCGTTTGCTATGATTATTGGGGCTAATATTGGTACAACCTCTACCTTATTATTGGGCTCTTTAGCAGGAACGGCCGATAAAAAACGGTTGGCTTTGGCCAATGTGATTTTTAACTCTATTGCCGGTATATCAATATTTATTTTTCTTGAACAAGTCGTAGATTCAGTTTATGATTTATTAAAAATGACTGACCCCTTGATGGAATTGGTCTTGCTAAATACTTTGCTGAATCTTGCCGGTATATTGCTTTTCTTACCTTTTTTAGGTCCATTTCAAAAATTTCTCAAAAAAAGATTTAAAAATGCAGAACCATCCGGTGAAACCTTATACATTAAAAACATTACCACAGAGTTTCCTGAAGTTGCCTTAAAAGCTATTAAGGATGAATTGGCTCAGGTTTATTTAAATGTTCAAGATTTTATTCAACACTGTTTTGCTGTTACAAATGGCAACAAAAAAGGATCAGGATGGAAATCTATTTTTCAAACAGCAGTAAATATCAATGAAAAATATGATAAAATTAAACGTCTGGAAGATGAGCTCACGACTTTCTATCTTCAACTTCAAGAGAAAAATTTAAGTGTTCTGGAATCTGAACAACTCACTTCAAATATGATTGCACTGCGGTCGTTGGTTTACGGTGCAAAAGACATCAAGGATGTTGCACATAATATTAAATTTATTATTGACAGTGAAGACCCCCTTGCTCTTGAGATTTTAGAAAAACTAAGAGCATTTGTCAATAATAAAATTGATGAGATTCACCGGTATATTGACGTTGACACCACGAATGCTCCCACCTTAAATCAAATGCTTGAAAGTAATGAGTCATTTTATAATGAGATGATTACATTTCTATACCAAAATGTAAAGGGATTGTCAAAAAAAGGGATTCAGGTTTCAACTATTACTAATGTTATTAGGCAAACCGTTTCCTCAATGAATCATATTTGCCAGGCTTTTATGAGAGACCAGATAACAGTTGAAGCTTCAGATTTAAAATAATTCATCAACAGGTTTCTTTAATTCATCAACATACATTCTATTATAAGTTGGTAAATGCATTTTACTGTTTCCGGCATCTTTGAACTCAAGTTGAACATTACTCTTTGGACTTCTGCCAAAAATTTCATCAAGAGCTGCCTCTAGTAAAGGCTCTGTTATATCTCCCAATACTCCAAGATTTGTTAAATCTTCAGGAAACTCAATTGTTGGTGGGATACCATCTACAAAACCTGTTACCCCATTTGCATTCGCAGAAGTGAAAATCAAGGGCTGAATTGCATAAAAGTGAGAAGGGTTGGCATCAGACCTTCTAAAATTGGGTGGTGGGCCATCATAAAACGTTGTTGATGCCTGAAATTTACCAGTGGTTGTACCTCCCACGAGAACTACTTCAATGTATGGATCAAGGCCATTGATTACCAGCTCACTGGCAGAGGCTGTGCTGGGTGAAGTTAATATATAAACCCTGTTGAGGTTTAAGCTGTTTATCGCGGCACCGGTACGAATGGTATTAGTAAACCTGTTAATCAAACCCTCCGGGTCGTTATTTTCAAAAATAGATTGTAATTCTGGGTTCCATACTTCAGTCGAAAAAACTTGACCTGTAAATTGTCCTGTAATCATACTAGATAAATCTATGGCAGATCTAACAGACCCTCCACTGTTATACCTCAAATCTAAAATTAATTCTGAAAGATTCTCGCCCTGAAAGTTTCCAAACACATTGTTTAACTGTTCATCAAAATCTCCCGTAAATCCATTGTACATCAGGTATCCAATATTTTGACCTTCGATAGTAAATGTGCTAGCGATATGAATGGGGTTTTCAAGGAGCTCACTTTTGTTTAAAGCGATGGTTTGCCCTGTTGGAGTGACATTTGTTCCGTCAAAAGTTGCCAGCCCTATTTCATATGATGAAAGTTCTCTTAATAAATTAAAGTTTTGATTGGTAATTTGTGAGCCGTCAATGGTGTTGAAAATCATTCCGCGTTCGACCCCTTTTTGAGCTGCATCACTATTGGGTAGCACATATCTAACAAACCCAAAAACATTGGTTTCACTTCCCGGATAAAAAACAAGTCCGTATTCCATACCATTGCTGAGAGAGATTCCGGCAAGAGCTGCCTCTAAAACCCTATAATCGTCAACAATAAAACTAAATCGATCTTGAGGCGCATTGAGTGCATTAAATAAACCCTCTGGAGTTGTGAAAGTTTCCAAAAACTCATTGAGTTCATTTTGAGTACCAAAACGGTCATTGGCCAAATCTGGTACATCGGGTTTGTAGAGGTACCAAATATTCATTGCGCTATAAATAAAGTTTTGTATGTCAAGAGCGGTGATGTTTTGAATGTTATCATCAAAATCCTCAAAACAGGATTGAAAACTAACAGCCAATGCAAGAAACAGTACTATAATTTTAATCTTTTTCATTGGGACACTTTTTAAGGGTATGCTTTAAAACACTAAAAATAACTACATTATTGCAAAAAGCAATTTTTTTGTAACAAAAATTGAGGATATTCGTCTTCAAGTTGTAAGCAATATTGCAAAGCACCAACCTAACCCGATGCAAAAAGAAGAATTCTTACATATTGTAATGCCGTTGAAAGATAAGTTGTACAGGCTGGCAAAACGTATTTTGATATCTCACGATGAAGCAGAGGATGCAGTACAGGAAGTATTTTTGAAATTGTGGAATGGTAAAGAACTGATAAAAAAATACAACAAACCGGAAGCTTATGCAATGACGATGACAAAAAACTATTGTTTGGACAGACTCAAGTCAAAACAGGCCTCAAACTTAACCATCGTGCATCAAAACTATAAAAGCAATGATTCCCGAACTGAAGACCAGGTAGAAGCAAAAGACGGAGTGGGCATGGTTTTTGAAATTATGAAACAATTGCCGGAACAACAGCGCATTATTTTACAACTGAGGGATGTAGAGGAGTATGAATACAGCGAAATCGCTGCCGTAATGGAAATGAATGAAACCGCCATTCGTGTGAATCTGTCAAGAGCCCGCAAAATGGTTAGAGAAGAATTAATTAAAAAGTACAATTATGGACTTACAAAAAATTGAACAATTACTGGATGCTTATTTGGAAGGCACTACCAGTTTAGCTGAAGAAAAAATGCTTCAGGAGTATTTTAAAAGTGGCAAAGTGGCACCACATTTAGAAGTATATCAGGACATGTTTGCATTTTTCGCTTCAGCGAAATCTGAAAAAACCAGTGTTACACCTGAAATTTCAGAAACCAATAAGCAACCCTTTTATAAGTATATGAGAAAATGGGTGGCAGTTGCGGCACTTCTGGTAGTCGCTTTAGCAGTCACTTTTTTTATAAATAACAATTCAAATAAAATAAGCACAGCAGAACAAATAGAAGCTGAACTTGCTTTTGAAAAGACAAAAGAAGCTTTGAATTTTATTTCTTATCAATTCAATAGTAGCGCCCAAAACCTTGCAGTTATTCAGGAATTTGAAAAGTCAACAAACAAAATATTTAAATAAATAAGTACTAATTAAAACCCAAAAACGATGAAAAAAATAATAGCAATAACAGTCATAGCACTTGTTTCACAGACTCTGTTTAGCCAAGGTGTTTTTGATAAATTTGAAGATCAACAAGATGTCACTTCAATGATTGTCACAAAAAGTATGTTTAAATTGATGAGTAAAATCGATTTAAGTTCAAACGACCCCAAAGCAAAAGAGTACTTGAACATGGTTGAAAATCTTGAAAACATAAAAATATTTACCACATCAAATTCCGGAACTGCTGCAGAAATGAAAAAAACAGTAGATTCTTATTTAAAATCATCAACAGCACTTTCTGAATTGATGCGCGTGAGCGATGATGGGAAAAATATCAAGTTTTACGTAAAGGAAGGTAAGAATGATAATTTTGTAACTGAATTATTTATGTTCCTGGAAGACGCCAATAGTAAAGATAGCAAAGCTGTTGTTATGAGCATCACCGGAAATATTGACCTAAGACAAATTTCACAACTCACAGCAGATTTAAATGTTCCCGGAAGTGAGCAGCTTAAAAATATTGATAAAAACAAAAACTAAAATAATATGAAAACAGCAATTTATATATCAATATCCTTGGTGCTAAGTATGTTTTTATTTAGTGCTTGTGGAAACAATGCCTCTCTTCAAAAATACATTGTAGAAAAGCAAAATGACAACAACTTTATCACGATTGATCTGCCTTCCAGTTTACTTTTAACAGAAGATAACAGCTTAAGTGAAGAACAGTTGGAAACCGTGAAAAGCATCAAGAAGGTAAATATGATAGCACTTCAATTGAAAGATGAAAACAAAGAATTCTATGAAGTTGAAAAGCAGCGGGTAAACTCTATTTTGAGTACTGACACCTATGAGACTTTGATGAAATATGGTTCAAATGATATGGGTGCCTCATTACTGTTTACAGGCGATGTAGAGGCTATTGATGAAATCATCATTTTTGCATCAGATTCAGAAAAAGGGTTTGGACTTTTCAGAGTAATTGGTGAGGATATGAATCCTTCTCAAATTGTGAAAATGATGAACAAAGTTAATTCTCAAAACTTTGACTTGTCTTTTATGAATGAAATAGGAGGTCTTCTCAATTAGATATATTTAAAATGAATTAAAAACAAAAAAGTCTTCCTAAATGGAAGACTTTTTTTATGCGAAATAATAAGGTTATTGAATTAGGCAAAAGCCCTTATTTTACTTTATTTACGATTGCTGCAAACGCTTCTGGGTGGTTCATCGCTAAATCGGCTAGCACCTTACGGTTTAACTCGATATTATTGGCTTTTACTTTCCCCATAAACTGAGAGTATGACATTCCGTGTTGTCTGGCACCTGCATTAATACGGGTAATCCAAAGAGCACGAAAGTTTCTCTTTTTTGCTCTGCGGTCTCTGTAAGCATATACTAATGCTTTTTCAACTGCATTTTTTGCAACGGTCCATACATTTTTACGTCTTCCAAAGTATCCTTTGGCTTGCTTCATTACCTTTTTTCTTCGGGCTCTGGAAGCGACTGAATTTACTGATCTTGGCATAATAAAATTTGTTTTTTGTAGCAGGCGGGCGACTATCGCCACTTTAATTACTTACTCAGACCTTGTGTCTTTTTTGTAGCCCATCTCCAGGGTTAATTAATGGTTTAACCGAAAGTTTTTACTTCAAACGAAGCATTAACTTTACGTTGCTCTCGTCAGACTTGTGAACAAGTGTGTCGTGAGTTAGTTTAAGCTTGCGTTTTTTTGACTTCTTTGTTAAGATGTGGCTTTTAAACGCGTGCTTTCTTTTGATTTTTCCGGTGCCGGTGAGCTTGAAACGCTTTTTTGCACTGGAATTTGTTTTCATTTTAGGCATTTTTCCTAGTTTTTATTTAATTATTCCGCAATTTTTTCTGATTTATTCAGACTCTCTTTCATTGAACTCAACTAAATGTCTTGTTCTTTTTTATTTTAAACTTTTTGTTTAAAAAGAAAATTATTTACTTTTTTTGGGAGCAAGAAACATAATCATTCTTTTCCCTTCAAGTTTAGGTAATTGTTCCACTTTTGCAAGGTCTTCAAGATCTTGCGCTAAACGCAATAAAAGTATTTCACCTTGATCTTTAAATATGATAGAACGACCTTTAAAAAACACAAAGGCTTTTACTTTGGCTCCGTCTTTTAGGAATTTTTCAGCATTACGCTTTTTAAATTCATAATCGTGGTCATCGGTCTGTGGACCAAATCTCAACTCTTTTATAACAACTTTAGAGGCTTTTGCTTTAAGTGCTTTCTCCCTTTTCTTTTGCTCATACATGAATTTTGAATATTCCATGATTTTACAAACTGGAGGGTTTGCATTGGGTGAAATCTCAACAAGATCTAGGCCTTGTTCTTCGGCCATTTCTAAAGCTTTCTTAGTGGGATAAACGCCCACCTCTACATTGTCGCCCACAAGGCGCACTTCCTCAGCTCGAATTCTTCGATTAATGTTATGCTGGTCTTCTTTAATTACACGAGCAGCACCTCTACTTCTTTTTCTTCTAATTGCTATAACTTAAATTTTTTAGTTAAACGTTAAACTCTAATATATTACTATTTATGTCTTTTTTTATCAATTCTATGAACTCTGGTAGGGTCATTATGCCTAAATCACCCTCTCCATGCTTTCGCACAGAAACCGTGTTATCTAGAGCTTCTTGCTCACCTACAATTAGCATATACGGGACTTTGCCGGTTTCAGCATCTCGTATTTTCTTTCCAATTGTCTCACTCCTGTTGTCAGCGAGGGCGCGAATTTCGTCATTTTCCAGCAAATTTAAAACTTTTTTACTGTATTTCTCAAATTTCTCACTTAAAGAAAGAATGCTAACCTGTTCAGGCATCAACCAAAGTGGAAAGTTTCCTCCGGTGTGCTCCAGTAAAATGGCAATAAAACGCTCCATACTTCCAAAAGGAGCTCTGTGAATCATTACAGGTCTGTGAGATTCATTGTCACCACCTTTGTATGTGAGATCAAAACGCTCCGGCAAATTATAATCCACCTGAATAGTTCCTAATTGCCAGCTTCTTCCCAGGGCGTCCTTAACCATAAAATCGAGTTTTGGACCATAAAAAGCAGCCTCTCCTTTTTCAATCACATAGTCAAGGCCTTTTTCATTGGCCGCATTGATGATGGCTTGTTCTGCTTTTTCCCAATTTTCATCTGAGCCAATATATTTTTCAGCTTTTTCTTTATCTCTTATTGAAACTTGTGCAGTAAAGTTTTCAAAACCTAAAGACCCAAAAACATATAGTACCAAATCAATCACCTTTTTGAATTCATCGTCCAATTGATCGTTTGTGCAAAATATATGTGCGTCATCTTGAGTAAACCCTCGCACCCTTGTTAAACCGTGCAACTCACCACTTTGTTCATAGCGGTAAACAGTTCCAAATTCAGCAAATCGTTTAGGAAGATCTTTATAAGACCAGGGTTTTGAATTGTATATTTCGCAGTGATGCGGACAATTCATAGGTTTGAGTAAAAATTCTTCTCCTTCATTTGGCGTAAGGATGGGTTGAAAACTGTCTTCGCCATATTTGGCATAATGGCCTGAAGTGACATACAATTCTTTTTGGCCAATGTGTGGTGTTACCACCATTTCATATCCTGCTTTCTTTTGAGCAGCTTTCAGGAAGTTTTCAAGTCTTTCGCGCAAAGCGGCTCCTTTTGGCAACCACAAAGGAAGCCCCTGACCCACCTTTTTTGAAAAAGTAAAAAGCTCCAGCTCTTTACCTAGTTTTCTATGGTCTCTTTTTTTAGCCTCCTCCAGTAGGTGTAAGTATTCAGTAAGGTCTTTTTGTTTTGGAAATGAAACACCATAAATACGTGTCAATTGCTTATTCTTCTCATCACCTCTCCAGTAGGCCCCTGCTACATTTAATAGTTTTACTGCTTTAATAATGCCCGTATTTGGAATATGCCCACCTCGGCATAAATCAGTAAAATCAGCGTGGTCACAAAAGGTGATAGTTCCGTCCTCAAGATTTTCAATCAATTCGACTTTATATTCGTTTCCTTGTTTTTTATAGTAATTCAATGCTTCTTCTTTTGAGGCATCACGCATAGAGAATTCAAACTTTTCTCTTGCTAAGGCTAGCATTTTATCTTCAACCGCTTTCAATTCTTTATCAGAAAATGAGTGGTCTCCAAAATCAACATCATAATAAAAGCCATTATCAATAGCAGGACCAATCGTTAATTTGATTCCGGGATACAAGTCTTCAAGAGCTTGAGCTAAAACATGTGCAGATGAATGCCAGAAAGCTTTTTTTCCTTCCTTGTCGTTCCAGGTATATAAAACCAGGCTGCCATCTTGAGTCAATTCAGTTGTTGTTTCAACAATCTCATTATTGTAAGATGCCGAAATAACATT
>TARA_R110002072_G_scaffold121598_6_pt1 | contig 24597 bp, 22 predicted proteins | sample TARA_R110002072 | Tara Oceans TARA_R110002072 (sample SAMEA4397118) | marine metagenome | biome: Polar Biome; feature: [SRF] surface water layer (ENVO:00010504); material: water (ENVO:00002006), including particulate matter (ENVO:01000060) such as... | depth 5 m | reverse complement strand
GCAGCAACTCATCCACCCGCGCCTGTTCTGGTGATGCTGTCAAATCACACCCTCCGCCATTTGTTTTACTGCGTATTCACAGGCACGCGCTGTGAACGCCATGTAGGTGAGAGAAGGGTTGACACAGGAAGCTGACGTCATGAATGAACCGTCGGTAATGAACAAATTGGGGACATCGTGCGACTGGTTATGCGCATTCAGTACAGATTCTCGTGGGTCTGCGCCCATCCGTGCGGTACCCATTTCGTGAATGCCTTCACCGGGCATGGACATCGCGTCATCGCCCATCAGCAGGAGTGTTGCACCCGCCGCTTTCATCAGGCGATCGGCCTGGATTTTCGCATCGCGACGCAATCTCACCTCGTTCTCACCCCATTCAAAGTCAAATACCACCTGGGGGATGCCGTACCGGTCTACCTTGTCCTTGCTCAGGTACATACGGTTGGATGCATTCGGCAGGCACTCGGTAAAACCGGCCAATGCAAATACCCACGGGCCGGGTTTGCGCAGGGATTCCTTCAGGTCAGCGCCAAATCCCCTGGCGTTGATCCCCGTCTGCCAGTCCATGCGTAATGTCGCGGTCTGGTAGCCGTAACCACGGACAAAATCCGCATCGTCATCCTGCCCATTCAGGTTTCGGAAACGGGGAATGTAGAGGCCAGTAGGCCTGTTTCCGTGGTAGTAGCTGTCCATGTTGTCCAGGAATAAACCGGCGCTGCTGATACCCAGTGTATGGTCCATCATGTAGCGACCGAGCACACCACTGCTGTTGGCCAGGCCGTCCGGGAATTCTTCATTGGCGGAGTTCATCAGGATTTGCGTGCTGCCGACCGTGGAGGCGCAGAGGAAAACCACCCTGGCGCTGAATGCGAGCCGCTCTTTCGTCACAGCATCGATCACGTGTACACGAGAGATGGTTTTGCTGGCCTTATCATACTCCAGTCGCTCTACCACCGAGTTCGCTCGCAGCGTCAGATTTCCTGTGGCGCGCGCCGCCGGCAAGGTGGAGCTTTGCGAACTGAAATAACTGCCGGTAGAACAGCCGCGTGCACAGGGCCCGCAGTAGTGGCAGGCACTGCGACCGGGCAGATCCTCGGTCAGAATAGCGACACGCGCGTTGGTAAGGGTGACATGCGGCGCTTTCTTTTTCAGCCTTTCATTGATGGTCTCCTCCAGCGCAAACCAGGGCATGGGTTTCTGGAACTCACTGTCGGGGAGTTGCGGCAGGCCTTCCTTTTTCCCATTGATACCGACAAATTTCTCGACATAGCTGTACCAGGGTGCGATGTCGTCATACCCGATGGGCCAGGGTATGCCGTGGCCATCGGCGGCATTGGCCTTGAAGTCCATCTCGCTCCAGCGATAGGTCTGACGGCCCCAGATCAGGGAGCGACCGCCCACCACATCCGCCCGCGCCCACATGAACGGTTTTCCCTCGTCCATGGCGTACGGGTTTTCCCTGTCGTTGTTCCAGAACTGCCGTGTTGCCTCGTTGAACGAGTGTGTGACTTTGCTCTGCACCGGGTAGTCCTCAGCATAGAGTTCCCGGGGTTTTTTGCCCTGGTAAGGAAACTTCCAGTTGGGGGCGTGCTCGCCGAGATAGCCGCTGCCGGCCTGCAGTGGTTTACCGCGTTCCAGCACCAGCACTTTAAGCCCTTTTTCTGTCAGCTCTTTTGCGGCCCAGCCACCGGAAATACCAGAGCCCACCACAATGGCGTCGAAATCATACTGTTTGGCTTCAATCATTATTATTTGTCACCGTATCAGAGAGGGGTTGACCAGCTACTGTCATCTTTGGCGAGGGGAATATCACCGTCGAAATACATCGGCATGGGATCGTATCTCAGCACCTGTGAACTGCCTTCCTCGGAGGTAAAGAATCCCCATATTGTGAGCTCCTTTATCTGGCAGATAAACGGCGCCTCGCTGATAAACTCCCGCATCACATTGCCAAATTCATACCAGGTTGAATCCGCGGCATCTTCCTCCATCGCTTCCATAATCTGCAACTGCTGGGCGTGGCTCAATTGGTCAAAAGGCGCACCGAACTCAGCGGGAATTCGCGTTTCCATGTCCTGCAGGCCCGCGGCAAAGATCACTGCTTCGGCCGCGTTGAACCAGTTCGCCGCCATCAGTTCGATGTAGCGGGAAACACCGGCATCAAGTGCACCGGGAGTATCGGTACGCGGGATGATGACATCAGTCATGGCCGCCACAATGCGACGTTGGGCTGGGGTAAAGTAATCCACCTGCAACGTATTGTAATTGGGCGCCTGGGCCAGATAGGCCGTTTGTTCCACACTCAGGCTGAACCCCAGCTGGCTGGCGCTGGCGCCGGTGATCAGCAGGGTGGCACATTGTAAAAACTCGCGTCGATTCATGGTTGCCTCTCAGCGTCTGCGGATCCATTTTATAAGGGCGGGGACAAGGAGTATGGCGGCCGCGGCACACAGGCACACCAGCAGGCGGTGCTCATAGACACCCAGGTAGTAACCCGCTGCCTTGAAACCGCTGTAGCCCCAATAGATCGGTTCCAATTTGGTGAGGTGGTAGAGCTCGTAAAAAAGCACTGCGGTCGCGGGCAGCGCAAAGTACAAATACAGGGCAATCCCTGTCGCGATGAGCCATTGACGCTTTGATATCAGCATTATTGTCTTCTCACATTCATTGTCCCGGTCCTGTAGCCGCTGGATAACGCCTCACAGTCGAGACCTGATGAATTCGATTCCCGAGCGGTACACCTGCTCGCGTGACTCAAAGGCGTTGCGCCAGACATTGGCCGCCGCCGCCAGCGCCGGATCGCCGGTACCAAACGATTCAATCACCAGCCAGCCCTCGTAATCGATCTCCCGCAGGGCGGCAAAACTGCTGTCCCAATCGACCTGCCCTGTGCCTAAAGTGCCGCGATGACTTTCACTGAGGTGAACATGGTTCAACACGTTTTGAATCTCCAGCAGCGCCGCGCGCGGTTCGGGATCCTCAATGTTTGCGTGGTGCGTGTCGTAATGCACGCCGACATTGGGCAGCCCCACCTGTTCGACCATACGCCGACACTGCGCGGAGGTGTTGATCAGGAAGGTCTCAAAGCGATTTAGACACTCTAGCCCAAGCTGCACGCCGGCCTGTTGCGCATACTCACCGCAAGTGCGCAGATACTCGGCCGACCAGTTCCACTCCTGCTCTGTCGCGGCGCGGCCGGTAAAATATTTATGCGCCTGATACAGTCCGCCGATCAGTCGATCGGAACCTATGACACAGCAGTCATCGATGCCTTTCTTCAAATTGTCGATGGCGGCGGCACGCACGCTGGCGTCGGGTGAAATAGGATTGACATCTGTTCCCACGAACGCGGAGGCAGTGCGCGCCAGGCCCAGATCATCACAGGCCGCCGCCATGGCTTTCAGTTCATCGGTGGTTTGCCCAATCACCGGTATTTCCACACCGTCGAAGCCAGCGGCAGCCAGTTCCTCAAAGACCGGGATGTGCCGCGGGGTTATTTCGATACCCCACAGCAGCATATTCATACCAATTTTGACATTCATGCCCGGGCTCCTGCTACGGTTGGTGGGTGCTACCCACTGCACCCATCGTTTCTGGCCGGTGACCACCCTTCCTGCGATCAACCACCCAGATCACGCCAAACACCGGCAGCAGTAACAGCGGGACATACGCCACCGACTGGAACGACTCCACAGACGCATAGCGCACCACTTCCTGCATCGCCTCCGGTGAAAGCGTTGCCAGTTTATCGACGCCACCTGCGGCCTGCGCCTTGGCAGAATCGAAAATGGCACCCATCTGCGGCAGCACAAACTGGATCGACATGCCGCCGGCAAAGCCCATCAGTCCCATTGCCACCGCGCCGCCGCGCGGAAACCGCTCGGCCACGATCGCCAACATCGTGGGCCATAGATAGCACACCCCGATGCCCCATACCGTAGCCGCCGCGAAGGCCAGCCCGGGCGAGTCCGCCAGGCTGAGCAGGTACAAGCCAACGCCTGCAAACAGGCAGCTGACGAACATCAGGCCGACGGAGGAAATACGCGCGACGATGGGGCCCGCAAAATGGCGCATCACGAACATCAGCGCGCTGACGTACACCAGCAGCAGAATGCCCTGCATACCCACTATGTTGGACAGGGAGATATTGACCCACTGACCCGGCGCGAGTTCCGCCGCGGCGGTGAGAAACATGCACACCCAGAACACCCAGAAAAGTGGGCGCTTGAGCAATTCTGAAAACATATCGCCATAACTGACGCCGGCGGCGACTCGCTCAGTGACAGGAAATGTCGAGGTGGCAACCATCCAAGCCAGCACCAGCGATGGAATCATCAGTACCAGCATATTCAGCTCCCAGGGCAGGTTCAAGCTGGTGATGGCGACACCCAGTAATCCTCCCACCACGATGCCAGCTGGCCACCACGCGTGCAGTATATTCAGCCTGTGTGCCTTCTCTTGCGGATACAGCGCGGCCACCATGGGGTTCGACGCCGCTTCCACGGCGCCCCAGCCGAGCCCCGTCAGCAGCAGGCTGACAAGCACTACGGTCTGAACTGTGGTGTCTACTGGCAGGGTGGTCGCCAGCAGCAATCCCGCCGCCCCGAGCACATAACCCAGCGCAGCAAGCAGCAGCATGCGCTTCATGCCAATAAGATCCAGCAGTGCACTGCCGAAAAGCAGTGTCAGTGCGAAGCCGGTGAACGTGGCACCGAGAGCCTCGCCGACCAGCGCCGCTGAATTGGCCAGATCGATTTGGTTATAGATATCGTCCTGTAAATTGGACGCGATATTTGCGCGCACGGCAAATCCCAGTCCAATCATGAAAATAGATAGATTGCCGACATGGTACAGGCGTTTTCGGTTCAGCATTTGCTGAGTCATACTGCGTACTCCCCTGTTATTGTTCTGTTGAGCGGGTTCAATCGAGGCCGAGGATGCGCCGGTTTGTGGCCTCGTCTGAACCACCGCCAGCGAAGTCGTCGAAAGCCCGGTCAGTAGTGCGGATGATATGCTGGTTGATAAACTCCACGCCCTCTCTGGCCCCGTCTTCAGGATGTTTCAGGCAACACTCCCACTCCAGTACCGCCCAACCGTGGTAGCCGTAGCGGGCGAACTGGCTGAAAATAGCACTGAAATTCACCTGGCCGTCACCCAGCGAGCGAAACCTCCCCGCCCTGTCGGCCCAGGCCTGGTAGCCGCCGTAGACGCCGCTGCGACCGTTGAGGTTGAACTCGGCATCCTTGACATGAAACATCTTGATCCGCTCATGGTAAAAGTCAATAAACTGGATGTAATCGAGCTGCTGTAAAACGAAATGACTGGGGTCGTACAGAATATGGCAGCGTGAGTGATTGCCCGTGGCTTCGAGAAATCGTTCAAAGGTCACCCCGTCGTGCAGGTCTTCCCCTGGATGAATCTCGTAGCACAAATCCACGCCGGCGTCGTCAAACGCGTTGAGAATCGGCAGCCAGCGATCCGCCAATTCGCGAAAACCAGTCTCGACAAGCCCCGGTGGGCGCTGCGGCCAGGGGTAGAAGGTATGCCATAACAACGCGCCGGAAAATGTCGCGTGGGCATTGAGGCCGAGGTTTTGGCTGGCTCTGGCCGCCAGCAGCAGTTGCTGTACCGCCCACTCCTGTCGCGCTGCGGGGTTGCCGTGCACAGCGGCGGGGGCAAAGCCGTCAAACTGCTCGTCGTAGGCGGGGTGTACAGCCACCAACTGCCCCTGCAAATGCGTCGACAGCTCAGAAATTGCGACGCCATTATCTGCGCAGATCCCCTTGATTTCGTCGCAGTAATCCTTGCTCTGGGCAGCTTGCTCAAGATCGATCAGTCCCGACTCCCAGGTCGGAATCTGGACCCCCTGATAACCGAGCTCGCCGGCCCAGCGGGTAATGTTTCGCAACGTGTCGAAGGGGGCTTCCGAGCTGGTGAACTGGGCGAGGAAAATCGCCGGGCCTTGCATACGGGACATGGTGCAAACCTCTGTGTTGTTATCTAGTACTGTACAAACGGGTGCCACTTGACGTCGCTGGCACTGGCGGCGACCGCCAACTCGATAAATGCCATGCCGCGAATAGCCGATTCGATGCCCGGGCAATCACTGGCGCGCTCATCCGGCGCCTGCCCTGCTTCGCGGGCCCGAATATGCGCAGCAAAGGCCTGGTAGAGATTGGCAAACGCTTCCAGGTAGCCCTCGGGATGCCCCATCGGCGTGCGCGTGTTGGCGGCGGCCAGGTCACCCAGGTAGGCCCCGCCGGCACGGAGCATCTCGGTGGGACGGTCCGGCCATTTTAGCCACAGGGTGTTGGGATCCTGTTGTCGCCACTCCAGTCCGCCCTTGTCACCGTATACACGCAGGCTGAGTGCGTTCTCCTCGCCAACGCTGATCTGGCTGGCACCCAGCACACCGCGCGCGCCGTTGTCGAAACGCAGCAGTACCGTACCGTCGTCGTCGAGTGTTCTGCCAGGAACAAAAGCACACATGTCCGAGCATATCTCGGAAATTTCCAGCCCAGTGACATATTCGGCAAGATTGGCCGCGTGTACGCCAATATCTCCCATACAACTGCTGATGCCGGCCTGCGCCGGGTCCAATCGCCACGCCGCCTGCTTGTTCCCGGTATCCTCCTGCCGATCAGCCAGCCATCCCTGTGGATAATCCACCACAATCTTGCGAATATTGCCCAACTCTCCGGCAGCGACTCGCGCGCGAGCTTCCTTCACCAGCGGGTATCCGGTATAGGTATGGGTAAGCCCGTAGAGCAAACCCGTCTCTGACACCACTTCGCGCAGGCGCAACGCCTGATCCAGATTTAGCGTGGCGGGCTTGTCCGACAGGACGTGAAAACCGGCACGCAGAGCGGCCTCGGCAACCGGAAAGTGCTGGTGATTGGGCGTGACGATTGCAACGAATTGCATTCGCTGCGCCGCGGGCAGTGCAGCCTCTGCGGCCATCATCGCGCAATAGTCATCGTAGACCCTGTCAGTTGGCAGGCACAGTGCTGCCCCGGAGCGACGTGAACGCGCCGGGTCGCTGCTGAAGGCGCCGCACACCAGCTCGATTTCACTGTCCAGCGCGGCGGCCATACGGTGCACCGCGCCAATGAATGCGCCCTCCCCGCCGCCTACCATGCCCATTCTGATTCTGGTCATTTGCGTGTCTCCCCGCTCTTGCGGACAACCTGCACATCGAACTGCACCGGAAAGCTCGTGCGAAATCGAGCTGATATTCCTCTGAAAGCGGGGCGAAGTCTTGAATATATTCACCTATAATTTGTAGAAATTCGGCTAGAGCGCTAAAAATTGACAAAACTCGTGTACCAGTCCCTGGAGGGCGCAGAGCAGAATTTCGCAATGCTGGACCTTATTCCCGACACCCACGCCTGGATAAAGGATGTGCGCGGCTGCTTTGTCTATGGCAATCGCCTGTTTTATGAGCGCTTCGGGTTCTCTTCACTGCGGGGTTTGCGGGGAAAAACCGACTACGACCTGGCGCCAGCGGAGCTGGCAGAGCGCTACTGCGAGGATGATGGACAGGTACTGAGTGGCGGCGTGGTCAACGACAGGCTGGAACTGATTGCGGCGGAGGGTCGGCCAGGGGACTGGTTCCTGACCTCGAAATGGCCGGTCTACAATTTACAGGACCAGGTGATTGGGAGTTTCGGTATCAGCCGCCACCTGAACAAGACAGAGGGAACGAAGGTCACGTTTCACGAGTTGCGCGCACCCATTGAGTATATCTACCAGCACTTTGGCAGCTGCATATCTGTTGCATCGCTGGCGGGTGCCTGCAATATCTCTGTCAGTGCACTGGAGCGGCGCTTTAAAAAACACCTGAAAAAAACACCGCACCAGTACATCAGTGATGTGCGCCTGGACAATGCGCGCCGGTTGCTGAGAGAGACCGATAAGCCCATCGGCACCATTGCCCTGGAGACCGGGTTCGCTGACCACAGTCATTTCACACGCGCGTTTAGCCGCAAGTTTGGCAATCCGCCGAGTGCTGAACGGCGTATTCGAACGTCCGATCAGCCTTTATAGGTCTGCTCAAACGCATCCACAAAGCTCTGCAGTTGATCCCGTGGCAAATCATTGATTCCCGCGGCACCTGCGCGGCCACCACCGGTAGCAAACTGCATGCATAATTCCGCCGCACCCTGCTTGTTCTCCATCGGCGCCCTGACGCTGACCAGGTAGTTTCCTTTTGCATTGAGGGTCAGCACCGCGTGTGCCCGAGCGGGGTTGTGGGTTGCCAGATCGTTGCTGTAAACGCCGCTGACGCGACGTGCCCAGGCCTCGTCCGGCAGCAGGAATACCGCACTTCCGGGCCTGGCGTGCAGCGGTTGCAATGCCTCCGCCCTGGCCATGTCCTCGCGATACCCGGTGCTAAGTTTTTCGAAATCGGGCGAGTTGTGGACGAAGTCCAGTGGACCCTCTGCCGCGTACAGCCGCAGATAGAGCTCTCTGGGATCAAAGTGCAAATCGTCGATCGCCGGGCCATAGCCGTTGTAGTTGATATATGTGCCAAGATTCTCAAGCGCGGTCAAATCCTGCTCTGAGATATCCAGCCCCTTGGCCAGTGCTCTCGCGGTAGCGTGCAGATTATCGCCGAAAGCCCCGGTGACAGCCCAGTCGAGATGGGCGCCATTGAGATGACCATTGACCAGGGCAGCGGTACAGACATCAGCCGACTCGTTGATAATGGCCGTCAGGTTGGTATGCGCGGGGATATCACCAGGAAAATGATGATCCACGTAAAATACGCAAGCACCTGCCTCCAGCGCGCTGTCCAGTGCCGCGCGGTTCTTGTCCATCGAGACATCCAGCACCGTGATCTGGTCACCGGCCGCCGCATTGACCTTGCCCAACAGGTTGATGTCGCGTTTTACACCGGTTACCAGCGTTGCATCGCGTGGTTCGGCCTTGCGTAATTGCAGCAGGGCGCAGATGCCATCCGCATCTCCGTTAAAGAGGTCGTAATTCATAAAGTCACCAAGTGGATGGGCGCCAGGCGGTCGAACACCTGGCACCGGGTTGCAATTCAGTTGTCCAGACTCTGGTAGTAGTCGGACAGGATTTTCGCCACTTCAGGGCGAGAAAACTCTGGCGGTGGCGCAATACCCTGACCGAGCATTTCACGCACCTTGGTACCTGACAGCAACACAAAATCCTCAGGTGTGTGATCGGGGACATCGCGCATCATCACTACCTTGTTCAATTTCTTGCTATAAGCAGTGTGGTCGGCCTTGAATATCTCCAACTCCAGTGCGCCCTCGGGCACCTCCTCATCGAAAATTGTCTGCGCGTCAAAACCGCCGTAGTAATCCCCTACCCCGGCGTGATCGCGACCCACAATAAGGTGGGTGCAACCACAGTTCTGACGAAACACAGCGTGCAGCACAGCCTCACGCGGCCCTGCGTACAGCATATCAAAGCCGTACCCCGTTACCATTACCGTATTTGCCGGGAAGTACAGTTCTACCATCTTGCGTATCGAGGCGTCGCGCACATCAGCCGGGATATCACCTGGCTTCAGTTTGCCGAGCAACATGTGGATCAGCACACCGTCGGCGTCCAGCTGTTCCATGGCCATACGACACAGTTCCTCGTGTGCGCGGTGCATGGGGTTGCGGGTCTGGAAAGCGACCACTTTCTCCCAGCCGTGTTCGGCGATCTCGTTGCGAATTTCAACAGCCGTGCGGAAGGTATCCGGAAAGTCGGTCTGGAAGTAGGAGAAATTGAGCACCTCAATGGGCCCGGACACCATCGTGCGCCCGAGACTGTTGAAGGTGGCGACACCGGGGTGCTTGGGATCCGTGGTGCGGAAAATCTTTTCGGACATGAAGGCCATCTGATCGTCACTGACCTGCTCCACGGCGTCCACGTTCATAATCGCCAATACAGGGTGGCCGTTTACATTGGGGTCTAGCAATGCGATTCGACTGCCGGCCTTGACGTCGGTATCAGAGGTCAGGTTGACGATAGGAACTGGAAAAAACAGCCCGTCGACAGTCTGCATCTTCTCGGCGACGCTGAGGGAGTCAGCGAGGTTCATATACCCGAGCAATGGATTGAAGTAACCGCCGCCAAGCATCACTGCGTTGGCTGCAGCGGCAGAATTCAGCAGCAGGGACGGCAGTGTCTCCGCCTCCGCCGCCAACGCTTCGCGCCGGGTGTTGTCGTAGACAAAAAGCGGATTGAGCTCGTCTGAGCCGTGTGGCTTGATCATCGTGTTCTCCTGATTACTTGCTGATGATGCCGCGTTCACGCAGCGCACTGAGAATGATTTGAACTTCTTCCTGCAAACTCTGTTTGTCGGAATGCAAGTGGATCTCGGGTTTGTCCGGCGCTTCATAGGGGTCGTCGATACCGGTAAAGTTCTTGATCTCGCCTGCCCTGGCTTTCTTGTAGAGCCCTTTGGGGTCACGCTCCTCTGCTGCGGCCAGCGAGCAATCAACGAACACCTCGATAAAATCCATACCGGCTTCTTCGTGCAGCGCTCGCACCTGGTCGCGATCGGCTTTATACGGGCTGATAAAGCTGCTCAAGGCAATTACACCGCTGTCGACAAACAGTTTGGCGACCTCGCCTATGCGACGGATATTCTCAGTGCGATCCTCAGCCGAAAAGCCCAGGTTTTTGTTGATACCCATGCGCACGTTGTCGCCGTCAAGGCGGTAGGACAACACACCCATCTCATTGAGCGTACCCTCAAGCTCCACTGCCACAGTGCTCTTGCCACTACCGGACAAACCCGTGAACCAGAGTGTAGCACCCTTGTGGCCGAGCAGTTTACCGCGGTGCTCGCGGGTGATATCGCCCTCATGCCAGTGTACGTTTGTCGCTTTTTGCTCGGCCATATGTGTTCTCTCCGTGAGTGGATGTCGTTATCAGGCTCGCCTGGCGCGGGCCTGCAGAATTCGTCGGCGGGTAAGAGTAATGCCATATGAGCACCATGTAAAACAGGATATTATGGATACAACTACCGGTTTTACCGATGCCAAGCTTAAGCGCTCGCCGGTTTATTAGGAGACCTATGAAATTTACGATACGACAATTACAGATATTCCTGGCAGTAGCCAAACACCAGAATATCTCCAGGGCGGCCCAGAGCCTGCACATGTCCCAATCCGCCGCCAGTGAAGCCCTGTTGAACCTTGAGCACACCTATGAAGTGCGCTTGTTCGACCGTGTCAGTAACAAGCTGTCACTGAATGCCATCGGGCATACCCTGCGCAAGGAAGCCGAAAACCTGCTGGCACACTGCGAGAGTTTCGAACAGACATTGCTGGACCACACTGAAGTAGGCCATATCAAAGTGGGCGCCAGTTTCACCATCGGCAACCATCTTGCGACGCGGTATCTGGCGGGGTACCTGGCCAACTACCCAGAGGCGGATGTGCAACTGGATATTGCCAACACACCGGATGTGGTGGCCAGGGTGCTCAATTTCGACGTCGACATCGGTATGGTTGAAGGTGAGGTACACCACCGTGAACTGGAGCTGATTCCCTGGCGGGAGGATGAACTGGTCGTATTCTGCGCGGCCGATCACCCCCTGGCCGGGAAGAAGTCACTCACCAACAAGGATATCAGGGAGGCGCTGTGGATTCTCCGTGAACCGGACTCCGGGGCGCGCCAGACATTCGATCGGGCGTTAGCCGGGCTGCTCCCCGACATCAATGTCTACCTGGAATTCAAACACAATGAGGCGATCAAGAATGCGGTGGAATCGGGCCTGGGGATCGGCTGCCTGTCGGAAATTGTGCTGCACAAGAATTTCGCCAACGGCGATCTGGTCCCGCTCGCGCTGCCCCGCCGCAATATGCGGCGAACGTTTTACTTCGCACTGCCGAGGGACCGGTTTCGCCTTGAATCAGTCGAATTCTGGATGCGCACCTGCCGCGAAATGGATGCCTAGCAAGGCCTGGCCTCAATAGTTTTTGCCGCCCAGGGCGCGCTGCCAGATTTTCAGGAAACTTCGTTCCAGCGCCCCTTCGGCGGCCAGCCCCAGTTTCTCCTGCCAGTTCTTTTTGTGCAGAAAACGCACTTCGAAGACATCCCAGTCCGCAAGCCTGCCCTGAATGAAGGCATCACTGGTCTGCAATTCATCAACCAGCCCCTCGCTCAGTGCATTCTGGCCGTACCAGACTTCCCCAGTGGCGACCTTGGTGATATCCAGCGACGGTCGATTGGCGGTGACAAAACTTTTGAACAGATCGTGGGTTTCCTCCAATTCCTCTACAAACTTCTCCCGACCCTTGTCGGTGTTCTCACCAAACATCGTGAGTGTCCGTTTGTATTCGCCGGCGGTAAGCAGTTCAAAATCGATGTCATGCTTTTGCAGCAGACGGTGGAAATTGGGCAACTGTGCGAGCACACCAATCGAACCCAGCACCGCAAATGGCGCTGCGATGATGCGATCGGCAACACAGGCCATCATATAACCGCCGCTGGCGGCGACCTTATCCACGGCGACAATCAATGGTACGCCGGCGGTTTTGATGCGCTGCAGCTGGCTGGAGGCCAGACCATAACTGTGTACCAGGCCACCGGGGCTCTCCAAATTCACCAGCACCTCGTCCCCTGCCTTCACCTGCGGCAGAATCGCGGATATTTCCTCGCGCAGGTTATCCGTTGCACTCGCCCGCAGATCACCGTCAAAGGACATCACATACAGTCGCTTGCGGCGATCATCCTCGGTCGCAGTTTCGCTTCTCTTGAGTTTCTTCCGGGTGTTCTTGGCCTTGGCCTTTTCGTGCTTTTTGGCGGCTTTGCGCTCCATTTTCAGCACATCGGGATCGTCGGTAACATCGCGCACTGTTTCACTGATATGTTTGTATTTCTCATTCAGGTCGCGTATCTCTATATGTCCCTCGTGTTGATCCGCGCGCTGCCGCTGGCCAATCGACACCAGGCTGGCGACAAGAATCAGGACTGCGGCAACCAGTGTGATTGCCTGGGCCAGAAACAGCCCATACTCATAGATAAATTCCAAAGGTGTACTCCAGCGTATTTAGTGTAAAGAGTTTATGTAGTGTTGAATCAGCTGCCCGGAAATTGAGGAAGCTGGCGGAATCATCGGGAGTTCGCTGTAGTGAAACCAGTCGGCATCGGCTATTTCGGATGCCTGACAGACGATCTCACCACCGGCATAGTCCGCGAAAAATCCCAGCATAAGCTGGTTCGGGAAAGGCCAGGACTGCGACTGGAAATAACGCAGGTTGGTCACCTCGACGCCGACCTCCTCGCGCACCTCGCGCTGCAGGGTCTCCTCTGCCGTCTCGCCCGCTTCGATAAATCCGGCCAGCGTGCTGTACATGGCTTGGGGGAAATTGGCGTTGCGCGCCAACAGCAGTTCCTCGCCCCGGGTGACCAATACAATAACGCAGGGCGCGATACGCGGATAATTAATCTGTCTGCAGGGGTCGCAGCGCATGGCCCTCTCCTGGGTATCCACCTGCATCTGCTGGCCGCAGCGACCGCAGTAACGGTGATCCCGCTCCCAGTCCAACAGCTGCGATGCCCTGCCGGCCAGCGCAAACAGCTGCTCATCAACACGGCCGAGAATGTGGTAGAGACTGCCTTTCTGGTACTGCAGCGGATCCGGCTGGTCTACCGCATCGATTTCAAGTACGTAGCAGGGCTGGTCACCCCAGTAGCCGAGAAACTGTCGTCGAATTTCAGTCCAGCCATTGCGTTGCACCTGTTCGGTGGCGATCAGGCAACCACTTCGTGATCGCATATCACTGAGCAGTTGGCCGCTCTGGAATACAATGTGTAGTTCGTAATCACTGGCCTCAGGCGGCGTGTTATCGGGTCGAAACATCGGATCTCCAACGGGATCGGGTCAATGACAGGCTATAGTATGACTGCGCACGCACGGGGGCAAGGACGAACGCGGGCCTCGCGCACCCGGTCGCGCCAGCGGGATACGCATTGTCATCAAACTTTAGGAATGTAATGCAGAATATCGTAGAATGCCGCCGTTAAACTACGGATACCCCCCATGATTGAAAGTCTGCCCCACGCCCTGTGGAAAAATTTCCTGGGCCCCTCCCCTGAATGGTACAAGCGAACCCTGATTGCCTTTTTGCTGGTAAATCCCGTGATCCTGCTGACGCTCGGCAGCTTTGTCACCGGCTGGGTGCTGATCGCAGAGTTTATCTTCACACTGGCGCTGGCCCTTCGCTGCTATCCGCTGCAGCCCGGCGGTCTGCTGGCGATTGAGGCGGTGCTGCTGGGTATGACCTCTCCGGAAATGGTGTATCACGAAACCGTGGCCAATTTCGAAGTCATTTTACTGTTGATGTTCATGGTGGCTGGCATCTACTTCATGAAGGAATTGCTGCTGTACGTATTCGCAAAAATCCTGCTGGGCGTGCGCTCCAAGGTCGCACTGTCACTGTTGTTTTCGCTCGTTGCGGCATTCCTGTCCGCGTTTCTGGATGCGCTGACCGTTACCGCTGTGTTGATCAGCGTCGGCGTCGGCTTCTACTCGGTCTATCACAAAGTGGCTTCCGGGCAGAAACACAATGAAGACGCGCACGACAGCTCCGTTGACGATGCCGTCGGTGAACTGCACCGAGAGGACCTGGAGCAATTTCGGGCTTTTCTGCGCAGTTTATTGATGCATGGGGCGGTCGGCACTGCGCTGGGCGGGGTCTGCACCATGGTAGGCGAGCCCCAGAACCTGCTGATTGCCACCGTTGCAGGCTGGGATTTCCTCGAGTTCGCCACCATCATGGCTCCCGTCAGCGCACCTGTGCTGGCCGCGGGTTTAATCACTTGTGCCTTGTTGGAACTCACCGGCTTCTTCGGATATGGCGCCAAGCTATCTGACAATGTGCGTCTGGTGCTGATGGAATACCAGGAAAAGGAGGAGAGCAAGCGCAACACCCGCAGTAATGCACGACTACTGGTGCAGGGCCTTGTCGCTGTCATCCTGATTCTGGGTTTGGCCATGCACTGGGCGGCAGTCGGCTTGATCGGCCTGCTGGTGATTGTACTGCTGACGTCTTTCAACGGCATTATTGAAGAGCATCAACTGGGGAAGGCGTTCGAGGAGGCACTGCCGTTTACAGCCCTGCTGGTGGTGTTCTTTGCAATCGTCGCCGTTATTCATGACCAACACCTTTTTACACCTGTCATCGAGAGTGTGCTGCACATGAATTCCGATGTGCGGCCCTCGATGTTCTTTTTAGCCAACGGCATTTTATCGATGATCAGTGACAATGTGTTTGTCGCGACGGTGTATATCAATGAGGTGAAAGCAGCGCTGGATGCAGGCACCATCAGCCGTGAGGAGTTCGACCATCTCGCGGTCGCCATCAACACCGGCACCAATCTCCCCAGTGTAGCGACCCCTAACGGGCAGGCGGCCTTCCTGTTCCTGCTGACCTCGGCACTGGCGCCGCTGATTCGTCTTTCCTACGGTCGCATGGTCATCATGGCGCTGCCCTACACCGTGGTGATGGGCGGTGTTGGCCTGGCCTGCGTGGCGCTGTTTTTCTAGCGCCCGTGGGTCAGGGCAGCGCGGCGGGGCGCTTTAACCGTGCCACTATGGCTTGTCTCGCCATACCACGCGGCCACCGCTAACCGCAGCGATCGCCTGCAATTGGGCTTCATGCGCAACAATCTCTTCAGGCGTAGCCTCAATGACTGGCAGTGGCGAGCGATTGCCGGGCAAACGGACAAGGTGTTCGGAGCGCGACTGGCCGTTGTTGTCCGTGCCGGAATCGGATAACTGTAACGCAGTCTGGCCACCGGTCATCGACAGGTAGACGTCTGCCAGAATTTCCGCATCCAGCAAGGCGCCGTGCAGGTCGCGCTGGGAATTGTCTACCATGTAGCGCTGGCAAAGCGCGTCCAGGTTATTGCGTTGCCCGGGGTGTTTTGACCGCGCCATAACCAGTGTGTCGGTGACGGTGCACAAGTCTTCCAGGCGAGTACCGCCCCCCATTACGCGCTGCATTTCGGCGTTCAGGAAGCCGATATCGAACGGCGCATTGTGTATTACCAACTCCGCGCCCTTGACGAATTCCAAAAAGGCCTGTGCTACCACCTCAAACGCGGGTTTATCGGCAAGGAATTCATTGGTGATTCCGTGTACCTCAATAGCGCCCTGATCGATTTCACGATGCGGGTTGACGTACTGATGATAGTGATTTCCTGTCAGTTTGCGGTTGACCAGTTCCACGCATCCGATTTCGATAATGCGATGTCCCTGAGACACTTCCAAACCCGTGGTTTCGGTGTCGAGTACAATTTGTCTCACCCCAGCTTAATCTCCTGTCGGCCGCAACACAGATGGCTGCTGCAAAGCATCGATGCCCCGGTTGGCCAGTTCGTCTGCCCGTTCATTCTCGAGGTGCCCACTGTGCCCTTTCACCCAGTGCCACCTCACCTCGTGGCGCTGGTTCTGTTCATCCAGCGCCTGCCACAAATCCACGTTCTTGACCGGCTTGCGAGCAGCGGTTTTCCAGCCCTTTTTCTTCCAGTCACCAAGCCAGGTGGTGATGCCATTCCTGACATAGACTGAATCCGTGGTGAGATCGACGCTACAGGGCACGGACAGCGCCTTCAGGGCTTCAATGGCGGCCATCAGTTCCATACGATTGTTGGTCGTCTGGGCTTCGCCACCAAACAATTCGCGCTCCACCTCGCCGTATCGCAGCAAAGCACCCCAGCCCCCCGGTCCCGGGTTGCCGCGGCAGGCACCATCAGTAAAAATTTCAACTTTTTTCAAGCGGCAAGACTTCCTTTGGCGGGGGGTAATTTCATGGCTGAAGAACCCGCCCTTGGCGACGGTGTGGGAACCGGGGCCGGCTTGGGAACGAGCCCGATCAGGCGTTTGCCCCGAACGAGCAGCGGCTGGCGCGGACGGTTAAAGCCTGCCACCTGTTTGGTGGCATGCAACACATAGACGCCGCCGATCGGCAGATTGTGTTGTGCTGCCCAACGATCGCCGTGACTGATTATGCGGCGCAGACGACCGTGACCCACCGGGGGTAGCGCGTACAACCATCGCGTTTCCAACACCTCACAGCCCAGCAGGTGTAGCCAATCGGTCAGGCGATGCTCGCTCACCGGCTGGTGCCCGGACCACAACGGGTCACGCATCAGACCCCGTATACGGGTGCTGCAGCCCATCAGGCTATACGGATTAAACCCCACCACCACCAGTTGCCCCTGGGGCGTCAGCACACGCTGTATCTCACGCAGTACCTGATGAGGCCGGGCTGTAAATTCCAGACAGTGATGGGCGATAATCGCGTCAACACTGTCACTCTCAAGTGGCAACTCGGCAGCGTCAGCGACCAATCCAACGCCTTGCGCTGGCCGCTCGGCACAGAACAGGCGGTGATTGATAGGACTGCCCTGCAACAGCGGCTGCCCGCCACTGACGCCCAGTTGCAGGATGTGGTATCCAAAGGCGGTGTCGAGGTGGTCCTGTATCGAGCGCCGGATTGCGTCCAACAGGTACTGGCCCTTGTCAAGCGCGTACCAGCATTCCAGTTCCGTCAAAATATCGCTACAATCTCGCCGCATTACAATCTGGTTTCCCCGCACAAGGTGTCAGGGAACTCCGCTCTAAAGGCCAATTCTCAAGAGGGTCATACTACTGTATTTTCACCCGATTGGAACGCCAAGTCGCGCTGAAGCCATCCGCCACACCTCACCTGGCGGTTCAGCCAGTCTGGCTTCGACGCGCGGATACAGTTCATATCGCTGGCGGAACTACCACCGCGGGCAGCGGTCTATCCAGTGCCGCGAGCCCGGGTTCATGGCGCGGCACACCCGGTTTACGCAATACGCTGGCGCCGTGTGTACAGTTGCTCAAGCATTCGCCGAAAGTGGAATAAAGGGAACTTAAAAATAATATATTTCAATAACATACGTCATCTATCGTTAGTAGTTTCGATATTACTTCTGCTGGTTGCATGTGAGACCCCAATGCCGCAGCCACCGCCCGATGGCCTTGTCGCGGCCGCGCCTGTACAGCCGGACGCGCACTCTGGGGCGGAAACGGAAATTGAAGTCGAAGTCGAAACGGAATTCAAGGCAGAGGCTCAACCGCCGCCACAGGCAGCGGCCAGGCAACTGGCGCAGCCCGGCGCAGCGAAAGCACCTGGGACTGCTACTGTGGCAGACACTACTGAAAAATCACCAGCAGCAGACCAGACCTCGGATCTCTGGGAACGTATCCGCAAGGACCTGCGGTGGCAGGAGACCAAAAGCGTCAGGATTGACAAGGCTCGCGAGCGCTATCTGCGCCATTCCACCCATGTCCCCGAGGTTACCAGCCGGGCCGACCACTACCTGTATTACATCGTAGAGGAGGTGCAGAAACGCAATATGCCCGTCGAGATAGCACTGATCCCGATGCTTGAGAGTGACTGGGATCCGTTTGCGGAGTCTCCCTCCGGTGCGGCGGGGTTGTGGCAGATCATGCCGGAAACGGGTGCCCATCTTGGGCTTGAGCAGGATTCGTGGTACGACGGTCGCGTGGCGTTGCGTGACTCCACCACCGTGGCTCTGGATTATCTTGAGACCTTGTATGAGCAGTTTGACCGCGACTGGTTTCTCGCCCTCGCCGCTTATAACTCCGGTGCCGGCAATGTCGCGCGCGCGCGCAAGGCCAACGAGGCACAGGGCCTGGACACGGACTACTGGTCACTGAGGTTACCCCGGCAAGCGACAAACTATGTCCCCAAACTGATCGCTCTCTCCCAGATCGTCGCCGAACCGGAGCGCTTCGACGTAGAGATAGCCGAGGTAGAGAACGCCCCCTCGTTTGAGGTCGTCGACACCGGGGGTTTACTGCAGATGTCACGAGCCGCGGAACTGGCGGGTGTTGACCTTGACACCTTGCGCGCGCTCAACCCCGGACAATTGCGTGAGACACTCTTGCCAGGGCGGCCGCTGGAGATACTGGTCCCGGTCGGGAGCGCCGATCGTTTCGAAGCCAATATCGCCAAACTCAGCCCCGAGGAACTGGTACAGTGGAAGACCTACCGCATCAAGCCCGGAGACAGTCTCAACCTGATCGCACAGAAGTTCGATATCGAAGTGGAAATATTGCAGGATATCAACAGTATCGACGGCAGCAAGATTCAGGCGGGTGAAATTCTGAAAATACCGGACGCTGGCCACAGCGATCTTGGCAAGGCGCTGGCGTCAGCGGGAGCAAACACTCCACAGGGATATCGGGTCCGTGAAGGCGATTCACTCTACCGCATTGCCGGCAAGTTCAATGTGTCGGTTGAAGATATTATCGTTTGGAACGCGCTCGACCGAAAGGCTTACCTGAAACCGGGGCAACAGTTGAAGCTCTACATCAAAGGGGGCTAGCGCAGAGATGCGAGGTGACTGCCGATGGTGGTGACACCCGGCCAGCAGCGTTTCCAGTCGCCCTATGGCGCCGTCAAACTGATGCGTTATCCGGCCAGGACCGCTGAAAGCCTGCTCGCCTGGTGCAGCGCGGATGCACTGGCGCTGGAAGAGGTGCATCGCCGGGGGATTCCCGCCTGCGACATCGCGGTGGTCAACGATGCGTTTGGCGCACTGTGTGTCGCGCTGCAGCCAAGCGCGCTTTGGACCGATTCTGCGCTGTCTGTCCATGCGCTGCGACAGAATGAACGCGCGAACTCCCGGCCTGCTACACCGGTGACCTGGAGTACGGACCCGCCCCCGAGCGATGCCGCCACAGTGGTCATTCGCATCCCCAAGCAACGCGCGTATTTCGAATATCAGTTGGCTGAACTCGCGCGCTGCCTCTCCCCGGGAGCGACGGTACTGGCAGCTGGTATGGACAAACACCTGTCACAACATACGGCACAGATCCTCGAGCGCTATATAGGCCCAACGCAGCGACATGCAGGCCAGCGCAAAGCGCGCTTGTTTACTGCGGTCAGAGATAACAGGCCTGCTCCGGCCGCCATGCAGGTGCATGCCTCTTATTACTGCTCGCAACTGGGCTCTGAGCTGCGCGGCCTGCCCAATGTATTCAGTCGGGACAAACTGGACATGGGCGCCCGCTTCCTGCTGGAGCACCTGCACACTGTGGCTGCTGCCGAGACAGTCGTTGACCTGGCCTGCGGCAATGGCGTTTTGGGGCTGGTTGCAGCAAAGCAGGGGCTGGCAAAGCACCTGGTATTTTGCGATGAATCGGCCATTGCCTCAGCCGGGCACAATGCACGTCAGGTTTTGCCCGAGATGGCGGCGGCGATTTCGTTCCACCACGGGGACGGTCTGGAACACTACGAAGGACCCGCGCCGCAGCTGATCCTTTGCAATCCTCCTTTTCACCAGGAGCACACAGTCAATGAATTTGCCGGCCAGCGACTCATCGAGCACTGCAGCCGCTGTTTGCCCTCCGGCGGCCGGTTATTGCTCGTGGCGAACAGGCATCTCAATTATCTACCGCTGCTGCACCACAGCTTTGCGCAAGTGGAAAGATGCGCGGGCAACGCCAAATTCACGCTGTTTCTGGCACACAAGCTCTGAGGTCGAGGACATTGCTTTTCGAACGTGCTTGGTAGTATGTTATCCGCACTGTTCAATTTTGAGCGGTGCTGAGTGTTATCGAAAAGTAATAGGAGACTGGCCATGAACAATGCAAAGAACGTCCTCTCACATTTTATCCACATTGCCCTGATCACCCTGCTGGTATCCGCACTACCCGCCACCGCTGAAGAGGACACAGAAACTCTGGGCCGTACCGTAGGCGCAGAACTGGAAGCTGATGTTGCGGCCATTGATACCCAGACGCGCGAGATCACTCTTAGCAACGGTATGCTGGGCTTCACCGTCTACGCCCCCGAGGGTGTGGTCGATCTGGCAAATATCAGTGTTGGTGACCGCGTCAAAGGCACCTACTCGGCCTCTGTGGAAGTGGAGTTGCGTGCACCCACTGAGGCAGAGTTGGCAAACCCCTGGGAAGTGTTGGAAGAAGGTGCTGTCACGGGCGAAGCTGACGATCGAGCGGTGGAAGCAGCCCGGCTCGTACGCGCAGTGGTCACAATCGCTGCACTGGATAAAACCAAAGGCCTGGTCGTTGTCACCGATTCCAGAGGCTATATGCACTTCATTGATGGTGTAGAGACCGACAAGATGGCAAACCTGGCGGTATCGCAGCAAGTGGTCATTGTGTTTACGGAATCAATGGTCGTCACCATTGAGAAGACCTCCTGATACACTTATACCACGATTGCTCAACTGCTGGTTGGCGCTGTAGAATTCAGCCTGCCAGCAGTTCCTCCACCAGTGCACTCACCTCCCGAGTCGCCGTTCCACAGCGTTGCTGTTGAAACAGCCCGCTCACCTGGCTTGACTCACGATTGATCTCAACTGTCATAGCACCGGCCGCACTCGCCTGCTGCACAAAACCTGCGGCCGGGTATACAACACCCGAAGTGCCCACGGCAATGAATAGATCACAGCTGCTCAGCTTCAGGTCTATGGTATCCATGTGGTAGGGAATCTCTCCGAACCAGACGATATCGGGTCTCAATACTCCGCGTGCCCTGCACCGGGGACAGCGACTGCCAGCATCGTAATCCTGTTCCACTGCGACCGCCGCGCGGCACGCCTGGCAAAGCATACGGTTTAACTCGCCATGCATATGGCAGACCTGCCCGCTGCCTCCGCGTTCGTGCAAGTCATCCACGTTTTGCGTGACCAGGAAGACATCTCCAGAAAATTCGGCCTGCAAACGGGCGATCGCGGTATGGGCGGCGTTGGGTGTGACATCCCTTAGCTGGTTCCTGCGCGCGTTGTAAAACCGGTACACCAGCGCCGGATCTCGCGCAAAAGCCTCGGGCGTGGCGATCGCCATCGGATCATGGTTCTCCCACAGGCCACCTGAATCTCGAAACGTCGCCAGCCCGGACTCTGCCGATACGCCCGCCCCCGTCAGTATGACAATGCGCTGAACAGGGTACACACCTGAGCGCTTCATCGATTCTCTCCAGACTTCGTCGCAGGCAAATCCAGCTCGCTGACAATATGCAAGCGGCCGCTTGCGGTAAAAAACAACGCGCAGCGCACACGCTGGTTGCCCAGATAGCGCACCGCATCGCGATACCTCAGTAATTGCTCGCAGTACATCGCGCTCTCACGCTCGGCAAACGCGTCAAACGTCTCGCCCTCGCACTGGCGGCTACTTTTGTAATCGATCACCCAGCGCACGCCAGTGGTCACATCGATAAAACTTCGGTCAATCACAATATCCCGTATTGCACCCCCGCTATCAACTGTCGTTAGCGGCCACTCACTGTGTGCTTCTGCATGTCCGGCATCCAGTACCCAGCGCCCAATACTCCCGGCTTGCAAAGCTATGGCGACACAGTGCAGCACCGTCTGCAGAGCGATCTCCAATGGCTCTGCGTGCAGTCCTTCACGCTGCAGCGCCACTCGCCAGCGCTGCCTGTCCCTGTTGTCGGCAGCCGCCGGCAGTGTCCGCATCAGTGACAGCTCCTCCAGCGCCCGATGTATGACCTTCCCTGTAATACGATCCCTGGCATCGACGCCCGGAGTCAGTAGGCGAGTGCCACTTTGCTCAGCCTGGCCTGGGGGGGGCGCAGGTTCATACGGCGGCTCCCGCAACAGCCGTACCAGCGGTCGCGGGGGTCTCCTGGATGCGCTCGACGTTGCCATATCGACCGGATCCGACACCGTCATCTGGCGACTAAAGGTCTGCCAGACAGTGTGCAACAGGCATAGTGAAGAAGGCTCACGAGGCAGGCCTGATTTTTCCTCCAGTGTGATTGCAGCCGTGAGTACCAGGCGACGCACTGCACGCGTGGCACCTACGTAAAGCAGCCGAGTGCCCTCGAGCTGCTGTTTTTGTCGGCGTTGCAGTTGTAGGTAATTGTAGAGTGTTGGGCTGCCAGCGGGGCTGTGATCATCCGCAGCCAACAGGAAAGAGCGCATGCCCCGGGCGTTGCTGTGCTCGTCCCAGAGCAGGATATCCCGACCGTCGCTGCGCGGAGTGCGATCCAACTGGGGAATGATGACCCGGTCGAACTCCAGCCCCTTGGCCTTGTGTAAGGTCAGCAATTGCACGCTGCCGCCGGCACTAGCCGTATTCATAAAGCACTTTTGCAGACGCAGTTGTAACCAGTCGAAGTCCAGCCCTGCCCCTTCCGCCTCTGCCTGCTCCAGCAGCTGCAGAAAGCTTTCGACATCGTGCAGGCTGGCAACCGCCGCCGCGCACTGGGGCCCACCGAGCGCCAACCAGGCTTGCTCCACCCAGGCACGCAAGCTGAGCCGGTCGCGTTTTTCTCGCGCCTGCCGCAGTACTGGCAGAATATGCAGCAATCGGGCTCTGCCATCATCGCTGAGCCTGCGTTGCACGTCCGCTTGCTGGATGACAGACCATACCGGTGTGTAAGGCGGAAAATCCCCAGCGACGGCAACACACAATAGGTCATCCAGGGTCAGACCACACCACGGCGCTCGCAGCAGCGCCATCCATGCGAGCCGATCGGCATCACTGGCCAGCGCCCGGCACAGATTCAACAGGTCTGCCACCACAGGTGACTGTGCGAGACTGTCCAGGTCCGGCGCATTATAAGGAATACCCAGGCGTTTCAGATGCGTGATCACAGGTTGCAGATGACTGCGACTGCGACCAAGAACGGCGATGGTCTCGCTGCCATCTTGCAAACACTCGACAATTTGCTCACCAATGAATGCGATTTCCTGTGCTCTCGCACTGTCGCCGTGAAACGCGCGCAGGTCGACAGCAGATGTGCCCCGTGTAGCACGGGTGGCGGTTGCTGGACTGTAGCGCACCTGTGATCGGTAGACGTCATCTGATACCGGAAAGGCCAGTGTGAACGTGTCATTGACCCAGTCGACAATACATTTTTCCGAGCGAAAATTGCAGCGCAACTCCAGAAACTGCAATGCGACACCATTGAACCCCTCCTCCCGCGCCCTGAGAAAGAGGCCAACATTGGCGCCGCGAAATCCGTAGATAGACTGCATGCCATCGCCCACAATCATCAGGGTTCGGGGTGCCTGTGGTTGTTGCTCGTTGTGCTCGCCCCAACCGCGGGTGAGTTTGTGCAGGAGTTCATACTGGGTGATGGCGGTATCCTGGAACTCGTCGACCAGAATATGCTCAATTTGGTAATCCAGGCGCAGGGCAAGTTCTGTCGGTGAATCATCCTCGCCCAGTGCCAGCAGTGCCGACTGTGCGACCTGGCTGTGATCGACCGCGCCGTGCTGTTGGAACACCAGCAGCAACTGGGCCGCCAGAGTCGGCAGTAGTCGCGACAGGTGCAGCACCAGCTGCCACGATTCATCCTCGGATTGAATCACTGGCAGTGACTGCAGTGCGTTGAGGCGGTCGTGCAATCCGTCGACCTCCTGCAGTTGTACCAACAGTTCCTGCCACTGCAGTTTCCGCTGCTGCGCTTCGCCACGGCCGGCAGGAAACCCTTCTGTTTTGGTGATCTTCCTGCGCCAGGCACCTGTTTTAGTGACTAGCAGGTTGCGCAGGTCCCGCCAGCACTGCAGGTCTGGGGCGTCAGTGCCGGGGAAACTAGGCGGCGCGCTGCCACCCAGATTCGCTGCCGAGAA
>TARA_R110002072_G_scaffold25517_6_pt1 | contig 24669 bp, 24 predicted proteins | sample TARA_R110002072 | Tara Oceans TARA_R110002072 (sample SAMEA4397118) | marine metagenome | biome: Polar Biome; feature: [SRF] surface water layer (ENVO:00010504); material: water (ENVO:00002006), including particulate matter (ENVO:01000060) such as... | depth 5 m | reverse complement strand
CTTCGCGTCTCGTGCCTTGCCTCGCGCTAAAACAGGCTCCGGCGCGGTCGCGATGAAACGTCAACAGACCCTACAGGCTGGGCAGTTTTGTCATGCCGCTGCCATCATCTCGGGGCCATACTGCCAACTGACTGCCAACCGGCTGTCATAAGGAGAGGAGATCGCCATGCGTCCCGCTGCTTCGCATCATCTGCCGGATTCGCCTTTTGCCGATTTTCACCTGCGTGCGGTCAGCGTTAACGATGCATCGGCCCTGGCTGCCTTGCTGCAACAGTTAGCGCCCGATGAGCCGCGTGCCGATGCCAAGCTGCTGGCGTTGCGCTTGAGTGAGCTGCCGGTGAGCCGTGTGGTGCTGGTGGCCGAGCGTGACGGCAAGTTGCTCGGCACCTGCACGATCAATCTGATCGAGCACCTGGCGCACAATTTTGCCCGCTCGGCGATTCTGGAAGATGTGGTGGTGGATATTGAGGCGCGCGGCCTGGGGATTGGCCAGGCGCTGATGGGCAAAGCCATCGAACGCGCCCGCGCCTGGGGGTGTTACAAGGTGGCGCTGTCCAGCAGCCAGAGCCGTGAGGCCGCCCATGCGTTTTATGCAAATCTGGGTTTTAAGCTGCATGGCGTCAGCCTGGCGTTGATGCTGGATTAAGACGCTGTAGGAGCGGGGGGGACGCCTAGTTCCATGCCCGCGAATCGATGTTGACCTGAAAGCATCGCGGGCATGGCCCGCTCCTACGGGTTTTGCAAAAACTGCCAGTAGTGCGCTGTTTTTAACGACCGAACCGTTCTTCGGCCAACTGATCGGCAATCTCTACAGTGGTTTTGCTCGCCGCATCGGCGCGTTGGAAGATCTGTTCCAGGGTCGCGCCGATGCCTTCGATATGCGCTTTGAGCTGTGCGGCGCTGCCGCCGGTGCGTTCGTAGCAGACATCAATAATGCCGCCGGCGTTGATCGCGTAATCCGGCGCGTACAGGCACTCATTACGGCGCAGGGTTTCCGCCAGGCTGGCATCGGCCAGTTGGTTGTTGGCGGCCCCGGCGATAATCGGTGCGCGCAGGGCTTCCAGGGTTTGCTGGTTGATAATGCCGCCCATGGCGCAGGGCGCGAATACATCGACATCCAGGCCGAAAATCGCCTGCTGCGGCACAGCGGTTGCGCCCAGCTGCTCGACCGCGCGACGCACATTGGCCTCGACAATATCGGTTACCCACAGCTCGGCGCCGGCGGCTTTCAGCTGGCGCGCCAGGTCGAAGCCCACCTGCCCTACCCCTTGGATTGCCACTTTCAGACCCTGCAGATCATCACGCCCCAGGCGGTGTTTGACCGCTGTCTGGATGCCGATAAACACCCCGTAAGCGGTGGACGGTGACGGATCGCCATTGCGCGTGCCGCCGGCGAAGGCTTCGCGCAGCTCGGCGCCGGATACGTGGCGCGTACGCTCGGCCATGATCTGCATTTCCGCAACGCCGGTGCCGGAGTCGGCGGCGGTGATATAACGCCCGCCGAGGCTGTCGACAAAATCGCCCATGGCCTGGAACAGCGCTGCGCTCTTGCCTTTATGCGGGTCACCGATGATCACTGCCTTGCCCCCGCCCAGGGGCAGGTTGGCCAGAGCCGATTTGTAGGTCATGCCACGCGACAGGCGCAGCACATCGCGCAGCGCTTCATCGTCATTGGCGTAGGGCCACATGCGGCAACCGCCGAGGGCCGGGCCGAGGTTGCTGTTGTGAATGGCGATAATCGCCCGCAGGCCGCTGGCCTTGTCGTGGCCGTAGACCACCTGTTCGTGGTGGTCGAAATCGATATGGGAAAACACGGAAATAGGTGCCTCGTTTTTTTGTTGTAAGAGGTCGCCCTCTCCCGGTTAAGGGAGAGGGTGAAGGTTATAAGCGTCAGGGGTTTGTTATGCGGCCGGCTCGAACAACTGCACGGCTTGGATTTCGCTGACCAGCATGCGCGCTTTGAGCTGGCTGCTCTGCTCGCGCACCTTGGCCAGGCTGCGTTCCTTGACGTGGCCATAGCCGCGGATCTGCTCCGGTAGCTCGGCCAGGGCCAGCGCGGTGCGGTAGTTGTCGGCGTTGAGCTCCTTGAGCAGGTAGTCCAGGTTCTGCTCGTAGTCGTCGATCAGGTCCAACTCCAGCTTGCGCTCAGCGCTGTAGCCGAACAGGTCAAGCGGCGTGCCACGCAGAAACTTGAACTTGGCCAGTACGCCGAAAGCCTTGAGCATCCAGGCGCCGAACTGACGCTTGCGCGGCTCGCCGGTGCTGGCGTCCGGTTTGCTCAGCCAGGACGGTGCCAGGTGGAATTCCAGGCGGTAATCGCCGCTGAACTGCGCCTCCAGCTGACGGATAAAGCTGCCGTCGCTGTACAGCCGCGCCACTTCGTACTCGTCCTTGTAGGCCAGGAGTTTGAAGTAGTAGCGCGCCACGGCCTTGCTCAGCGCCTGGTCAGCGCTCTTGTCGGCTTGCTGCACCCGCGCCACCTGCTCGCGGTAGCGCTCGGCGTAGGCGGCGTTCTGGTAGGCCGTCAGGCGTACAACGCGGTCAGCGATGATGTCTTCCAGGGTCTGGCAATGCGGCGCTTCGATAACTTCCGGCTTGGCCAGACGCTCCACGGCGACCGCGTCATGGGCCGCACGACGGCCCCAGAGGAAGGCCTGCTGATTGAGCTGCACGGCCACGCCGTTAAGCTCGATGGCCTTGTTGATGGCTTCGGCGGATACCGGCACCAGGCCCTTCTGATACGCGAAACCGAGCATAAACAGGTTGGTGGCGATACTGTCGCCGAGCAGGCGGGTAGCCAGGCGGCTGGCATCGACAAAGTGGGTTTTGCTCGCACCCACTGCTTCGATCAGCGCTTCGCGCATGGCCGCGCCAGGCACCTGAGCATCGGGGTTGCGGGTGAATTCAGCGGTGGCCGCTTCATGGCTGTTGACCACCGCATGGGCGATCTTGTCATTCAGCTTGGCCAAAGCCTCTTCGCTGGCCGACACCACCAGATCGCAGCCCAGCAGCAGGTCGGTTTCCCCGGCGGCGATGCGCACGGCGAAGATGTCGTCCTGTTTGGCGGCAACCCGGATATGAGTAATCACCGGGCCGAATTTCTGCGCCAGGCCAGCCTGATCAAGCACGCTGCAGCCCTTGCCTTCGATATGCGCGGCCATGCCGAGCAATGCGCCGACTGTGGTTACGCCGCTGCCGCCGACACCCGGCAGTAGGATATTCCACGGCCGCTCCAGAGTCGGCTGCTTGGGTTCTGGCAAGGCGATAAACAGCGCGCTCAAGCCCACTGCTTCCGGCTTGCGCAGGCTGCCGCCGTGCACAGTGACAAAGCTTGGGCAGAAGCCTTCAACGCAGCTGAAATCCTTGTTGCAGGAGTTCTGGTCGATCTCGCGCTTGCGCCCCAGTTCGGTTTCCAGCGGCAGCACTGACAGGCAGTTGGACTTGACGCTGCAATCGCCACAGCCTTCGCACACTGCCGAGTTGATAAAGGCGCGCTTCTGCGGGTCGACCAGCTTGCCGCGCTTGCGCCGACGGCGCTTCTCGGTGGCGCAGGTCTGGTCATAGATGATCACCGAGCAGCCCTGGAACTCGCGCAACTCGCGCTGCACAGCATCCAGATCACGGCGATGGTGGAAGGTAACGATGGGCGCGAAAGTGTTGCGGGTCGGGTACTTGTCCGGCTCGTCGGTGACCAGGGCGATGCGTTTCACCCCTTCGGCATACACCTGCTGGCTCAGTTGATCGACGCGCAGTTCGCCGTCGATGGGCTGGCCGCCGGTCATGGCCACCGCGTCGTTGTAAAGAATTTTGTAGGTGATATTCACCCCGGCGGCGACCGACGCGCGCAGGGCCAGCTGGCCGGAGTGGAAGTAGGTGCCGTCACCCAGGTTTTGGAAGATATGCGGGGTGTCGGTAAACGGCGCCTGGCCGATCCAGGTCGCGCCCTCGCCGCCCATCTGAGTAAAGGTGTCGGTATTGCGGTCCATCCACTGGGTCATGTAGTGGCAACCGATACCACCCTGGGCGCGGCTGCCTTCCGGTAGTTTGGTCGAGGTGTTATGCGGGCAGCCGGAGCAGAAGTGCGGGGTGCGTACGGTGGTGTGTTTGGGCGCGGCCAGCGATGCTTCCTTGGCCGCGAGAAAGGCCAGACGCTCTTCAATCTGTGGGCTGCTGTAGATCGGCGCGAGGCGCTTGGCGATGGCGCGGGCGATCATCGCCGGGGTCAGTTCGGACAGGTTCGGCAGCAGCGAATGGCCGGCCTCATCAAACTCGCCAACCACCACCGGACGCTTACCCACGGGCCAGTTGTACAGCTGACCGGTGAGTTGGTCTTCAATGATGCTGCGTTTTTCCTCGACCACCAGAATCTCGTCCAGGCCCTCGGCGAACTCATGCACGGACACCGGTTCCAGCGGCCAGCTCATACCGACCTTGAGGACACGCAAGCCCACCTGGGCGCACAGCGCTTCATCCAGACCGAGATCATCCAGAGCCTGACGCACATCCAGATAGGACTTGCCGGTGGTGATAATGCCTAAGCGCGGGTTGGGCGAATCGAGCTTGATCTGGTTGAGGTTGTTGGCCAGCGCAAAAGCGCGGGCGGCGTAAATTTTGTAGGTGTTGAGGCGCGCTTCCTGGGCCAGGGGCGGGTCCGGCCAGCGGATATACACACCGTCGTCCGGCAGCTGGAAGTCCTCGGGAATCTTCACCTGCATGCGCAGCGGGTCGACATCCACCACGGCGGAGGAATCGACGTTCTCGGCGATGGTTTTCAGCGCCACCCAGCAACCGCTGTAGCGCGACAGCTCCCAGCCGATGATGCCGTAATCGAGAATTTCCTGAACGTTGGCCGGATTAAGCACCGGGATCGAGGCGGCGATAAACGCATGCTCGCTCTGGTTGGCGATACTCGAAGACTTGCAGCCATGGTCGTCGCCAGCCAGCAGCAGCACGCCGCCATGCTCGGAAACGCCGGCCGAGTTGCCATGCTTGAACACATCACCGCAACGGTCCACACCCGGACCCTTGCCGTACCACATAGCGAACACGCCGTCGTAGCGCGCGCCGGGGAACAGGCTGGTCTGCTGGCTGCCCCACACCGAAGTGGCGGCCAACTCTTCGTTGACGCCCGGCTGGAAGTGGATGTGATTTTCTTTGAGGTACTGCTTGGCGTCCCACAGGCTCTTGTCGAGGTTGCCCAGGGGCGAGCCACGGTAGCCGGAAATAAAGCACGCGGTATTCAGGCCATGAGCTGCGTCGCGTTGCTTCTGCAGCATGGGCAGGCGGGTCAGGGCCTGGGTGCCGGTCAGGTAGAGGTGACCGGTAGCAAGGCGGTACTTGTCATCCAGGCGGATCTCGGCCAGAGACATGGTGGTGCTCCTGTTATTTTTATCGAGAGCTGGGTTGGCAACGGTGAATGCCACCCTTGTTAAGCCTAGTGCGGGATCACCCCACAAGGTGTACGGCCAAGAATATGACTGAGCAGTACGGAGATTTTCTTTCTATTTTCGGGATGAAAAGCCAATACTGCGCATGACCCTTCCAATAAATACAAAAATTAAGGAACAATCATGCAGGACTTGCTCAGCCCCATTGATCGGAAAATTCTCCGCCTGCTGCAGCACAATGCCGACCTCTCCGCCGCCGAGATCGCCGAAAAGGTGGAATTGTCGCAATCGCCCTGCTGGCGGCGGATTCACCGCATGCAGGAAGACGGCATTATCGAGCGCAAGGTGGCCCTGCTCAGCCACAAGCAACTGGGCTTTAGCATCACCGTGTTTGTCGATATCAAACTGTCGGCGCACGGGCGCAGCAACCTGGAAGAATTCGAGCAGGCGGTGGTCGGTTACCCCGAGGTGCTGGAGTGTTTCACCATGGCCGGCGGCTCGGATTACCTACTCAAGGTGGTGGCCAAGGACATCGCCAGCTACGAACGCTTCCTACGCGACCACCTGCTGCAACGCCCGCATGTGCACGAAGCGCACTCGCATATCGCCATGAGCGAGGTCAAACGCACCACCGAGTTGCCGCTGGATTAAGGCGTGAGATCGCCTTACCTAAGCCGCCTCCGCACGCGGCTGGCGCAGGGTGCGTTCCGACTGTGCTTTGCCCGCCCACCACAATGCCAGCGGGCCGAGCAGCAATAGCAGGCCCATCAGGGCAAACGCGGCCCACCAGCCGATTAGACTCTTGTCACCCAGCACATCTAGGCTGATGCCAAACAGCAGCGGGCCGAGGAAGGCGCCGCTAAAGCCGGTGCAGGAATACAGCGCCATGGCCGTACCCCGGTGGCTGGCGGGCGCGACTTCGATCAACCCTGCTGTCAGCGATGACGAATCGGCGGTGACGGCGATGCTGTAGAGCAGCACCAGCACCAGCATCAGCCAGAACGGCAAGGCTGCACTCAGGCCGATAAACAGCGCCAGCAAGGCCGAGCTGAGCATCACTGCGATCAGCCAGCGCTGGCGGCCGAAACGCAGCGCCAGCTCGTTGCCGAAGATGCTCGCGGGCATGCCGATCAGGGTCACCAGCATCGCCACCCAGGTGCCCGACAGCCAGGGATCGCTGCCCTGCAATTGCCCGGAAAACACGACAAAAGCCACCACCCAGGCGCGCAGGGCAAACAGCTCAAGGTTATGCACCGCATACGCCAGGCAGTAAGCCGCTACCGCGCGGCTTTTCAGCGGGGCAAGGTCCAGCAGCTTGCGCGGCGCATGCTGCACCACCGCTTTTGGCTGCAAGCCCCAATAGACCATAGCCCAGGCCAGCAACGCGCAAACGCCACTGAGCAGCGTCGGCAACTGCCAACCGCCGAACTTGGCCAACTCGCCGGCGAGAATAAACGACAGCGCCGTGCCCAAGCCGAAGCTCGCCGTATAGAACGCCACCGCGCGCGACTGCGCCGGCCCGTCGATCCGTTCGGACAACGCCTTGAGCCCCGGCATGTAGGTGCCCGCCAAACCGACGCCCGCCAGCACGCGCCAGGCCAGAGCCGACCAAAAGTCATCGGCAAAGACAAATCCCGCATTGGCCGCCGCCGTCAGCAGCATCGCCGCCAGGTAGATCAGCCGCGCATCGTATTTGTCGGTGAGCCCGGTGAGGATCGGCACCGCGACCATATAGCCGAGAAAGAACCCGCCACCGATCCAGCCCGCCTGGGTATTACTCAGCCCCCACAGCGCCTGAAAATCCGGCAGCAAGGCGGCGAACAGGGCAAAACCGGCCATGCCCAGGGTTTCCGCGCCGCATAGAAGCAGTGTCACGCGACGAGCGTTCATAACACTCGCCCATCGCAGGCCAGGCTAACCCCCGCAGGCAAGGCATCGGGGTGTTCCAGCAGCCAGGCGTCGAAGCTATGGCCGATATGGGTCAGCACGGTTTCTCTCGGTTGCAACTGCAGGGCCACTTCCAGCGCGCGGGTCAGGTCGTTGTGGTTGCGCGGGGCGATGGGTTGCGGCGCGGTGGAGCAGTCCAACACCAGCAGATCCAGCGGCTGCTGGCGCAGCACCTCGGCGCTGGCGTCCGGCACGCCGAGGGTGTCTGTCAGATAGGCGATACGCCGCTGTTCACCACTCGCCGTTAAGCCTTGCAGTAGATAACCAAATGTCGGTTTCGAGTGATTAAGCGGCAGCGCCGTCACGCTTAACTCACCCAGCTGCCGCCGCTCGAAGGCGGCAAACGGCTGGCTGAAATCGAGAATACCGGGGTGTTTGTACAGGTCGGCTAACCCTTCGGGATCATCCGGGCCATGCACCGGAATAATCAGCCCCTGGCCCCAGCGCAGGTGCAGCAAACCCTGGGCGTGATCAGCGTGGTAATGGGTTTGCAGAATGCCGCTCAGGCTATGGGGCGGGAAGCGCTCACACAGATCGCTCAGGCCCGAGTCGATCAGCCAGCGCTGCGCGCCGCATTCAATCAGCGCGCAACAGGGTCCACGACGACGTGCAGGATTCAGACGTGCGCTGTCGCAGGCCGCGCAGCTGCAGTTGTACACCGGCACCTGACGGGCATCGCCGGTGCCGAGCAGGGTCAGGCGCATGCGCGCGCATCGCTAAGCAGTTGCAGCAACTGGGTGACGGTTTGGTCGAGTGGTCCGGAGTTGTTGAGTAGGTATTGCGATTCGCCTTCGTCGCTATCCCCTGCCACCGAGGCAGAAGGAAGTTGCAGTTCGCGGCTACGCGCCAGGCGGGCCTCAATCTGCTCCGCGCTTTCCCGTCCGCGCGCGTGCAGGCGCTGGCGTAGGGCCGCTTCATCCACCTGCAGGAGAATCGCCAGCAGTTCGGGATAACGCTCGCGCGCCTTAAGCAAATAGCCGCGCGAACCATTCACCAGCACGTCCTGCCCCGCCGCCAGCCAGTCATCGATCTGCCGTGGGATGCCATAGGCCAGGCCGTTGGCGCGCCAACTCAGAGCAAAGGCGCCGGCGGCTTCCTGCTGGTCGAACTCGGCCGGCGACACACCGATGGCGTCCTCGCCCACCGCTTCCGCCGAGCGAGTGATCACCCGGCGGGCGATCAGACAACCACGTTCAGCCAGGCGCTCGCGCGCGGCATTCAACAGGCTGTCCTTGCCCGATCCCGAAGGCCCCATCAGATAGATCAACCGGCCACTCATCAGAACACCCTTTTCGCTTGTCGCCAGACTTGCTGGATCACCGCCTGGCCCGCATGCACCTGCGCCTGCACCAGGTCGGCACGCAGGCCGACGCGGATTTCGCCGCGATCATGCAGCCCCGCCGCCTGTGCCGGCACGCGACTGACGGTGGCAATCGCTCGCGGCAGATCATAGCCGTTGTCCTGCCAGGCCAGCAGCAAAGCGGACTGCAGCAGGCTGGCCGGGTAGTAGTCGCTGGAGAGGATATCCAGCACACCCTGCTGAGCCAGTTCGGCGGCGGCGATATTGCCGGAGTGCGAACCGCCGCGCACGATATTCGGCGCGCCCATTAGCACCTTCAGGCCCAGCTCGTGGCTGGCCTTGGCGGCTTCCAGGGTGGTGGGAAATTCAGCGATGGACATGCCGAAACCCGCCGACTCCTGCACATGGGCCAGCGTGGCGTCATCGTGGCTAGCCACGGAAATACCACGGGCCTGGCAGTCGGCAACGATACTGCGGCGCTGACGGTCGCTGTACTGCTGCGAGTTGCCAACCTGCTCGACGATAAAGGCCTCCATCTCCGCTTCGCTGAGGTGGTACTTGCCCATGTAGTACTCGCGGTATTTGTCTTCCTTGGCGAACTGGCGCTGGCCCGGCGCGTGGTCCATCACCGAGACCAGCTGCACCAGCGGGTGCTCGACCAGATCGCGAAACACCGCGAGGGTCTCCGGATGGCAGACCTCGCAGCGCAAGTGCAGACGGTGATCGGCGCGCATATGCCCAGCCGCTGCGGCTGAAGCAATCGCTTCGAGCATCGCTGGCAATTGCTGCATGCGTTTGCCGCGCGGGTTTACGTCGCCAATTGCCAAGGCATCGAACACCGTGGTGATGCCCGCCGAAGCGATCTGCGCATCGTGGGTCAGCACCGCCGAAGCCGATGGCCAATCCACCCCCGGCCGTGGGCTCATGTATTTTTCCAGGTTGTCGGTGTGCAGCTCAACCAGGCCGGGCAGCAGGTAATCACCGTTCAAATTCTGCGCCTGGGGCAAGCCGCTAACGCCCTCTTCTACCTGGGCAATCAGCCCGTCGCGCAGCACCAGGGTGCCGACAAACTCCTGCTCGGCGGTGATGATCCGCGCGTTGGTAAGAATCTGTTCAACCGGCATATACGTACTCCTGCTGCGCCGCAGCGCTCATGTCCTGGCTCATATCAAGGTAACGATCGGCCACCGCCTCACGGGCGGCGCGGTCGTGGAAGATGCCGATCAGCGCGCTACCGGCGGCCTTGGCTTCATCGATCAGTTCCAGCACCACCTGGCGGTTGGCGTCGTCCAGGGAGGCAGTGGGTTCATCCAGCAGCATCAACGGCCAGGCGACCATAAAGCCGCGGGCAATATTCACCCGCTGCTGCTCGCCGCCAGAGAAGGTGCCAGGGGCCAGCTGCCACAGGGCCTGGGGGATATTCAGGCGGCTGAGCAGGCTTTTCGCCCGCGCTTCGGCATCCGCTTTGCTCCAGCCACGGGCCAGGGCCGGCTCCATCACCACATCCAGAGTGGCGACCCGGGGAATCACCCGCAAAAACTGGCTGACATAGCCCAGGGTCTGCCGGCGTACCGCCAGCACCTGGCGCGGTTCTGCACCCACCAGCTCAACCCAGGCGCCGTTATGCAACACACGAATGCTGCCGCCAGCGGCCAGGTAGTTGCCGTACAGGGTGCGCAGCAAGGTTGACTTGCCGGCGCCTGACTGGCCGTGCAGCACCAGGCATTCGCCGGCGCGCACGCTGAAATGCAGCCCGCTCAACACGTTCAGCACCACGCCGTGCTGCTGATGCAGGGTGAAGGTCTTGCTGAGGCCAGAGACCTCGATAAGCGTATTCATGATTGACCTCATATTGACCGGCAGCCCGCATGCAATCCGGGCTACACACACGTCAGGGCTGTAGGACAGATGACACCAGCAACTGCGAATAGGGATGCTGCGGGTCATCGAGAATCTGGTCGGTGAGACCGGCCTCGACCACATGGGAGCGGCGCATCACCATCAGCCGGTCCGCCAGCAAGCGCGCCACGGCCAGGTCATGGGTGACGATCACCACCGCCAAATCCAGCTCGCGCACCAGGCCGCGCAGCAGGTCGAGCAGGCGCGCCTGCACCGACACATCGAGGCCGCCGGTGGGTTCGTCCATAAAGATCAGCCGTGGGCTGGAGACCAGATTGCGGGCGATCTGCAAGCGCTGCTGCATGCCACCGGAGAAGGTGCGCGGCAGGTCGTCGATGCGCAGCGGGTCGATCTCCACCTGTTTCAGCCAGTCGATGCCGGCCGCGCGCAACTCGCCGTAATGGCGCACGCCCTGAGCCATCAGCCGCTCGCCGATATTCGCCCCGGCCGATACGCCCATGCGCAGGCCGTCACGCGGGTTCTGCTCGACAAAACCCCACTCGGTACGCAGCAACGTGCGCCGCTGCGCCTCACTGGCGCTGTATAGGTCAACCCAGTTGCCGGCCGTATCGCGATAACTGACTGAGCCGCGATCCGGCGGGCAGCGCCCGGAGAGCAGACTAAGCAGGGTCGACTTGCCCGAACCGGACTCGCCGACGATACCCAACACTTCGCCCGGATACAGATCGAACGACACGCCCTGGCAGCCCTTCTCCAGGCCGTAGAGGCGGGTCAGGTCACGCACGCTAAACAGCGGCTGCGCGGTTTCGCTGTACAGGTGCAATTTTTCGGCAGCACTCATTGCGCGCCCTCCTCTTCAAGGTCACGGCGTTGCATGCAGTAATCGGTGTCCGAGCAGACAAAACGCTTGCTGCCGGCGTCGTCGACGATCAGCTCGTCGAGGTAGGAATCCTGGCTGCCGCAGAAGGCGCAGCATTCGTCCCAGCGCTGGATCTCGAAGGGGTGATCTTCGAAGTCCAGACTCACCACGCGGGTGAACGGCGGCACGGCATACAGGCGTTTTTCGCGGCCGGCACCGAACAGCATCAGCGCAGGGCTCATATGCAGCTTGGGGTTGTCGAATTTGGGGATCGGTGACGGGTCCATCACGTAGCGCTCATCGACCGTCACCGGGTAGGCGTAGCTGGTGGCGATATGGCCGAAGGTGGCGATGTCCTCGTACAGCTTCACGTGCATCACGCCGTAATCTTCCAGCGCATGCATGGTGCGGGTCTCGGTTTCCGAGGGCTCGATAAAGCGCAGCGGCTCGGGAATCGGCACCTGATAGACCATGATCTGATCGCCACTCAGTGCGGTTTCCGGGATGCGGTGACGGGTCTGGATCACCGTCGCTTCGGGCGTGCGGGTGGTGGTTTTAACCCCTGCGGTGCGGGCGAAGAAGCGGCGGATCGACACCGCATTGGTGGTGTCATCCGCACCCTGGTCGATCACCTTGAGCACATCCTCAGGGCCAAGAATCGCGGCGGTCAGCTGCATGCCACCGGTGCCCCAGCCATAGGGCAGCGGCATCTCGCGGCCACCGAAGGGCACCTGGTAACCGGGAACCGCCACGGCCTTGAGCAGGCCACGACGGATCATGCGTTTGGTTTGCTCATCGAGGTAGGCAAAGTTGTAGCCGACCTCAGTTGCATACTGTGTTTGGGCCTGGGCATTCATGCGCGTTGCTCCTCGGCGGCGGGCTGTTCGCTGGCCTGCTTGCGCAGTTTGCGGATCAGCTCCAGCTCGGATTGGAAGTCGACGTAGTGCGGCAATTTCAGGTGCGAGACGAAGCCGGCGGCCTCGACGTTGTCGCAGTGCATCAGCACGAACTCTTCCTGCTGCGCCGGGCCTTCGACCTCTTCGTTGTACTCCGCCGCACGCAGCGAACGGTCGACCAGGGCCATGCCCATGGCTTTGCGTTCGGCATAGCCAAAGGCCAGGCCGTAACCACGGGTGAACTGCGCCTGCTCGGCACTCTCACCAACGAACTGGTTGACCATTTCGCACTCGGTCACCTCGATATCGCCCAGCGGCACAGCGAAGCCGAGTTCTTCCGGCTCCAGCCAGACCTCGACCTCGCCGATGCGAATCTCCCCGGCAAAGGGGTGATTGCGGCCATAACCGCGCTGGGTGGAATAACCCAGCGCCAGCAGGAAGCCTTCATCACCACGGGCCAGTGCCTGCAGGCGCTGGGCGCGACTGGCGGGGAAATCCAGCGGCTCGCGGGTGATATCCGCCACCGCTGCGCCGTCATCGGCCTCGCGGGCCATCAGGCCTTCGTCGGCGAGAAAATCCAGCACCCGTGGACACGGCGACAGTTCAGCTTGCGGATCGACCAGTGGCCCTGGCTGCTCGCCATCGGCCAGCAGGGAAAAATCCAGCAGGCGGTGGCTGTAGTCGAAGGTCGGGCCTAACAGTTGGCCGCCGGGCAGGTCCTTGAAGGTCGCAGAGATGCGCCTGCTCAGCTGCATCTGCGTGGTCTCCAGCGCGGCGCTGGCACCAAAGCGTGGCAGCGTGGTGCGGTAGGCGCGCAGCAGGAAGATCGCTTCCATCAGGTCACCGGCCGCCTGCTTGATCGCCAGTGCAGCCAGTTGCGGGTCGTACAGTGAGCCTTCGCTCATCACTCGCGCCACGGCCAGGGGCATCTGCTCGCGCACCTGTTCGACGCTGAGTTCAGGTATGGACGTATCACCACGGCGCTTTTTCGCCAGCAGTAAATGGGCATTGTCGATGGCGCGTTCGCCACCTTTAACCGCGACGTACATCAGGCAGCCTCCTCGGCATTGAGCAGCACACGGGTGCTGCGCGGCAGGCCGATGACCTGCTCACCAGCGGCGAAGAAGGCATCCAGGCCACGGGGAAACGCACTGCGTGCCTGGCGCTGCTGCCAGAACACCGCCGGCAGCGGCAACTCGACGCTGCGTACGTCCTTGATGCCCGGCCCACGCCAACGCAGCGCGTCGCCATTGCTGAGGGCGTCGAGCTGGATCAGCAAGGTGCAGGACTGGTCCGGGTAGCGCTCGCTGCCATTGTCGAAATCCGACAGGTCCGTCAGCTCGCTTTCATCGAGCAGGGCAAACAGCGCCAGTTCGCGTTCGGCGACAATCGGGCAGCCGCAGTGAAAGGCCAGGTTGGCGCGGATCGCCGGGGTGTCGAAACGCGGCGCCAGCCACAGCGGCGTGTCGCCATCGAGAAACGCCAGGCACAGGGCATAAGTAGCCGGTTGCAGGTTTTCCAGGGCCAGGGCGCGGTTAAGCGGTTGTATCAGGCCTGGCTCAGCCAGCGCCTTGAGGGCGCTGCGAAAGCTGGTCTGGGCGTCCAGCACCGGGTCATTGAAGGCCGGTTGCAGCCATTGCGAGCTATTCGCCGCGTTCATCAGTCTTCTCCTCTGACCAGGGTAAAAAATTCCACCTGGGTGGTGGCGGTTTCAGCAGCCTTGGCCGCCTGTTGGGCGTGCTGTGCAGCTGCCAGGGGTTCGATCAGTCGGCTCAGCCAGTGCGGCTGTTCACTGCCCTGCAAATGCGCGTCGGCCAGGGCCGCCAGTTCGGCATGCTGCTTATCGCGCCCGGCCACGTAGCTGTAACCGGTGCGGCCATCAGCCAGGCGCACCACGCAGCGGGTCACGCTCATCTCGCCGAGGTTGAACGGGCTGCCGGTGCCGCCCATACGCCCACGTACCAGGGTCATGCCAATTTCCGGGGCGCGGATCAGGCGGTAGTCGGCTTCCTTCAACGCCGACTCGTAGGTCGCCAGTTGGCCACCGGCGCGGGCGAGTACACCCATCCAGCGCTGGCGAATGGCGATCTGCGGATCGCTGTGCAGCAGGTTGCTTTGCGGTCGTGCGCGGTTCATCAACGAGCCTCCATCAAAGGGCGAGCTGGTACTGGAAGCGGTCGGCGCGGCTGGTCGACAACGACAGCTCCACCGGCCGTCCGGCCAGATTGCGGGAAAGGGTTTGCACGCTAAGCAGCGGCGCATGCTTGGGCATCAACAGCCGCGCGGCCTCATCACGGCTTGGCAGGCGTGCGCCGATCAGGCTGAAGGTGCGGGTCAATGGCAGTCCGCGCAGGCTGAGGTACTGGCGCAGCGAGCCGCCCTGGTAGTCGGCCAGCAGCTCGGCGTATTCGGTGCTGAAGGCATGCCGAATCAGGCTGACCGGCTGGCCTTCAATCAGGCGCAGGGTGCTTAGCTCCAGCAGTTGCGCACCACTGGGCAGTTGCAGGTACTCACGCTCCTCGCAACCGGCCGGGCGCAGGCGGCTTTCTAGCAGCTGCGCTTCGACCTTGTGACCAAGCGCCGAAAGCGAAGCGCTGTAGGCACTGCCAGCCTGCATCGGATAAATCAGCGGCTTGGCCAATACCCGCGTGCCCTTACCCTGCTGGCGCAGCAGGCGGCCTTCGAGCACCAGCTCATCCACAGCGCGGCGCAGGGTGTGGCGGTTGACGGCAAAACGCGCGGCCAACTGCACCTCGGCCGGCAGGTAATCTCCAGGGCTCATGCGCTGCAGCTCATCACGCAGCACGGCAGCCAGTTCGCGGTACAGCGGCTCAGGTTGTCTAGACAAGTGCATGGCTAATAAAGGGCATCCGCAGATGCCCGTTCTCCGTCAGATAAATTGTTTACGCAGGCGCTGCGAAATGATGTCCAGCAGGCTGACCACCAGGATGATCACGATCAGCAGGGCGCAGGTCTGGGCGAACTGGAAGCCGCGAATCGCTTCCCAGAGAATCACCCCGATGCCACCGGCGCCGACCATGCCGACCACGGTTGCCGAGCGCACGTTGGATTCGAAGCGGTACAGCGAGTAGGAAATCCACAGCGGCAGAACCTGCGGAATCACCCCATAGATGACTTCCTGCAGCGCGCTGGCGCCGGTGGCGCGTACGCCTTCAACCGGGCCCGGATCGATGGCCTCGACCGCCTCGGCAAAGAGTTTGGCCAGCACCCCGGTGGTGCCGATAAACAGCGCCAACACCCCGGCGAACGGCCCCAGGCCGACGGCCACCACGAAGAGCATGGCGAAGACCATTTCATTGATCGAACGGCAGGCGTCCATCACTCGACGGATCGGCTGGTAGACCCACCATGGAACGATGTTTTCCGAGCAGAGAATGCCCAGCGGAATAGCAAGAACAATCGCCAGCACCGTGCCCCACAGGGCGATCTGCACGGTGACGATCATTTCCTTGAGGTACAGCTCCCAGTCGCTGAAATCGGGCGGAAAGAAGTCCGCAGCAAAGGTCGCCATGTTGCTGGAGTCGCGGATCAGCGCCAGCGGATTCATCTCCGCGCCCTGCCAGGACCAGGCCAACACAACGAAGAACAGCCCCCAGCCGATCAGCTGCAGCCAGGAACGCTTGGCAATCAGGTCGGGCGTAGGTGCGGTGGTCAAAGTGGTCATAACAACATCTCGAATCAAGCGGCAGAAGAAAACGACCCGCCGTGGGCGGCGGGTCGAGCACTGCGATTAACCAGCGCTGGCAGGGCTTTGCTTGGCGATTTCAGCCATGCGCTTTTCCAGCTTGGCCAACTCGGCATCCAGCTCCTTGAGCTGCGCCTGCTTGTCATCAGCGTTGAGCTTGTCGCTGTTAGCCACTTCGGTGCGCTTCTTGAACAGTTCCAGCTGGCGGATCGGCAGCAGCTGATCGTCATCAGACGCCTTGAACTTGGCCCACTGCAGACCAGCCAGGACTTTCTGCTCGGCCGGCTCGTCGCCGTAGGTCATAAAGAAGTCACGCAGCTTGTTCTTGGTGGCGTCGTCCAGGTTCTTGCGCCATACCATCGGGTCTGACGGGATCAGCGGCGAGGTCCAGATCACTTTCAACTGAGCGGCCTTGTCCGGCGCAGTCACTTGCAGACGCTCCATGCCTTCGCTGTTGAAGGTGCCGACATCGACCTGCTTGTTTGCCACCGACAGGGCGTTGACTTCATGGCTGCCGTTGAGCGCGCGCTTGAAGATTTTGTTGGCGTCGGCGTTGTTCTGCGCGAACACGTAGTAGCCCGGTACCAGATAGCCCGAGGTGGAGTTCGGGTCGCCGTTGGCGAAGGTCAGGGTCTTGGCATTTTTCAGCATGTCTTCGATCGAATTGATCGGGCTGTCCTTGTGCGCCACCATCAGGCTGTAATAGCCCTGGGTGCCGTTGGCCGCGACGGTTTGGGCGAAGATCTGCCCATTGGCACGGTCCACTGCTTCCATCGCGGCCTTGTTGCCGTACCAGGCCATGTCGACTTTGTCGAAACGCATGCCTTGGATGATCCCGGCGTAGTCAGGGGCGAAAAAGGCTTTGATCTTCAGGCCGGTCTGCTGGCTCATGTCCGCCAGGAAGGGGTCCCACATGCTTTTCAGGTTCTGCGATGACTCGGTGGAGATGATGCCGAAATTGATTTCCTGCTCAGCGGCCTGGGCGGCGCCCAGAACCGAACCGGCCAGCAGCGTGGACGCGGCGAGAACGCGACTGATACGTTTGAACATGCAAAGCACTCCTAGTGCAGATGGACATACAGGGGTTGGCATAACAGGGGAGCGGCTCAGGCTTTGGCCAGAGCCAGCGGGACTTTCGGTTTGCGCGCACGGCGCGGTTTCTCAGCGGATTGCGGCTCGTCTAGCAGCTCGGCCCCGTAAAGATCGTTAAGGAAGTTGGCATGCAGCTCGGCCGCGGCGCCGTCGTAATGAATACGCCCCGCTTTCAACGCCACTGCGCGCTGGCAATAGCGCATGGCGTAATCGACCTGATGCAGGGTGACCACGACAGTGGTGCCGTCTTCACGGTTGATGTCGGCAAGAATCTGCATGACCTTGCGCGCAGACTCGGGGTCGAGCGAGGCAATCGGCTCGTCGGCCAGGATTACCTTGGCGCGCTGACACAGGGCGCGGGCAATCGCCACACGCTGCTGCTGGCCGCCGGACAGGGTCGAGGCGCGCTGCTGCGCCAGATCCGCCAGGCCAACACGGGCCAGGGCCTGCAGCGCACGTTGCTTTTCTTCGGCATTGAACAGGCCGAGGGTGCCGCGCCAGCGCGGCATGCGCCCCAGGCAACCAAGCAGCACGTTCTGCAGCACGCTGAGACGACCGACCAGATTGAACTGCTGGAAGATGTAACCGATGTCAGCACGCAGACGGCGCACTTCGCCATTCAGCCGGCCTGCGGCCTGCACTTCACGGCCCAGCACTTGAATGCTGCCACCGCCGCTGCGATCGCAGCAGGCCAGGCCGGCCACATGACGCAGCAAGGTCGACTTGCCGGAACCCGAGGCTCCGATCAGCGCCACCATTTCACCGGGTTCTACGGACAGCGCCAGATCAAACAGCGCCTGCTTGCGGCCGAACGTTTTGTTCAGGCTCTCAACCCGGATCACTGCGCTCATGGAATGCCTCCTTTTTATTAGCGGTTACACCGCGGCGTGAAGCCGCCTTCTGGTGTAGACCAAGGTAGGCAAATCCTGTGTCAGGCCGATTAATGGGCCGTGACACTTGCGTGACCATTGCTTGAAGTTTTTTCTACGCGAGGGTGAATTTCCTTGCTTTTTGCACAGCACGGCGCATTTCTGATGACTGGTGCTGGCATAACGCCTTTACTCACCGCAAAATGCGACACGCGATTGGCGTCAATTTACCGACCAATCGACTATAGAGTCATACTTGATCTAAGCGGCTTTCTGGCTGAACGGTTAGTGCTATAGGCGGTCAAACCGGTGACAATCCTATAGCCCATTGCCAGTATCGCTTTCCTAAACTAACCGGTTTAATGTACGCGCCCTATGAAACCAGCACTCTATTCCAGCCGTACCGCTGACAAATTCGTAGTTCGTCTGCCCGATGGCATGCGCGAACGCATTGCGGATGTCGCACGTAACCATCACCGCAGCATGAACTCGGAGATCATTGCTCGCCTTGAGCAAAGCATGCTCCAGGAAAGCGCTCTGGGTGATGACCTCAACATGCGCTTGGACAGCCCAGATCTGTCCTTGCACGAACGTGAGTTGTTGCAACGCTTCCGCCAGCTGTCACGCCGTCAGCAGAATGCCCTGGTGGCATTGATTGCTCACGACGCCGAGATGGCTACCGAAGAAGACTGATTGCGCTGCATAAAGAAAAAACCGGCCTAGGCCGGTTTTTTTGCTGCCAATAAAAATGGCCGGGAGCCATTTTTAACCTTGCTCCGCTACGGCCTGCAAGGTGGCCGTCAGAGATGGTAGGCAATAAAAAACCGCCCTTAGGCGGTTTTTTATTGCGCGTGACAGTCAGCCGACAAAGCTGAGCAGCACACCCGCTGCCACTGCCGAGCCGATCACCCCAGCCACGTTCGGACCCATGGCGTGCATCAGCAGGAAATTCTGCGGATTGGCTTCCAGCCCAACTTTGTTCGACACCCGCGCCGCCATCGGCACCGCAGAGACGCCGGCCGAGCCAATCAGCGGGTTGATCTTGTTGCTGCTGAATACATTCATCAGCTTGGCCATCAATACCCCTGCCGCAGTACCGGCGCAGAACGCCAGCATGCCCAAACTGAGGATGCCCAGGGTTTTCAGCTGCAGGAAGGAATCCGCCGACAACTTCGAACCCACAGTCAGGCCGAGGAAGATGGTGACGATATTGATCAGCGCGTTGCGCGAGGTATCGGCCAGACGCTCGACCACACCGGCCTCACGCAGCAGGTTACCCAGGGCGAACATGCCGATCAGCGGCGCCGCATCCGGCAGTAGCATGCCGATCAGCAAGCACAGCACAATCGGGAAGATGATCTTCTCGGCCTGCCCAACAGGCCGCAGCTGCTGCATCACGATGGCACGCTCTTCCTTGGTGGTCAGTGCGCGCATGATCGGCGGCTGAATCAAGGGCACTAGCGCCATATAAGCATAGGCCGCCACTGCAATCGGACCGAGCAGATGTGGAGCCAGCTTGGAGGTCACGAAAATCGAGGTCGGGCCGTCGGCACCGCCGATGATGGCGATGGAAGCAGCCTCCTTGAGAGTGAACTCAAGCCCCGGAATACCCAACGCCGTCAGCGCCAACGCGCCCATCAGGGTGCCGAAAATCCCGAACTGCGCCGCGGCCCCCAAGAGCAAGGTCTTGGGGTTGGCTAGCATCGGCCCGAAGTCGGTCATGGCGCCGACGCCGAGGAAGATCAGCAGTGGGAAGATACTGGTGGGCAGACCCACCTCGTAGATCATGTGCAGGAAACCCGCACCCTCGGCCATATTGGCTACCGGGATGTTGGCCAGCAGACCGCCAAAACCAATCGGCAACAGCAGAAGCGGCTCAAAGCCCTTCTTGATCGCCAGATAGATCAGCAGGATGCACACCGCCATCATAAACAGCTGACCCGGCTCGACGTGGTACAGGCCCGTGCTCTGCCAAAGCTTGAGGAGCTTATCCATTACCGCGCTCCCTTAACCGATGGTCAGCAGGCTGTCGCCCACCGCCACCGCATCACCCACTTTGACGTTGACCGCAGCAATGGTGCCGGCCTTGAACGCACGGATCTCGGTTTCCATCTTCATCGCTTCGAGGATGATCACCAGCTGCCCTTCTTCCACGGCATGACCTGGCTGCACCAGTACCTTGAAAATGTTGCCGGCCAGCGGGGCATTCTGCGGCTCGCCGGCGCCCACTGGCGCAGCTACTGCTGCCGAGGAATTAGCGCCACCACCAACAGCCTTGAGCCCTTCGATGTCGCCGCCTTCGTTGACTTGCACCACGAAGGACTTGCCGCCCACTTCAACGGTGTAAACCTCAGGCTTGCCAGCTTCACGAGCAGGCACTTCCTTACCGGTCGGTGCCGGCTCGAAGGCCGCTGGGTTGCCGCGGTTTTCCAGAAACTTCAGGCCGATCTGCGGAAACAGGGCGTAGGTCAGCACGTCATCGATTTCGTCGGCAGCGAGCTTGATACCCTTCTCTTTGGCAATGCCCTTGAGTTCGGCGGTTAGCTTGCCCATCTCTGCTTCAAGCAGATCAGCCGGACGGCAGGTAACTGCTTCAGCACCATCCAGCACCCGCGCCTGCAGTTCTTTATTGAAAGGCGCCGGCGCTGCGCCGTATTCACCCTTCAATATGCCGGCGGTTTCCTTGGTGATCGACTTGTAACGCTCACCGGTCAGCACGTTGATCACCGCCTGGGTACCAACGATCTGCGAGGTCGGAGTCACCAGCGGGATAAAGCCGAGGTCTTCACGCACGCGCGGGATCTCGGCCAGCACTTCGTCGAACTTGTCCTGGGCGCCCTGCTCTTTCAGCTGGCCTTCCATATTGGTCAACATGCCGCCAGGCACCTGGGCAACCAGAATCCGCGAGTCGACACCCTTAAGGTTGCCCTCGAACTTAGCGTATTTCTTCCGCACTTCACGGAAGTAGGCTGCAATTTCTTCGAGCAGCTCCAGGTTAAGCCCGGTATCGCGCTCAGTGCCCTGGAACATTGCCACCACAGACTCAGTCGGCGAATGGCCATAAGTCATCGACAACGAGGAAATAGCGGTGTCGACATTGTCGATGCCGGCTTCCACGGCCTTGAGAATGGCCACAGATGACAGCCCTGCCGTGGCGTGGCACTGCATATGTACGGGTATAGACAGGGTCGCCTTAAGACGCGTCACCAGCTCAAATGCGGTATAGGGCGTCAGAATGCCGGCCATGTCCTTGATCGCGACAGAGTCGGCGCCCATGTCTTCGATCTGCTTGGCCAGGTCGACCCACATTTCCAGTGTATGCACCGGACTGGTGGTATAGGAGATGGTGCCCTGAGCGTGCTTGCCCGTCTGCTTGACGGCCTTGAGAGCGGTCTGCAGGTTGCGCGGATCGTTCATCGCGTCAAACACGCGGAACACATCGACACCATTGAAGGCGGCGCGCTCGACGAATTTTTCCACCACATCATCGGCGTAATGGCGATAACCCAGCAGATTCTGCCCGCGCAGCAGCATTTGCTGGCGGGTGTTGGGCATGGCTTTTTTCAGCTCGCGGATACGGTGCCACGGGTCTTCACCCAGGTAACGGATGCACGCATCGAAGGTTGCGCCGCCCCAAGACTCCACGGACCAGAAACCGACCTGATCCAGCTTGGACGCGATCGGCAGCATGTCTTCCAGACGCACACGGGTAGCCAGGATCGACTGGTGGGCGTCACGCAGCACTACATCAGTAATTCCGAGCGCTTTCTTTACGGCTGTCATACAGATGCTCCCTGTCAAACCTGACTCACCCGCGACGGGCACGGTGCTGGTGAATAGCGGATTGGATAGCGGCTAATACATCAGCGCTCGGCTCGTCAGAGACCGGCTTGACTGCCGATGGCACGGATACGGGAATGGGCGTCTTTTCGGCGAAACGCTCAATGACCCACGACATCACGCGGATCATCAGCACCAATAGAATCAGAAAGAGATATACGAAGCCCATGCCGAACAGCATGAGCTCGACACCCTCAAGCAGGAGTTCACTAGGGGTCATCTTGGCTCCATTAGTAGCTTCATAAGAGCTGCATTAATTATTAGATAGGAGCGCCCGGGAACAGATCCCGGGCAAAGCTGAAAGACCTTAGCGTGAAACGAGCGTTTGAAGCAAACCCGAACCCGACTGATGAGACATTTTCTGTAGAGAAAGCGCCATCGACCTAGAGCAGAAACAGACTGGCCAAGCCCAGGAAGATAAAGAAACCACCGCTATCGGTGACCGCTGTGATCATCACACTGGCGCCCAAGGCCGGATCACGCCCCAGTCGCACCAGCGTCATAGGGATCAACACCCCCATCAGCGCCGCCAGCAGCAGGTTGAGCACCATCGCGGCGGTCATCACCACGCCCAGCGACCAGCTGTCGTAGAGCAGGTATGCCACCACGCCAATCACCCCACCCCAGACGATACCGTTCACCAGCCCCACACCCAGCTCCTTGCGAATCAGCCGTGAGGTATTGCCGGTACTGACCTGATCCAGCGCCATGGCGCGCACGATCATGGTGATGGTCTGGTTACCCGAGTTGCCGCCGATGCCCGCAACAATCGGCATCAGCGCCGCTAGGGCCACCAGCTTCTCGATGGAATCTTCGAACAGGCCGATCACCCGCGATGCCATAAAGGCAGTAACCAGATTTATCGCCAGCCAGGCCCAACGGTTACGCAGGGATTTCCACACCGAGGCGAATATATCTTCTTCCTCGCGCAGACCGGCCATATTGAGGACTTCGCTTTCGCTCTCCTCACGGATCAGGTCGACCATTTCATCGATGGTCAAACGGCCGATCAGCTTACCGTTCTTGTCCACCACCGGCGTAGAGATCAGGTCGTAGCGCTCGAACGCCTGCGCGGCGTCGTAGCCATCCTCATCCGGGTGGAAACTCACCGGGTCGGTGGCCATGACCTCGCTGACCAGCTTCTCCGGGTCATTGACCAACAGGCGCTTAACCGGCAACACGCCCTTGAGCACGCCGTCATAATCGACCACAAACAATTTGTCGGTGTGACCTGGCAGCTCCTTGAGACGGCGCAGGTAGCGCAACACCACTTCGAGGCTGACGTCTTCGCGGATGGTGACCATCTCAAAGTCCATCAGCGCGCCGACCTGATCTTCCTCGTAGGACAACGCCGAACGCACACGCTCACGCTGCTGCGCATCGAGGGTTTCCATCAGCTCATGCACGACATCGCGCGGCAGCTCGGAGGCCAGATCGGCCAGCTCATCGGCGTCCATGTCCCTGGCCGCCGCGAGAATTTCGTGGTCGTCCATGTCCGCGAGCAGTGTTTCGCGCACTGCATCGGACACTTCAAGGAGGATGTCGCCGTCGCGCTCGACCTTGACCAGTTGCCAGACAGTCAGGCGGTCATCAAGCGGCAAGGCTTCAAGGATGTGGGCAACGTCGGCGGAGTGCAGCTCATCGAGCTTGCGTTGCAATTCGGCGAGGTTCTGCCGATGCACCAGGTTTTCCACCCGGTCGTGGTGCTGGCCTTCCTGACGGTGGGTCAGGTCTTCGACCAGCTTATGCCGGTGCAACAGCTCAACCACCTGAGCCAGGCGGTTCTGCAGGCTATCCTGCGGTTTTTTTGCTTCTACTTCAGTCATGGCGCGCTCCACCCCCAGCGGCAGCGCACGCCACAGAGGGTCAATCAGTCAACACGTGATTGCACAATCGAGATTCAGAGTAACTACTGGGTAAGTCCATGGTGGTTTTCCACAAGCCCCGGCGGGGCTGACGCGGCAAATGATAACACCGCCCAGGCGCTTTGCATGTGACAAAAACAATCCTAGAACAAGCGCTTGCACAACAAACTTAAGCGCACTTACACATCTGTAACTGCGACGTGCCTGGCACTGGCAAAGGCACGCCTGGCGAGGACAAAGGCATCGACTACCCTTGCATATGGACCGTCACGGAGGACGCACCATGCAAGGACTGCGCTGCGCAGCTTTCTGCGCCATTCTGCTTTGCCCGCTGCCCACACTCAGCTCAACCGTATTTCGCTGCGAAGACGCCAAAGGCCACGTCACCTTCACCCGCCAGGGTTGCCCCAACGAACACAGCCAAAGCCTGCAACAGGCCTATAACCCTACACCCGGCAGCGGTAAACCAGTGCCTTTAGCCAAACCGCGCAAGGCCAGCCGCGAGAGCAAGAAGAAAGATGAGTATGAGCTGACAGTGATCGGAGTGAAGCAGGACGGCTGCGGCAATCTCCTGAGCAGTAGCGAAAGACGCGCCGCCATCATCAAACAGCAGATACGCCTGGGCATGAACCGCAGCGACGTCGAGAGCAGCCTCGGTAAGCCTGACAAGGTCACCGAACAGAACGGCCAAACGCGATACGTTTACCAGGGTAAGAAAGGCAATAAGCGCAACGTCAGCTTCGATGAAGCCGGCTGCGTCAAAGGTAAGGCCAAACGCAAATCGGCGAGTAAAAAATGACCAACAGTCACTTTTAACGTCGTACAACGACACCCCGCCGGGCGGCAGCCATAAAGCATGCGCAATAAAAAAGGGCCTGCATCGCTGCAGGCCCTTCTTGTTTGGTGCACTCAGGAGGATTCGAACCTCCGACCGCTCGGTTCGTAGCCGAGTACTCTATCCAGCTGAGCTATGAGTGCAAAAGCGCTTTTTAACCAGATCACCGCTGGCTGAAACAAAATGGCTTGCATCGCTGCAAGCCATTTCAAG
>TARA_R110002072_G_scaffold7773_6_pt1 | contig 24704 bp, 24 predicted proteins | sample TARA_R110002072 | Tara Oceans TARA_R110002072 (sample SAMEA4397118) | marine metagenome | biome: Polar Biome; feature: [SRF] surface water layer (ENVO:00010504); material: water (ENVO:00002006), including particulate matter (ENVO:01000060) such as... | depth 5 m | reverse complement strand
TTGAACGGTTTCTTTTGCAGATGACATTGGGAAGCTCAGGTCACACAAACAGATGTCATAGGTGTTACTTACGAGTGATTCGAGTCCGGCGCCAAGATCAGAGTCGTGATAAATTTGAGTTTCAGAACCGAACGCGGAAAGACATATCTTTCGCTCTAGCTCGATATGATCCTGGTCATCTTCGATTATCAAGATACGCATGTCATTCCAATCTAATTCCGGGAGTTTCGCTGACACTGGACCAATAGTGCACAAAATCTCGGATCATGGAGGTAAGTTCAGTAAAGTGAAGTGGCTTGATTAGATAACTATTGGCACCCTGATCGAAGGCATCTTGAATTTCTTTCCGGGAGCCTGACGTGCTGACAATCACAACCGGTAAAAGTGAAGAGGGCGCCTGTAGTCGGATTTCTGTCAGTGTCTCAAGGCCATTGAGTCTAGGCATTTTTAGATCCAACATCATAAGGTCAGGCCATTCGTGAGGGGATTTAGCAGCTGAGCTGAGGTAGCTTAGGGCTTCTTCTCCGTCTGAAACATGCTTAACGCTGTGATCTGAGCTAATACCCTGAATTGTCTCGATGATCAGTTTCGCGTGATCGTCGTTGTCTTCAACAAGGAGCAATTTTAGGGGTCGAATTAGTGCCATGTTTAAGTGTAGACCTTTATATCCACATGGGTTAGCTGGTCTGGGGGAAAATTAGGCTAAAAGTTGAACCCTTGCCGGTCTCAGACTCAAGCGCCACGCTGCCTCCATGCCGATCCATAATGGTTTTAATAATAGACAAGCCAACCCCAGTACCTTCCCGGGTGTCCAACCGCTGGAAAATCTGAAAAATGCGTTCATGGTGTTTAGGATCAATGCCGGTTCCATTGTCTTTGAAATGCAATTGCACCGAGGATTTATCCACGGTTGATGAGATCACAAGCCTGGGACTCACTGTATCATCGACGTATTTTAGGGCATTTGTAATTAGATTCTGGGCGCACTGAAAGAGCATGCCTTCATTGGCATCAATTGCTGCGAGTGGTCTGCAAATGATGATTTCAGCTCCAGCCTCTCGTACGGTTCCTTCCAGGGTTAAGAGCACATTATCAATTAGGATATCGGTATCAACTGTGGCTAATTCAAGATCGATCCGGATGACTCTAGATAACTGCAGCAGGTCATCCAACAGCCGTCCCATCCTGTCCACATTGGACTGAATACGCTCGACCTTATTAGCTTGTTCAGCGGAGATGTTTTCGATGGATTCTTTCAACTGGTGAGCAAACCCGCTAATCGTGAATAGTGGAGATTTCAGATCGTGGGAGACGGTATAAATAAACTGCTCCATTTCTTCATTGCGGGTTTCGAGCAGTTGATTGGTGGCTTCCAGTTCACTTTTCTGACGTCGTTGTTCAGTCAAGTCAAATACCGAAGCAACAACGAGCAGCTGCTTGCCAATATTCATTGGGTTTAAGCCAATTTCAACGGGAAACTCTGAGCCGTCTTTGCGAAGCGCCATTAATTCTCGATCGTGGCCAATATGCGCTTCCTCCGGCTGCCGTAGAAAATCATGGCGTTTTGCTACATGGGCTGCTCGTTGGCGGGGGCTAACGAGAATGTCGACAAGTTGCCCAATCAACTCGCCTGGTTCGTAGCCGAACAACTGTTCCGTTTGGTTGTTTGCGACTGTGATGATGGCCTGTTCATCACAGACAAAAAGCGCGTTTGGCGCGGTTTCTATAATTTGAGTAAGTTGTTTTTGTTCGCGCATAAGCTGAGAAACATCGCGGGCCAGAATGGAAACGCCAACTGAGTTTAAGGGGCCGGAATCGACCACTCTGGTAATCGTCAATTCTATTGCTGAATCAATTTCGTTTTCCGCCGGTGCAATGGTTAGGACGCTGTCATCTTTAAGCGTACGCTCGATCGCCTGCTGGAGTTCTGGCCTCCTTTTGGGTTCAAACAAATTGACGAAGGAGTCCAGTGGAGCCAGCTGTTTAATGCCGCTAAAGAGTTTGGTTGCAGCTTCATTACAATGCAGTACCTGGCCTAGCTCGTTTATTCGAATAAACCCTTCTGAGGATTGTTCAACAAGACTTGCTAGCTGTTCTGCCCGTAAAATCGCCCGTTGTTCATCATCGGAAATACTCACCATCGCCCGTTGCGAGGCGAGTAAAGTTTGTCGTTGCGCTTCGAGAGTAATATTTTGCATCTGGCTTTTCTTCAGTGATTGTCGCTGTGCCCTGAATACAAAGTAAAAGACCAGTGTGAGTAGTGCGGCAAATAGCGCGATGGAACTGAGTGAACCAACCAGAAAGACTTCTCTAGCCCGTTCAACGAGGTAGCGAGCGAGTTCAATTCGCAGTATCTGAAGCCTGGTTCGCAATTCTAAGTGACGAGCTAACCAGCGCTTTTGCTGCTGACCAGTTAAGTCAAATGGAGTGTCGGAAAATGAGTCGTTGAACAACAGGAGGTGGCGAACGATGTCAGAATTTATCTGGTCTTCAGCTTCCGCTTTAGGCCATTCTTCAACCCACGGATGCTCGGGTATGCGAAGTGGTGATTGAAGTGCTTTTGCTTTCCAGTCGACCTGAGGAGTATCGGAACTCAGATCAAGATTTACCGCAGTCAGAAGTTGATTCTCCTCACTCAAGCGAAACTCGATATCAAGTGCGTCGTTTGCCAGGTTGACGTTACTGACAATAGAATTAATCACGATCAGAACAACAAAGGTAATCAGCGTGATTGAAAAGTAACGCATCGACTATTCGGTCTTGTACTTAAAATCGCGTCCGAGAGATTTCATCAGTTCATTCACCTCTTCTTTCAGCTGAATGATTCTATCCTCTCTATCAATCGACGCGGAATAGATGGTTTCCAATTGCTGATTGCGCTGTTGCAATTCTGTCATGGTACTTTCCGCTTGTTCGAGGGATTGCTGAACTCCTGGTATTGCAATTAGTTCCGGTAACTTCGGCGCCAATACAATGGCAGTCATCAGGGAGACAATTGCCGTGAGCACCTTTAGCCAGCCCTGTATTTCATACAATGGATGCCAGATTGTGACTATCGCGAATAAATGGGTAGTCCCGCAGAGAAAGATAAACGCCACAAATAGGCCTAGTATTTCCGGGTAAGGGAAGGCTTTGCGGCGCTTATATAGGAAAATACCAAGTGCCACGGGTATCGCGTAGTAGGCGAGGGCGATAGTTGCGTCCGATAGCAAGTGAGCCCACAAAATCTCTGGCTTCCACAGGTAGCAATGACCATGGGGCATGAACCCCGGTTCCGAAAATCGATTCAACCACTCATACATGCTTATACTCTCCGCTTCCCTGGGGTGAGTCCTCGCGGGATCGGCGATTTGTATCGCTCCGCTCTATAAGAGTAGCAGGTAATGAGAATTAGAGTTAAGCAGGATCGGCCCACGCCCAGTGCAATACCGGAGGCGCCCGGAGTCGTGCTCCCAGTGGGCTATGGCGTCAAATCCTGCTAAGACAGGTCTTGGATTTGAGGGCGACGACGTCTTCGCGTTTTGGCCGGAACCATGGTTCGCATTGACTCTAACTTGCCATAACATAGAAGCTTATCCCCAGCTTCTAGCAGGCGGCTTTGTTTAGGGTTCGGAATCACTTTAGCGCCCCGGTACAGTGTTAAGACGTTAATATCCCGTTCCGCCAGGTTGGTGTCTGATAGGCTACCACCGATAAACTCTGAGCCTTCGGGGATGTAGATTTCACTCACGCCGTAGCCTTTACTAACCGTTAGTCGTTGCCGAACATCAATCTCGGGGAAGTCAACTTGAGCTGCTATGTAGTCTATCACTGCACCCGCAATATCAAGTTGGGTGCAGGACTCAATACCTTCAAGGCCGGGTGAAGAATTGACTTCCATGACTTGGGGCCCGTCTTTGCCTTCAAGCATATCAACACCTGCAACCCGTAAGCCCATGATCTGGGTGCAGCGAACTGCAGTTTCGATGTACTCTGGGTCCAGGTCGACGGGTTCAGCCACGCCGCCACGGTGTACGTTACTTCTAAACTCCTGCCCCTGGGCAACCCGTCGCATTGCCGCGACCACCTGATCACCCACAACAAAGGCGCGTATGTCTTTGCCTTTACTTTCCGCGACAAATTTTTGAATCAAAACATTTTGTTTCTGACTCTGGAGTAGTTCAACAATGGATTCGGCCTGCTTAACAGTATCAGCAAGCAGCACGCCAATACCCTGGGTGCCTTCTATTAGCTTGATCACAACGGGGGCGCCACCAACGCGTTCAATTGCCGGTAAAACATCATTTTTGTCTCTGACAAAGGAAGTTCTCGGGATACCAATATTGTGGCGACTCAATATTTGTAAGCTTCGTAACTTGTCGCGAGAATTCAAGATGCCATGGGCGGTATTTGCGCAGAACACATCCATTTCTTGAAATTGTCGGACCACTGCGGTGCCGTAATATGTGACCGATGCTCCAATTCGAGGTAACACGGCGTCATAGTGACTTAGGGCTTTCTGGCGAAAATAAAGATCGGGGGTACCGCGCTCTAAGTCAATCGCAAACTTTAAGGTGTTAAGGACCTTCACATCGTGACCGCGGGAGAGTGCAGCTTCCTGGAGGCGTCTAGTACTGTAGGCTTTTAAACTTCTGGAAAGAATCGCCAGCTTCATTACGTGTACCTGCCATCAAAAAGTAATATCAGAGCTACGATACTAACCGAATTCATTTGGGATTACTCAGGTCTATCAAGTCTGGTCCTTTGACAGCCTTGAAAGTGAAATAGATCGCATCACAATGAGATGCGGAATATCATGGCAATACGTCTTAGACACAGACTTGATGCCAAAATATGATTAAAGCCCTTCTTTATCATCCTGACACGAATCAAATCGAACAAGGCGATGAAAAACTCATTGACCGTTGGCGAACGGACTCATCAGCCATTCTCTGGGTCGACCTGGAAAATGTTCAATTAGAACAAGAACAGGCATTGCTGGAAGGTTTTGAGCTTCACCCACTGGCCATTCAAGATGCTGTGAGGTCACGGCATCCACCGAAGATTGAGGTCTTTTCTGATCATCTTTTTGTGCTACTTCGGGGCCTCGATGCTGACTATTCAGGTATCGAGTTTGGCGTTATCCAGCTTGCACTGTTTGCAGGAGAACGGTTTTTTATTACGAGACACACCCGGCGTTCAACCAGTACTAATTGGTTAATAAGCCAGGTTCTGATTGACCCGTCCATGTTCAAGGAAGGACCAAAATCCCTGGTGGTACATCTAGCGAATCGATTGGTTCGCCGTTATGTGGAAATTCTGCTCGCCTTTGAGCCTCGACTCGATGAGATTGAACAGGAAATATTTGATCGCCCGGAGGATTCATTGCTATTTGAATTGACCCGGCATAAAGGCAGGCTTCGAGAAATTCGGAGGATTGCAAGTTATCACCTCTCTATCAGCTCGGAATTGGTTTCCGATCCGTCCATAGTGGGCGCGGAACTTTCCCATGAGGTGATTGATGTACTCGAACAGGTCGAGCGAACGGTTAGTCTTGCGGAACTCTATTACGAAACCGCTAAAGACCTCACCGATGGTTATATTGCACTTTCAACCCATCGATTGAACCGAGTGATGCAAATCCTTACCGTGATTACTGTCATTTTTGTCCCGCTCACTTTTATTGCAGGGATTTATGGAATGAATTTCGAGAACATGCCGGAATTAAGGACAAGCACCGGATACTTTTTTGTGCTGGGCTTTATGACTACCGTCGGCATTGTCCTCTTGGCACTATTTCGTAGAAAAGGTTGGGTGTAGATGAACGAAGAACAGATTCCCGGTACCGACGTTGATCTAGATGCTCTGGCCAATCGAGCGATCGAATGGGTTCAAAGTGATTTTCTGACGCTTCAATCGGGGCTGCAATTTGGCTTGCTGTTGTTTGCCGTACTACTGACCGTTGCGATTTATTCTCGTCTCGAGGCCTGGTCGGGTGGATTGCGGGATCGCTACGCGGACTACGCCATCCACCGTTTGTTTACTGCAGTCCAGGACAATGCCTTTCCGCTTACCTGGCTGATCATTCAATGGCTCGCTATTGTCGTGCCAAGAATGCTGGGCTGGGATGATCAAATCCTCGTGGTTACCACGAGTTTACTGACGGCATGGGTTTTTATTCGCATTGTCTCAACGCTTATTTCAAATCCGTTAGTGGCACGGGTTGTCGCAACCATTGTCTGGATTTGGGCGGCACTGACCATTTTAGGTTTGATTGATGAAACTAAAGCCGTGATGTCAGATATAGGCTTTGGTCTGGGCGGTGTAAAGCTAAACCTTATGGGGGTATTCGAGGGCATCGTGACGCTGGCTTTCCTGCTCTGGCTTGCCAGCTTTGCAGCGCAGATCATAGAAAACTCACTCAAGAACTCCCCTAATTTAACGCCATCTATTCAGGTCCTGTCGAGCAAGCTTGTGCGCATGGGATTAATCGCACTTGCGTTCTTCGCGTCGCTCGGCATTGTCGGAATTGATCTGACCGCGCTGGCGGTGTTCAGTGGTGCAATTGGTGTGGGTCTTGGTTTTGGTCTACAGAAAATATTCGGCAACCTGGTCAGCGGTATTATTTTGTTGCTAGATAAATCAATCAAACCCGGAGACGTGATTGCGGTACCTGGTTACTACGGCCGTGTTGATTCACTCGGGGCCCGATATGTTTCTGTCTATACAAGAGATGGTATCGAGCATCTGATTCCCAACGAGGACCTTATTGTGAATAGGGTGGAGAATTGGACCCATTCCCAAAACTTTTTGCGATTGAGGCAGGCGCTCGGTGTTCACTACAAGTCCGACGTTCATCAGGCTATGGCGCTTTGTATTGAAGCTGCCAAAGAAATACCTCGGATTCTCAAGGAGCCAGCTCCGAACTGTCTGATGCGGGGCTACGGTGATAGTGCTGTTGATCTTGAGGTCCGATTTTGGATTGATGATCCTATGAACGGGCGCGCCAACGTTCGAAGTGAGTTGCTAATCGCGATCTGGGAAAAATTTCATGAACATAATATTGAAATCCCATATCCACAACGAGATTTGCATATCAGATCTTCAGTCCTCGATAACAGGGATGAAGATGAGGAAGAGGACAAAGGTGAACCTCTCGGTGGGAAAGACTGATTTATTCAAGCGATAGATCTTTGTAGTGTTATCAGTAGCAGGAATTTTTTTATGAAACTTTTCACTTTAATCGTCGTCATCCTTGTGCTGTCAGGTTGTACCTGGGTCAAGGTGACGGAAGCCGGGCAGACCGTGTCGGTCCTTAAATCGCAAGATCTGTCTAGTTGCAGCAATCTAGGCAAAGTGACAGCAATCAGCAGAGCCAAGGTCGCTGGTATCAGCCGAAGTGAGAAAAAGCTCACAACGGAATTAGAAACCATTGCCAGAAATGAAGCGGCGACAATGGGTGGCAATGCTGTTGTCGCAATTGCGGCGATAGATGGCAACGAGCAGGTGTACCGCGTTTATCAGTGTAACTGAACTCAGAACATGCCTAATGTATTGGGTGAGTCAATCGGGACTGCTTGAGCAAGGTCCCACAATTCGGTGATTTTTCCGTTATTGAAACGGACTATGTGTACAACAGCGTATTGGGCGTTTTCGCTGACCCGGGATAATCTTGAATGGACCGTCACCGTATCATTCTCTTCAAAAGACTGGATGACCTCAAAGGACTTGTTGGGTTCGTCATTTGCACTTAGCAACATCGCGTCGAGAAGTGACTGGCGATCATGGGCAAAATACGGGTTGTGATGTCTAAATTCGATGCCTACATATCGCTCAAAAGCTTCGCTGACATCACCGATTGCAGCCATGGTTAAGAATTCTATAGCGTTGGCTTTATTGGACATAATGGAGAGTTTCCCGTTTAACGTTAAGGATGCACGCTGACCGAACAAAGTTCATCAAGTTCTCACAACATTGACCCATTTAAAGACGTTGAGTTTCGCATCTCATGGGGTTCTCGAATGGTGTTCATCAAAAAGCACATTCGTTCCGCCGTCGCAACGAGCTTTGTAATTGCCTCAGGTGATGCGGGTGATTCAATATGAAGCGATGTTTCAATATCGATAAGGCGGCTTTGAATGGTATCTGCTCCAATTGAGCCGGTTTGTTCAAACCGTGGGATGACGGTCATCGAGACGTCCGTTAATTCAATCTTTCTAGCCTCACTCGACCGAGCAAGTTGGGTCAGCATTCAAAACGCGATAGCTGACGCAAAATAGGCGAGGGGAGGTGGTGCGGTATCGTCTCCTCCCATGTTTTTACCTTCATCGCAAACAATCTCGAACTGGTCGAACTGAGCTTTTTTGGTTTGCCTTGGCCCCTTAACGGTCCGTACTTCAAAGGCAAACTGAAAACCCCCGGTTACCGGCGTGAGCTTAAAAGGAGATTCGGGTTCACTCATGATGCACCTTTGGATAATGATTGATGTTGCGCCATTCTAAGCCCGTTTCAATCATTTTGGCTATTAAACGATCGGGCGAAAGTGGGAACATAGGCTGGCGACCCGCTGCTAGACTTTCAAAGTCACGTCGATGACAGAATTCTCCAGATCAATCACTTCCATGACTTCATGGGTTGTCCTTGGTGTACCGGTAAACGGTTCGAAATGCGGTCTTGAGACCGGATGTGTGTAGATCCGCCAGATTGCCCAGACTGTAAAAATGAGTAATGTGATACCCGAAAATATAAACAACGCATTGCTGGTCACAGACATAAATTGGGATGTAATTGCAGGACCAATGACAGCGCCGGCGCTATGGAGCAACAATATGATGCTGCCGGTTTCGATAAGGGGCAATGTTGTGTGATCATTTGCATGGGCCAGGCTGATGGAGTACAGCGGGAAGGTGGTGCCACCAAAAAGGAACATGAGCCCAATCATGATCATGGGATGGAATGAACCGAATAACGAGATAGCGATACAGGTTAATACCGCCGACATGGATAGTCCGACCAGCACATAGCGCCGATCAAATTTATCTGACAGGCGACCGATAGGCAGTTGCAGAATGGCGCCGCCAAAAAGTGTTGCTGCCATAAAATAGCCAATTTGCTCGGGAGAGAGATTTTGCGCTTCAGCAACAAGTGGACCTAGTACCCAGAATCCCGAGGTCACAAGCCCGCCGACAATCGCGCCGCCAACGGCAACATGGGATGCCGCATACACCTTGCGGAATTGGAAACGAACATTGGGTATTGGGTTCGGTGCTGGAGAGCGGGTCAGCCCAACCGGGATTGCCCCCAGAGAGAGTAGGATTGCACCCAGTACAATAAGTTGGATATGGTCAAAGCCAGTACCAATCATCATTTGCCCGAGGGAAATTGAGACAAGGGTTAGTGTTGTATAGATTGATAACACCGTTCCCCGGTTCTCGACGGTTGTTCTCTCATTTAGCCAGCTTTCGATCACCATATAGATACCGGCCATTGCCCAGCCAGTCACAAGTCGAGCAACTAACCAGAGTTCAAACTGCTGAAATAAAGCGAGCAGTAGCAGGGCCGAAGTGGCTGCTGCGGCAAGCACTGAAAACACTCGAATATGGCCAACAAAAGAGACTAGCTTAGGTATGGTCAGGCAGCCGACCACAAACCCGAAGAAGTAGGAAGAGCCGGTATAACCAATCAGCGGGACGGACCAACCTAGCTCACTTGCGTAAAGTGGAGCCACGGTTAACTGTAATCCATGGCCAATCAGCAGGATAAATATGGAGAGTAAAAGTGCTGCTAGGGAACCGACGACCAGTTTCATTTTGGCTACCGTAAAAAGGGCGCAATTAGGCCCTTTGGCTGGCGGACTTTCAAGCATTTTAGGTTGCGAAATGCCTTAAATATATGCCCCTGGGCTCACCTCCCAGACAATAAGCTCTCAATCGTACAAATCCTCGGCCCTGATTGATCATTACCTGGGCGTATTTTTAGAATTTAAGCCTATGGCCGGATTTCATGCTCTTTGAACTGAACCGGCTAGCTAGATGGTAAATGGCTGATTTCCCACTGCGTCGTAAGACTCACCTACAGGGGATATACTACGGCTTCTATTCTCTGCTTGCCGCTGTCATCAATGAATTCGAAAACCCTGGTACAAACCATTCACCGTTCGATTCCCTTAAGTCAAACATTGGGTTTTCACATAGCGCAGCTGTCTGAAAGTGCTATAGAAGTTTCAGCACCCTTAGAACCTAACATCAATATTCATAACGCGGCTTTTGCAGGTAGCCTTTATTCAGTGGCGGCATTAACGGCGTGGGCAATGGTCACGCATCTGGTGACGGAAGCAGCGTTACAGGCGGACGTGGTGATCGGCAAAGCAGAGATTATTTATAACCGGCCAATTACTGAAGCTATTTTTTGTCGCAGCGAGGTTGCGAGTGCTGCTGCTGAGGAATTTCTCACGGAACTCAGGCAAAGCGGGAAAACCAAAATAAACCTCGTCGTTGAAATCGGCAATCACTCAGAGGCGTCTCTTCGGGCCGTGGTATTCGCGACCGGTGTTTCATAAGAACGATTAATCATGATCAAGACTGAGAGACAAAATCACCAGGCACAACAGGGTTTGTGCATTTTACGGATTACAGAGCCAGATTGATGCCTAGACCCGCACTTACCGATGAACAACGTAAAGCAACAAGAAGGCTTATTCGCCGTGCAGCGGCTGAACTCTACGCTGAAAATGGTTCGGTGGACATTTCTGCCCGGAAAATAGCGGAGCGGGCAGGGGTCTCGGTAGGATCTTTGTATACCTATTTCGAGAATTTAACCGAGTTAATGCAGTCCCTTTGGAAGGAGCCGGTGATTAGGCTTATCCAGGAGCTTGAAGCCACCCAAACCAGTTTGTCGTCGCCGCTGGACAAGCTTCAGCACAAGATGGAAACCTACGTAAAATTTGCCCGGGAAGAGCATGCGGTTTACCGCGGGGCGTTTCTTTATGTCAGGCCCGATTCCCACAAAAAGCCTATTCAAGTTAGCCTGGATGATGATCGGCTGTTTCGCCTGTTCCGTGATTCCATTCAGGAGGCGCAGGAGCAGGGACTGGTCAGGGACGGTGATCTCAACGCCCTGGCGCAAACGGTTTGGTCGGCATTACACGGGGCAGTATCGCTGCCGATCAACGTTGATCGGCTTGCTCTTGCAAAGTCCGAGGTTGCCTCCCAACAGATGGTGGATGCAATGCTTGAGTGGCTACAAAAATAACCGCACTTACAGCTTGTCCATGGGTCTCGCCCTCAACGATGGCATCCGTAGCAGGGACCGAAATACCCGACATAATCTAAGCCATGTGGCCTAAGGTCACCGCTAATCTTCCGGCATGGTCCGACAATCGGAGCTGAGCAAGATAGGTTAGTGGGAATGCCTGGCTGTTTTCCCTATGACTCAATCCTGAGCAATTTGGCCCAATCTGTCACGAATTCACCCTGCCCATCGTCCTATAGCTAAATAGAGCTAAACCATCACATAAACCATCACATAAACCCACAGCAAAAATGGATAGGGGAAACCATGATTAAGAGATTCTTAAAGCGGTCAGTTGAAGCTTTTGGCAAGACATTTGATTACGACGTGACTTATATGACAGATGTGCTGGCCCACAATACAGGGGCATTTATCAAGTTGTCTTTGCTGCAGCCTATGTCGCAGCATTGTGTTGCACTTCCTACCGCCGCTTACTACACCGCGAAGGTGAGGGCGGTCTTGAGGGAAGACTGCGGTCCCTGTACACAACTGTGCGTCAATATGGCGTTGAAAGCCGGCGTTGCACCTGCAGTGATGCGTAACGTGGTCAGTGGGGAAGTCGAACAGTTAAGTGAGGACGTACTGCTCGCTTTCCGCTTTACAGAAATGTGCCTCGATCATGGGGAGGAAGACAATGAATTACGCGACCTGGTGTTGAATTGTTGGGGAAAAGATGGATTGATTTCATTAGCGTTTGTCATCGCCACATGTCGAGTCTACCCGACAATGAAGTATGTACTGGGTCATGGGCAGACCTGCCAACGGGTTGTAGTGGGTTCGGATGCAATAGAGATTCAGGCTTTGGAAGTTGCACATGTATAAGGCGCTTGTGGCAATTGTCCTGGTTCTCGGTGCCATCCTGTTGGTGAACGGTGTAGTGATGTTGGTGGTACCTGAAAATTGGTATTGGACGGTGCCGGGTGTACCGGACCGCGGTCCCTTTAATCAACACTTTGTTCGAGACATCGGTTTTATTTATGTGCTTGCCGGTAGTTGCTTTCTGTTCGGTTTAAGGGATCTGCAACACAGAATAGTCTGGTGGTTTATCCCGACTGTATGGCTGACCTGCCACAGCATGTTTCATATCTGGGAAGTTGCGGTTGGCATTTGCGGTCCAGAGGCGTTGTTGGTGGATTTTATGGGCGTCACGTTACCTTCCCTATTGGGACTTGCTCTGTGTGTTTACGCCTATCGGCATTCAGCGGCCAAAAAAACCGCCCATGCACAACCCGGGGACTTATATCACCGGCCGGAAAACAATCGATAAACAGCGGGTAGCACTATGATCAGCGCTAGAATATGCACCGGCTTTATCTTTGTTTGCGTCATGCTCGGGCTTGGGCTTGGGATTAGGATTAGTAGTCTAGTGCCAGACCACCAGCGGCCAACAGAAATAGAATGGTTAACAACTCCGCGCCCGGTTGCATCGCTACCGGGGATGATGGACAACCACAATTGGAAGCTGATTGCTTTGGGATACAGCCGTTGTCCGGATGTCTGTCCCACGACGCTAGGGGCCATGGCTTCCCTAAAAAGGATCAGCGATTCACCCGTTGACTATTTTTTCTTATCCCTCGACGCTGTGTCCGAGTCTTCGGTGGTCCATTATGCGGCAGCTTTTGATCCCCGCATTCGGGGTGTCACGGCAACATCAAAACAGGTCAGGCATTTTGTGGATAGTGCCGGTGCTCAATACGAGCTGTCGGAAGTAATCAATGGCCCGGTGGCTCACTCTACTTTCTTGATCCTGGTAGATCCCACAGGATTGATGCGTGGACGCGTCAGACAGGGTTTCCAGGTCAACGAACTTAGCCGTGAATTTGCCAAATTGGCTTTCTAACATTCAGAAGTTATTGGCTTGGAAACCTGTCTCAGCGGGCGGCATGGCACCCCCGGTGCAATTCTTCAGCAAGTTCAAAAACACTGTCTATAATCAAAATGTTGGGCGCAACTGCCCGAAGTTATATATTTTTGAGTGAATAGATGAACAGAAAGCGATTTGGCCTATCAACTAAAATTCTTGTGATCCCCGTCGTTGGCACACTGAGTCTAATTTTGTCGTTGACCATTAACACCGTTACGACTGACTCTAACCGGGTGCTGCTCGAAGACGCCGAACTGACACAGTTTCCACTTTTACAAATCTCAGAACGTAATCTAGTTCAGCTCGAAAGAATTAAAGAGACCCTGTCCGGTGCTGTTACCACCGGTGACGAAGAAATGGTGGTGACGGCGGATCAAATGCGCCTCAGACTCTTCGATGACCTGGAAAAGGCCAAGTCTATTGCGCCGAATTTAGAGCGTGATATTTCTATGGTTCAAGAAGAAGTGGAACTTTATACCACCACAGCAGAACGCGTAACGAGCGAAATGATTTCAGAAACCGCTGACTTTAGCCGACTGGGTGAAACCATTTCAGAAATGAACGTTCAATATGACGCAGCGCTCGGATCGCTGACCCAATTTCGAAACAATCGCCTAACGAACTTCACTACCGCCATAAAAGATGCCAAATCTAATGCGGTGAATGCAATTTATTATGGCGTTGCCGTCAGTGTCGTTGCCATGATTGTACTATTTGGTACCGCGGTTCCAATCAGCCGAGCTATTGTCAATAGCGTCAATAACGTCGTTTCCTCACTTCGGGATATCGCCCAGGAAGATGGCGATCTTACGGTTCGGTTAAGGCAGACTTCGAGTGATGAGGTTGGAGACCTGGTTCACTGGTTTAATACCTTTGCCGATAAACTGCAGAATGTGATTGGGCAGATTATCTCAACCGTTGATCCCCTTAGCGATCTCGCAGGTACGCTTAATAACTTTGTCTCTCAGACACTCGACACGGTGGCCACCCAGAAAGGCCAGGCCCAGTCAGTCATGTCATCCGCGGGTGAAATTAACAATAGCGTAGAGAGTGTGTCGCGATACGCCAACTCTGCATCTGAGAATGCGACGGAGACAACGGAGATTGCCCGTAAGGGTCATAGATCGATTCTGGACACAGTGAAAAATATTGATGAATTGTCGGAGGATATTTCTGCATCCGCTGCAACAATTACTGAGCTTGACCAGACCGCTAAAAGCGTCAGCCTGGTGGTGGGTGTGATCAAAAATATTGCTGAACAAACTAATTTGCTTGCCTTGAATGCGGCAATTGAAGCGGCGCGGGCAGGAGAGCAGGGCAGAGGTTTTGCGGTAGTGGCGGATGAAGTACGGAGTCTCGCGAGCAAAACGCAGCAATCCACGGACGAGATTCAAGGAACCATCCAGGCGTTAGAATCCGGCACCGAGCGGGCCGTTCAAATGATGCAGTCCAGCACTGAAAAGACCAACGAATGTGTTACCAGTGTTAACGATGCAGGTAATCGTTTCCAGGCGATTATGGAGAACATCGATCGTAATCGTCGGGTAAATTCAGAAATTGCGTCCGCGACGGATGCTCAACAACAACTTTCAAATCTGCTGCAGAAACACGCAACTGAAATTGGTGATGGCGCAGAGCAATCCCATGATTCCACTAGCAAGTTGGCAACCAATATCTCTCAACTGGCTGAACTTACCCAATCGCTGAAGTCCGTCGCTGATCAATTTAAGGTTTAGATTCGGTTTTATGCTACCAAACTGGCTAAACCATACCTAGGCCTCACGTTCCAGGCTATTGGCATCGGTATGATCGTAATTCGACCTACCGTAGATATCCAGAACGGTGGTTTCCTGATAACTCATTAGATTGCCCTTAACGGTAATTCGATGGGAAAACCCGGTGGTTTTGGCCCTGTTAAACATAAACGTTGACTGAGCAATATCAGCCGATTCCGCTGAGGTTGAGACGTTAAAGACTAATTCTTGTTCCAAATTGTCAGGGGCAGCCAGGGAACCCTGGGCGACTACCGCGACGGCCCTTGGAATCGTAAACGTTTCTGTAATGTTGTTATTGGCTGCGTCCCAGAGCCAATATCCCACTTGATGATGGAATACCTCGTCGTTCGATTGTCGTTTGACGATCTGTTTGTAGTGCACGATCGCAAGGGTTTCTTCCTCCGCATTGGTGACATCGCCCGCGGCTTCAAAAGTGATGGTCTCGTAATAGGGGTTATCTTCATCCCCATCCGGTTCCGGTGCTCGATCAAGCCCCTTAGCTCCGCTCCATGTGCCAACTAATGCAGCCAAAGGACCGTAGTCAACGCCATTAATTATCGTACATTTGCTCATAAGTTCTCCGGGTGTGTCTCTTTTCCTGCGCTCATAAATGTGCAGGTTTGCCAGTTTAGAGGTGAAAATTTGAAGGTGAATGGTAGCAACTGTGGCCAGGCCTGCACACAGGTCGCGGCGTCTTGGGTCAATCATCGAAAGATCGCGGTATCTGAGAGTGGTCGAAACTTCTCAGTTGCTGGTTCCTGTATACCCTGGTGTTCACAGTAGGTGAGTGGTCACTCAAGTCATTGGACTCGATAACTGATCAATTCTAGCTCCTTTGATTAATTTAACATAATATAGATTATGCGAAATCATATAGGTTTAGAGGGTGGGACTTGGGCGTAGTTATCCTGAGTTAAAACTGCCTTGGGTTTGAATTTGAGCCCTGGTTTAGACGCGCCATGATGTGTTCATGGCCATTGAGTTCGCCACCGGCGCCGTACTCTGGAATCTCACCGACCTTCTTGAATTTGAATTGGCTATACAGCTTCTGTGCCCGGTTAGTTTCCCAGGTCGTCAGGTACACCGTTTTGCTGTTGGATAGGATTGGATCTCTGAGTGATTGTTCTAATAGCGCTGATCCGACTCCCTTAGATTGCAAATCCGATAGGACGTAGAGCCTGCGCATTTCGCTACCAAGGCGGTCAAATTCTGGCACATAGGATTCGTAATCAGGCGTGACGGTGCCGATCTGTGAAAACCCAATCAACTCGGATTCTGATCTCGCCAGGTAAAAGGTGTCGGATTCCATCATGGCTTCAAAGTGTTGATCCGACATCTGAGTCTTGATGTGATCATTTATGGTCTTCTGACCCATATCTTTAAGAAAGGCGGCTGCGTACGTAACGCGTGCAAAGGATGCCAATTCAGCTATTTCATGGGCCAGAGCAGCTTTGATTTCCATGTTTGTTCCGTTGTTGAGGGTCGCTCATTGGTCAACTTAAAGTCGGCGAATCTGTTGGTCAATTCCGCAGGACATTTTGTTATACCTTTCATATCACCTCTAGCATCACCTTTAGTTTACCTTTCATATTCCTAGCGGCGCTTCGATTTCTGTCTTACTTGTTTAATCATCCGGCTTATTACGTTGACGTTAACGTCAACTAGGAATAATCTCCTTCCCACGCTAATCAGGTTTTTCCCACGGCTCTTGCTATGACACTTGCTACGACTCTTACTACGACGCCCCAGCAGTACTCTATTACGGATCTGTCCGTCGAATTTGCGGTTACTACTCGAACCCTCAGATTCTATGAAGAAAAAGGACTGTTAAATCCTGCTCGGGATGGCAAAAAACGGATGTATTCTCCCGCTGATCGAACCCGCCTTGTACTGATCCTGCGGGGCAAGCGACTGGGGCTTTCACTACAGGAAAGTAGTGAAATTATTGGGTTATACGACCCCTCCTCCAATAACGAGCAACAATTGCTGCTGCTAATCAACAGGATTCAAGCTAAAAAGCTTGGCCTTGAGCAACAGCGACGGGATCTAGATGACATGATTAGCGAGATGGACAATTGGCTTGATCGCTATCGTGAAGAATTGCAGTCTTCAACACCCACTCTTCCAAGGGAGCAAATTTAATGAGTCTTTATGCAGAGCTAGATCATGGCCTGGGTCAGGATATTGATATGTTACGGGATGTCGTGCGCCGATTTGCAGCCGACGAGATTGCCCCCAGGGCGGCTGAAATTGATGCGGAAAATAATTTTCCGGCTGATCTATGGAAGAAAATGGGAAGCCTTGGCATTTTGGGTATTACCGTATCCGAGGAATTTGGTGGATCTGGAATGGGTTATTTGGCCCATTCTGTGGCAATGGAGGAGATTAGTCGCGCTTCAGCAGCCGTGGGTTTGTCCTATGGTGCCCATTCCAATTTGTGCGTGAACCAGATTTTTAAAAATGGCACCGATGAGCAGCGACGTCAGTACCTGCCGGGTTTATGTTCCGGGGATCACGTCGGCGCCCTTGCCATGTCAGAACCCGGTGCTGGATCTGATGTGGTCAGCATGAAATTAAAGGCTACCAGGCAGGGTGATGTCTACGTGCTAAATGGCAATAAGATGTGGATCACCAATGGCCCCGATGCTGATACCTACGTGATCTACGCAAAAACCGATATTGATGCGGGGCCAAAAGGTATCACGGCCTTTATCGTTGAGCGCGATGCGCCGGGATTTTCAAGGGCACAAAAACTCAATAAGCTCGGCATGCGGGGTTCCAATACCTGTGAGCTGGTTTTTGAGAACTGTGAAGTACCCGTGGCCAATATCCTGGGTAAAGAAAATGAGGGTGTTCGGGTGTTGATGAGTGGCCTCGACTTCGAAAGAACCGTTCTAGCTGCTGGTCCTGTTGGTATTATGCAAGCCTGTCTTGATGTGGTGATGCCCTATATTCACGAGCGGAAACAGTTTGGCCAGGCCATCGGTGAGTTCCAGCTGATGCAGGGTAAGGTCGCCGATATGTATGTGGCGCTGAGTTCAAGCCGAGCCTATCTATATGCCGTTGCCCGGGCCTGCGATAACAATCAAGAAAGCAGGAAAGATGCAGCCGGCGTGATTCTTTATACCGCTGAGCAAGCGACCCAAATGGCACTTCAGGCGATTCAAGCCCTGGGTGGTAACGGTTATGTTGAAGACTATGCAACAGGAAGGTTGTTACGGGACGCCAAGCTCTACGAGATCGGCGCCGGCACATCTGAGGTGCGCCGGATGTTAATCGGTCGCGAATTGTTTTCAGAAACCGCTTAAGGAAACGCACTCATGGCGATACTGAAGTCTCAAATAAATCCCCGCTCAACAGAGTTTCTCGAAAACTCGGAACACCTGTTGGGTCTGGTCGCGGATCTCAAAGAAAAAGTCCAACAGATTTATAAAGGTGGTGGAGAAAAGAATCAAACTCGCCATAAGTCCCGGGGTAAGTTACTCGCCAGGGATCGCATCGACACCCTACTCGACGAAGGGTCGCCGTTTCTCGAGTTGTCGCAATTTGCCGCCTATGATTGTTACGAAGATGATGTGCCAGCCGCGGGCATTATTACTGGAGTGGGCAGAGTTTCAGGCCTCGAATGTGTCATTGTCGCAAATGACGCCACGGTAAAAGGTGGGACCTATTATCCCTTGACCGTGAAAAAGCATTTGCGGGCCCAGACCATTGCCGAACAGAACAACCTCCCCTGTATTTATCTGGTCGATTCCGGCGGCGCTAATTTACCTAATCAAGATGAGGTGTTTCCCGATAGAGAACATTTTGGCCGGATCTTTTTTAATCAGGCCAACATGTCCGCCAGGAACATTCCACAAATAGCCGTTGTGATGGGTTCCTGCACCGCTGGAGGTGCCTACGTTCCCGCAATGGCCGACGAGTCGATAATTGTGGAAGGTCAGGGCACAATTTTTTTGGCGGGTCCGCCGCTCGTGAAGATGGCAACTGGAGAGGAGGTCAGCGCAGAAGAACTTGGCGGGGCCGACGTCCATAGTCGGACCTCCGGAGTAACTGATCATTTTGCGAAGGATGATTACCATGCCCTCGCCCTCGCCCGCACTGCTATTTCTCGACTGAACAAAAAACAGCTAGATCAATTAGATGTTATTGATCCAGTTGAACCTTTGTTCCCGGCAGAAGATCTCTATGGAATTATTCCAAAGGATACAAAGCGGCCCTTTGATATTAAGGAAGTTATTGCAAGGCTGGTGGATGGTTCAGAATTTGACGAGTTTAAAGCGCTATTTGGTGCAACCCTGGTGTGCGGGTTTGCGCGCCTTTATGGCAAGCCCATAGGCATTGTTGCAAACAATGGTGTGCTGTTTAGTGAGTCCGCCCAGAAAGGCGCCCACTTTATTGAGCTTTGTGGCCAGCGAAAAATTCCATTGATCTTCATTCAGAACATCACCGGTTTTATGGTCGGCAAGCAGTATGAAAGCGGTGGTATCGCCAAGCACGGGGCCAAAATGGTCATGGCAGTAGCCAATGTTCAGGTGCCTAAATTGACACTGATTATTGGCAATTCCTATGGCGCAGGAAATTACGGGATGTGCGGTCGCGCCTACGATCCTCGGTTTCTCTTTTCCTGGCCCAATTCACGCATTTCCGTGATGGGTGGAGAGCAGGCGGCGGGCGTACTGTCCCAGATTCGCCGTGCCCAGATTGAAGGTAAAGGGGACCAATGGTCAGATGCCGACGAGCAATCCTTTAAAGATCCTATTATTGCCAAATTCGAAGAGGAAGCTCACCCCTACTACGCCTCTGCACGATTGTGGGACGATGGTGTGATTGATCCAGCTGACTCTAGACGTGTGCTTGGGCTTGCGCTTTCCGCAGCCCTTAACCAGCCGATACCGGAAACCCGGTTCGGCGTGTTTCGGATGTAAGGGCGTATATGTTTACGAAAATATTGATCGCTAACCGTGGTGAGATTGCCGCTCGAGTTATACAAACTGCGCGCCGACTGGGAGTACGAACCGTTGCCGTATATTCCGAGGCGGACGTTCATTCACGGCATGTGCAAATGGCAGACGAGGCTGTATTAATAGGTGAAGCACCTCCATCTAAGTCCTACCTATTAATAGACAAGATCATTGCTGCCGCCATTCAAACCGGCGCCGAGGCGATCCATCCAGGTTATGGTTTTCTTTCTGAGAATGCGGATTTTTGTGCCGCCTGTGAACTCCACGGTATTATATTTATTGGTCCGCCGGTCTCGGCGATTAAAGCCATGGGTTCAAAATCCGCGGCCAAAACTTTAATGGAAGCAGCCGGCGTGCCGTTAGTGCCGGGCTACCACGGTGATGATCAAGCGCCGTCAAGATTGCAACAAGCCGCTGACGAGATTGGCTACCCGGTGCTGTTGAAAGCCGCTGCCGGGGGTGGTGGCAAAGGCATGCGTGCGGTTGAAACGCCGAAGGATTTTGATCAGGCGCTCGACATGGCAAAGCGAGAAGCCCAGTCAAGCTTTGGTGATGATCTAATGTTGGTTGAGAAGCTGGTCCTCCAACCCCGGCATGTTGAGATTCAAGTGTTCTGCGACACTCTGGGTAACGCGGTTTACTTGTTTGAACGAGATTGTTCAATTCAAAGGCGCCATCAAAAAATCATTGAAGAGGCACCGGCGCCGAACATATCTCCGGAACTGCGACAGCAACTAGGTGAGGCCGCAATTAACGCCGCTCTGGCCATTGACTATGTCGGCGCAGGTACCGTTGAATTTCTCCTTGATGTGAATCACCGGTTCTATTTTATGGAGATGAATACACGACTACAGGTAGAGCACCCCGTCACCGAAATGATTACGGGGCAAGATCTAGTTGAGTGGCAGTTGTTGGTTGCAAATGGAGAGCCCCTTCCCCTCCTCCAGGAAGAGCTAAGAATTGATGGCCACGCCTTTGAGGCGCGAATATATGCAGAAGATCCCGATCATGACTATTTGCCGGCCGCGGGAGTGCTCGAATATCTAACGGAACCCGAGCAAAGTGACTGGCTGAGAGTTGATACCGGCGTCTTACAGGGTGATGAGGTGGGTGTTCATTACGATCCTATGATCGCCAAGCTAATTGTCTGGGGGCGGGATCGCGAAGAAGCACTGTCTCGAATGGCCATTGCCCTGGGGCAATATCACATAGGAGGTGTGACAACCAACGTACCCTTTCTTCGTCGTCTGGTGACCTGTAAACCGTTTAAGGATGCCGAGGTTGAGACTGGGTTTTTACAGGCCCACCAGGAGCTTCTCGGGCCTAAAATTCCTGACCTTGATCAGTACTTAAGCCTCGCGTTTTTATTCCTGGTATTGCGCCAAAAACGCAACCGTGGAACATCCCCCTGGGCCATTGAGGATGCCTGGCGAATGAACTCAGCGTTTGATTACCATAAAATAATCGTAATCGACGGTGCCGAGCACCTAATCTCCGGACATCAAAAACGAGATGGTTCCTTTGCGTTACAGGTTAACAGTGGTTTGCTTGAAGCCAGGGCAAGCTGTAGTGAGAATGTATTAACCGCTGAAGTTTCTGGCCGACGGTACAGGGTTGACGTCTTTCCCCATAAAGCAGGATATTTTTTGGTCGACCCAGAGGTCAGTTTACATTTTTGTGAACCGGCTGGTATCGATTACGAAAGTAACAACGCCGCACAGGGCTCTTTTACCGCACCCATGAATGGGACGATTGTTGAGATATTGCAAAACGCCGGAGACACGGTCGAAGCGGGTGATTCTATTGTGATAATGGAGGCCATGAAGATGGAGCATGTGATTCGAGCCCATGCAAACGGCATAGTAAAAGAAGTGTTTTTTAAGGTCGGAGACTTGGTTTCTGGCGGTGACCCACTTATCGATTTTGAATCTGTAGAAGAGTCAGAATAAATGTTATTACCGAATTTTGTGAAGGTTTACGAGGTGGGCGCCAGAGATGGTCTCCAAAATGAGGCGACTAACCTCTCCGCCGAGGTGCGGATTGAGCTGATCGAAAGGCTTGTTGCCGCTGGTATCCGTAGTATTGAAACCGGTAGTTTTGTTTCACCTAAGTGGATTCCTCAAATGGCAGGCACAGATAAGGTATTTGCCGGTCTTAATCGCAACGAGGACGCGACCTATGCTGCCCTCGTCCCCAACGAGAAAGGTATGCTTGGGGCAATTGAGGCTGGGGCCGATGAGGTTGCTGTATTTGCTGCAGCGTCCGAGAGCTTTTCCCAGCGAAACATCAATTGCAGTATTAAAGAGAGCCTCGCTCGATTTGAGCCTGTGTTAAAGCTCGCTGCCACAAAAAAAATTCCCGTTCGTGGTTATGTTTCCTGTGTGATTGGCTGCCCCTATGAAGGTCCAATCGAACCCGAAGCCGTTCGAGCCGTATCCAATTCACTATTTGACATGGGCTGCTATGAAGTTTCACTCGGGGATACGATTGGTGTGGGAACTCCCGCAACCTTTCAACGGATGCTGGATTCAGTCATGAAGCACCACTCCACTGATTTAGCTGTACATTGTCATGATACTTACGGTCAGGCACTGGCAAATATTTATGCGTCTCTGCAAATGGGTATTGCTGTGGTTGACAGTTCTGTTGCGGGCCTGGGGGGCTGTCCCTATGCAAAAGGCTCAAGCGGCAACGTCGCAACCGAAGATCTGCTATATCTACTGGCAGGTCTTGGTATTGAAACCGGGATCAATCTTGATCAGGTGATTGACGTTGGACAATATATTTCTGAACTACTTGGGCGATCTAATCAATCAAAAGTGGCCAGAGCAAAACGATCCGGGCAGCAACCGATATGACAGCCTCTACAACAGCAACCGAAGTTCTATGGCGGCCCGACGAACAACAGATTACAGAAACGAACCTGACCCGGTTTCAAGCCCATATAGAATCCATTACAAACCAAAAATTTGAAAGTTACGATGCCCTACACCGGTGGAGTGTTGAACATTCAGCAGAATTTTGGCGAGAGGTCTGGTTAACTTCAGAGCTGATCGGAGACGGTTCACTCGAACCGGCCGCAACTGATCTTGACCAGTTTCCTGGTACTCGCTGGTTTCCAAATCTGCAGCTCAATTTCGCCGAGAACCTTTTACGCTTTCGGGATGACCGCCCTGCTTTGATCTGCCGATTCGAAACGGATCAGCGTCGGGTGATCACCTATAAAGCGTTATTTGATCAGGTTGAAGCCCTTGCAACGGTCATGCGGGCGGAAGGAATTGTTGCCGGTGACTGCGTGGCTGGGTTTCTGCCAAACATTAGTGAAGCCATAGTGGCCATGTTAGCGACCACAAGCATCGGCGCTATCTGGTCTTCCTGCTCACCGGATTTTGGTGTGAACGGTGCGACGGATCGCTTTGGTCAAATTGAACCCAAATTGCTGTTTGCGTCGGACGCCTACTATTACAACGGTAAAATCGTCGACTGCCATGAAAAACTCAGTGCTATCCGGGAAAGCCTGCCGACGTTAACGATGACAATTCTGGTGCCTATTTTTGCCTCGGATCAACGCGAACAACTGCTGAAACATTCGGACGTTTGTCTCTTCGAGGATTTTGTCCAACGCCACCCTCCAGAACCCCTTCAATTTGTGCGGCGGCCCTTTAATCACCCTATTTATGTGAACTTTTCCTCGGGTACCACGGGGATTCCTAAATGTATTGTTCACGGTGCAGGCGGGACACTCCTGCAACACCAGAAGGAGCACCGACTACATACCAATTTGAAATCGACGGACACGCTGTTTTTTCATACCACCTGCGGTTGGATGATGTGGAACTGGCTGGTGTCTGCCCTGGCCTGCGGTTGTCCTATTGTGCTTTTTGATGGCTCGCCTCTGGCTAAAAGAGGCAAAGTGCTGATTGACATGATTGACCAGGAGAACATCACGGTTTTTGGTGTGAGCGCCCGTTATCTCGCGTCAATTGAACAACTTGGTATTAAGCCCGCGCAAAGTCATCAACTAGAGTGTTTAACCACAATCCTCTCGACCGGGTCGCCGCTGAATCGATCCAGCTTTGAATATGTTTACCGGGACTTTAAGCCAGCCGTTAACCTTGCGTCCATTTCCGGTGGTACCGATATCATTTCTTGTTTTCTGTTGGGCAATCCAAACCTCCCTGTCATCTCCGGTGAGATTCAGTGCAAAGGACTTGGTATGGCGGTTGAGTTCTGGGATGAACATGACACTAGTTCTGTTGGTGTGACCGGTGAACTGGTCTGCACCCGGCCTTTTCCATCTACACCCATTGGCTTTTGGAATGATCAAAATGGTGAGAAATTTCACAACGCCTACTTCAGCCAGCACGCCGGCGTTTGGACTCACGGTGACTATGGGGAAACAACGGCCTCGGGTGGTGCAATTATCCATGGCCGCAGTGATGCGGTGCTCAATCCCTCGGGTGTTCGCATCGGGACCGCCGAAATATATCGACAGGTCGACAAGGTGCCAGAAGTGCTGGAATCAGTTGCCGTCGGTCAAACTTTGGAAGACGACGAACGCATTATACTGTTCGTCCGACTGGTTGACGGTCTAACGCTCGACGATGAGCTAATTGAACACATAAAAGCGGTGATCCAATCCAATACGACCAGACGTCACGTTCCAGCCAAAATTATTCAGGTAAGCGATATTCCAAGAACCCTGAGCGGTAAAGTTGTGGAGGTTGCAGTCCGAAATGTGATCAACGGAGTTCCCGTCGCTAATCAAGCCTCTCTGGCTAACCCCGAGGCACTTGCGCTGTTTGAAAACCTTGTCTAGGAGAAGCCTTTAAA
>TARA_R110002072_G_scaffold128477_5_pt1 | contig 24705 bp, 24 predicted proteins | sample TARA_R110002072 | Tara Oceans TARA_R110002072 (sample SAMEA4397118) | marine metagenome | biome: Polar Biome; feature: [SRF] surface water layer (ENVO:00010504); material: water (ENVO:00002006), including particulate matter (ENVO:01000060) such as... | depth 5 m | reverse complement strand
TAAGGATATAATGAAGATCACGCATTAACTGGCGAACAAGTTGAAATGGCGATGGCGGCTTAATTTAAGCACCCTGACCCAACGGTTGAAGAAGCATACCGTTTAAGCTTCGGCGGTTTGAGGTAAAATATAGAACGAGGGTATTAGGAATTCTTCCTTCAAGTTGTTTGCGTCTGAGACGTCACAGATAGCTAAAAGAATTCAGCTGGGTGGTGATGGTGGTTAAAAAGAAAATTATGATAAACAAGACTTGGTTAATAGATGATGTATTAGATCCTTCTTCTGATTTTTGGAAATATAAGGATAAATACGAAATAGATAGTTTGTTGAGTAGAATATCTCCTCTTCAAACTAAAAGTCTATTTAAAATTATCAATAAAGACCCGGTTCTAGATCAGTTTTCTGAGTTTATTGATTTTTTCTCTTCAATGAATAAGGAACAATTAGATGACTACATTGATTTTATTGAGGATAATGAAGTAGAAATAATGTCTGACCAAGTTTGGAGAATGGTAGATAAGCAAGACCAAAAAGAACTATTCACTAAAGATCCAAATGTGTTTGACGCTTGGTGGAATACTTTACATCACTCAGAAATAGAATACTATATGACTAGGATTGTAGAGAACCAGAGGCTTATTGAACCTGAAAATACTTTAGAGTTTATTAGAAAATTAAAAGAAATAACAGGTGGTAAAAAGAAAAGAAATTTAAAGTATTATCCTCTTCCAGCTGGAAAATACTTAACAGTACAATTAGTTGGAGACAAATTGGCAATAAGCAGTAAAGATATAAAAAAATTAGACGGCGTTAAAGACTTATTAGTTTCTAGAGGAAATTACTTCCTAGAAGAACGATATAAAATTAGTCCTAATGGAGAAAAAATTTTTACATATCTATTTTTAACAAAAAATATTTAATTAGTTATAAAAAGAAAATTATGAAAAACAAAATACCAGTACAATCAGCATTAGAAAGAGCTAGCCAGTTGGCATATAGTTTGGAAAATGCACTAAGAGCAAGCAAAGCAGATTATAAATATACTTTGGATACAGTCGTAAAATTGAAAAATTTAATAAAAACTGCCGAAGATAGAGTAAGACTAGAGCATGAAAGCTAAATTATTTCCATTACTAGTTGCATTGTCGGCATTGGCTGTATCAGGATCAGCTGCATTTTATTCAGTTTTTGGACTGAGTAAGCTATTTGCAGGTGCCAGCTTACAAGTAATTATAATGGCAGGTTCTCTAGAGTTTGCAAAATTAGTAGTAGCATCTCTATTATATCAATATTGGGATACAATAAATAAAATACTAAGAGCATATTTGGCAATTGCCTGTTTTATTCTTATGATTATAACTAGTGGAGGTATATATGGATTTTTATCTGGAGCGTATCAATCAACTGCAACTCAATCAGAGCTGCTTGATAAGTCACTTTCAATACTACAGCAAAAACAGGTTAGGTTTGAAGAAACTAAGCAAGACCTTAAATATGAAAAAGAAGGCCTATCAACTTCAATCTCAAAATTAAGAGTATCATTATCGAATCCAGCTCAAGTACAATACATAGATAAAGAATCAGGTCAATTAATTACTACAACCTCATCTTCCAGTAGAAGAGCTTTACAAAATGAATTAGCTAGAACTTTAAACGATAGAAATGATGTAAACTTAAAATTAGAGGCAATAACTGATTCTATTACACAGACTGATATGTCTATATTAAATAAAGAAATAGATAACGAAGATCAGCGAGAGTTAGGCCCACTAAAATACTTAGCAGAAACAACCGGATACGATATGAACCAAGTAGTTAATTGGTTTTTATTATTAATTGTATTCGTATTTGATCCATTGGCTATAGCACTAGTTGTTGCAGCAAACATGGCCTTTGCACAAATAAAACCTAAAATTAAAATGTCTGTACCAGATGGCATGGAATTTAATAAGACTTATCCAATGCCGAAATCATGGCCAAATCCAGAAATAAATGAGGAAGATCTAATTATGGATGATGAGCTACAAAATGTACAATCAAAGAGAAAACCTACAGAATTTGAAGGACCCTTTATTGTTGAAAAGTCAGTGAGATCTGATATACCAATCGACGATATATATGGTGAAGACAATAAAATAAAGAGAGGATTATAATGGAAAGAGTCGGAGAATACCTTGTTGAATATGTAAAAGGAACAGCTTGGAACGAAAATAAAAATTCAATGTATCGCCAAATGGAATGTAGAATTTGTGGCCAAATGTCAAAATGCGGAGAAGACGCAACAGCGGTTACTTGTCATGTTTGTGTATCTGAAGGAATAAATGCACAGTTTGGTGGACCAGAACTATTAGGTAAAACATCAACAGGTAGACCAAGAGGATGGAAATGGATGGCTGTATATGTTGATAAAGATGGAACTGTATATCACAAAGGAGAAGAACAACCTGAATTAAAGGGAACACTGAAGCCTAGTGAAATAAAAGATAGTGGAAATAAGTTAAATAAAAAAGACAAATTAAAAATAAAACAAGAAGCAGGAAGTAGGTTATATAAGCTCAAGAAAGAATATAAAGGCTTGAGATGGAAAAAAGATAAAAAGGTTTTTGAAAAACACATTAAGTATGAAACTAGAATTCTAGCTGGAAAATTCCCTAGAAAGTTTAATGCTGAAGAGTACCTCGAAAAAAAGTATTAGATTATTTTACCGTTTAAGATATTTTGTTTATATTATACTAAATAATTAGATAATATGGAGAACTTATGTGTTAATAAACATGCAAAATAAACTAACATATAGTAGAGGTGAATCTACTAAAGAAGCAAAGGTTATAGAATTTACATTACCAAAAGATATGACGTGTCACGAGTTTAAAATTATGTGTGTGCGAATGGCTCATGCCATCGGATATCACGATAACTCTGTTCGAGACACATTTGGTAAAATAGAAGACGCAAATCTAGAAAAAGATAAAAAACAATTAAAATTATTATTTGACTAATATGAGTATATACGAAGAAACGAAGGGTCGTGAAACGACAAATAAAGATACAGGTGAAAATATTATTGCAAAACAATCACTAACAAACTGGGAAGAATCAGATAGAGGAGTTTGGGTACCTGAAGGCGTAATTTATTTATTTGGTGAAATATCTGAATTTACACTATTTGATTTTATGACTCGCATCAGAACAGTTATTAGGGAAAGAGATGATAAGTATAAGGACGAAGACGTAAACTTAATTATCAATTCACCAGGTGGAGATGTTGGAGAAATGTTTGGTGTAATAGATTTTATGGAACTCCTAGATACTAAAGTAAATACAATATGTAGAGGAACTGCCCAATCTGCTGCAGCCATAATATTAGCTTGCGGAACAGGACAAAGAGCAGCTTCAAAAAATTCAACAATAATGTTTCACCAAGGATCTACATATTCACAAGGTAAAATATCAGATGTAAGAGCTGGTTTAGAGTATTCTAAGGCTGTAGAATCAAAGATATATAACCTATTAGCTTCAAAAACTAAAAAAGATGCAAAATGGTGGGAAAGTAAATGCAAATCAGATTTTTACCTAACAGCAGAAGAAGCATTAGAACTTGGTGTAATAGACGTAATCGGATAAAATATGAATTTAACAGAACAACAAATAGCAGAAAACTGGGAACAGTTAACGGGTAAAATATCAACAACCTTTTCAGGAGATAGATTAGAAAATTTAACTAATTTATATGATACTTTAAAAGATAGAATGATGTTTGCTCCGGCATCTGGAATAGAACACTTTCATAATTGTTTTATTGGTGGATATGTTGACCACGTATTAAGAGTAATGAAATGCTCTGCAACACTATATAAGACTTGGAAAGATATGGGAGCAGATATGAGTGGTTATACAATAGAAGAACTAGCTTTTTCAGCACTTAATCATGACTTAGGAAAAGTTGGAGATATTGAAAACGATTATTATGTACCTAATCCAAGTGAATGGCATAGAAAAAACCAAGGTAAAGTATATAATGTTAATCCAAACATACAAAATATGACAGTACCTCATCGTAGTTTATGGTTATTACAAGAATTTGGCGTAAAATATACTCAAAATGAAATGATTGCTATAATGACACATGATGGTTTATATGATGAAGGAAATGCTGCATATCTAAAAACATGGGACAAAGATAGAAAACTTAGAAATCATATGCCATTGTTATTACATCAAGCAGATCATATGGCATCAATGATTGAATTTGAAATGTGGAATAGAGGAGGAATAACGGCATCAGCACCGCTTATCAAAAACTCAGCTCCAACATTTAAGAAAAAAGCTCCCAAAATTTCTACTGCAAACGACAATGCACAAGACTTATTTAAGGATTTATTTGGAGATACTAAGTGATATTAACAATTGTTATATTATCACTATTGTGTATTTTTCTTGGATATTCTACATTTAATATGTTGAAAAAACTAGAAATGTATGAAGAAACAATAGAACAAACAGATGAGTCATTAGTATCTATGCAAGAAGAATTACAACAAGTTTTAAATGGAATACGTAAGATTGACCATAGAGGAATTTTTGAAAATGACGATGAGGTTGGCCAGACATTTAAACAAATATTAAAATTAATTGAAAACTTGGAGAAATTGCAATGACAAAAGCTGAAAATAAAATATCGCCTGTAGAAAAGTTTTATACAGAATTAAAAAAGCAGCAAGATGAAGAAGAACGAATTGCAATCTTAGCAGCAAAAGGTAAAAGACGTGGTAGACCTAGAAAAAGTAAAATGTATTTTACACCAATAACAGAAGCAGCTATAATAGCATATAATGCCGAGTCTGACTATAAACTGAGAAATAAAGTATTTAATGAACACATACACAGGGCCCTAGACAAACTTTCAGAAAATATTATTCATACATTTAAGTTTTATTATTTTGATTATGGTGCAAGAGAATTAAAACAAGAAGTTGTTGCATTTATGCTTGAAAAATTACCTAAATTTCAAGAAGGAAAAGGTAAAGCTTTTTCATATTTTAGTATTGTTGCAAAAAATTATTTAATACAAAACAACAATAAAAACTATAAGGCAATGAAAGAAAAAGCTCCTGTATTGGCAATAGACACCCAAAGAGACGTTACAAACGAAGAGGTGAAAAAAGATTTTAATGACCAACGAGCATCCTTTATGGAAGCGTTTATCGACCACTATGATAAGCAAATACCAAAGGTGTTTAAGAGTGAAAGGGATCGAAAAATAGCATATGCCGTTATACAATTATTTAGAGAACGGGACAATATAGAAAATTTTAATAAGAAAGCACTGTATATTATGATTAGAGAAATGACAAACACAAGGACACAGTACATAACGAAGGTTGTCAACATAATAAAAAAGGAATATTCAGATACTTTCAAAAAATATCAAGAAGCAAAGGTTAATATCTAAACAAAAAAATTTAGTATATTTAATTTTGAACACGGTCAATAGTGGCCACAAAACGTTACTAGCATAACAATTAAAAGAGGAGAAAATTTATGAGAAATTTATTTTTAACATTAACATTAGCTTGCGCAACATTGTTTGCAGGAGCTCAAAACTTTATGGTTATCACAACCTATAATGCACCAGAAGATGGAGCAGATTTCGAGCTTTCAAGCTTAACTGACAATATGGGTATCGGATATGTACTAAACGATACTTGGACTGTTGGTCTAATCGCTGCCGGTGAAGATTCAGTAGGAGACAAAAACTATGATGTATTCGGTCGTTACAATCACAACGCGAATATGTTTGTTTCTGTTCAAGCACCAACTGAAGAAATGATGGACAACTTAACAATTGGTTTAGGTTATTCATTTGTAGTATGGAAAACTCTAGCAATAGAGCCAAATTATACAATGGGTCTTAAAGAAGACACAAACGGAGATAGAGAAGGTACGTTCAACCTAGGGTTGGCTTACCGTTTCTAAGTAATTAACAATTAGTCAATGCTAGTGACAAATAACAAGAGGAGAAATCAAAATGGAAAATGTAATTAAAATGATTGCAAGCTTTTTTGGCGGATTAACAACAATTCTTATGGCTGTATTACCAGTAACGATCTTATGGTTCGTTGTAACAGGTGGTTCAGTATTTGGAATGGATGTAATTGCAAATTTAACAGCTTTAGTTGATGGATTTGGACAAGGTGGATTTACTGGTTTAGTAGTTCTACTAATTGTAGCATCATTCTTTGTTAAGAAGTAATTAGTTTTACTTGTATAGAGGTTGCCCAGGTGCTTATTAAAGTGCTTGGGCAATTTTTATTTATAAGCTCGGATATATTTATATATAGATTAAGTAGATATACTAGGAGATAACTATGTTCGACGATGAAATATTTAAGGGTAAAACCCTTTCAAACTTGTTCTCTGAGATTTACCAAAACTCTCGAAAAAAAGATGAACAAATAAATACTTTAATTGGCCAACTAAAAGGTTTAATTAAAAACATGACAGACGCAACTGTCATTGTTCCGCTTATAAAAGACTATATTGATGCATCACTTAAAAATGATGACCATTTAATAAAGATGGCAGGAATAATACAAAGAGCAACACAAAGAGCTGAAACAGGCGGAGGAGATTTTTCATTGAGTGATGATGAAAAGAAACAACTTATAAACTCTATTGAAGAAATAGAAAAAAATAAGGAGACCTAAACATGCCAATAAATACAGGTGGACAACAAAGCGGAATTACCGGACAACCGTCAAAACTAGCAGTTGAAGCAGGCGAAGTTGTTGATATTATACTTGATGAATCACATCCAGAATATACAGACACTGGTAATGGTGTTGGATGCTGCTTAGTTAGGCTAATTCAAACACAACGAAATCAAAGTGATTATTCATTAAATTGGTTAAAACCAGCGTCTGCAAATAATATACAATACCCTTTAATTGGTGAACTAGTAATGTGCATGGATGGAGCATCTGCAGATTCACAGCGACAATCAGGTGCAACAATGAAATATTGGTTGCCATATCCACAGAATGTATTTAATGATGTAAACGAAAATAGTTTACCCTTTGCGTCTTATGCACTAGACAGAAGACTTGGTACTCCTAGTGAATTTGATAGACATAAAGGAGACGCAGAACCAGAAGGACCAACACTTGGTAATTCATTTGAGTCAAAAGAAATACAAACCCTACAACCATATGAAGGTGATATGATTCTTCAAGGTAGATGGGGAAATTCAATTAGATTTGGAAGCACAGCAGATCCACAAGCAGGAGATCCAAACCTATATTCAGATGGAGGTGCTAAAGGCGATCCAATAATAACTATGAATGTAGGATATGGTGATGCATCTGACACAGCAGAAGGTTATCATATAGAAGATTGGTCGACATCAGGAGATGGAACACAGGTTGTTTTAGCAGCTGGACAAATTATACCTTTAGAAATTGCTAGTACAAATAAGGATTCATACCATAATAGTTCAAATCCTGACGAGCAAGATGCCTATGAAGGAAATCAAATCATATTAAATTCAGATAGAATAGTGTTTAATGCAAAAACAGATAGTATTTTAGGAACAGCAAAAGTTTCAGTTGGATTTTCAACAGAAGGTACTTTCAATGTAGATGCAGATGACCACACAATAATAGACTCACCAAAAATATATTTAGGAAATGCATCAACAGATGAAGCAGAGCCTGTAGCACTAGGTCAAACTTTAGTTGATTGGTTACAAGAATTATGTGATGCGCTTTCAGCAGAAACACATCCAACAGCATGTGGACCAAGCGGAACACCCATAAATGCAGCAGACTATTCAAGCTTAAAGTCTAAAGCACCAGATATATTGAGTCAAAATAGTTTTTGTACTAAAACAAATTAGGAGAGGTTATGCCATTCGGAGCACCATTATTTGCAAATGTATATAACGCTGAATTCGGAGCAAATGTTCCAGGTGGAGAAGCGCAAGGAGATGCAGGTAAAGGTTGGGCCAAAGCAACTGCAGCTGGAGCAGCTTTAGTTATGGCGCCAGCACCATCATCAACTATAAGTGTAGCAGAACAAGCTATGGCAGGAGCATTAGCAGGATGGAATTCAGATAACGACAACGCCGGAATGATGTTAAAGTCTGCACTAGTAACATTTGCTGCTTCAATGGTACCGGGTTTTTTAGGTCCAGCACTATCAGCAATACCTCCAGCAGGACCTCCACCAATAGATAGTGTATTTTCAATGGGAGATGCTGGCGCTGATGCATTATCAATGGGAAATGCCTTTGGAGGTATATTAGCTAGTTGGTTTCCAACTGGCACATTCATTATTCCAGGAGCTCCACCAATTGGACCATTACCTTGGATATAGTGACTAAAAACGTAATCAATGAGATATTTATATAAGTAACGAGAAATATTATGAGCACATCAAAAAAATTATTAGAAATAATAAAAAAAGCAGTTAGAGAAGAAGTAAGAACAGTAGTTCGTGAAGAACTTAAAGAAGCTTTGGGAACCAAAAAAGAATTAACACCAGAGCATATTAAGCACGGAATGAGTTTAGCTGAAATGGCAAATTCTCCAAAAAACCCTTACGAACAAGGAACTACTGCAAAGAAGAAAAAAAGAAAAACTGTTGAGTTTACAAAAGATCCTGTTTTAAATAAGATACTAAACGAAACAGCAAATGAAGAATGGAAAACTATGGGTGGTGGCACCTTTACAAATGGAAAGGCTGGAATGGCAAGTGCAATGGGACTACAATCACCAGAACAAATGTTTGGTGGAAAACCAACTGTAGAGCAAATGCTTCCTAATGATAGAAAACACGTACAAGTTAGTGATGACATGGCAGAAATATTAACAAAAGACTATTCTGAACTAATGAAAAAAGTAGACGAAAACGCTAAAAAGAAGAGACCTTAATAAATGGCAATACCTGCTAGAAAAATATTTAGGATTAATCAGGCCGATGAAGACGAAAGAATTGCGGTAGGAATAGACTTGCCATTGGTAAAAGCTAGCGGAGCACCATTTCCACAAACAAGGTTAACAATAGATGCGGCCAAAGCCAATCTTAAAAACCTAATATTAACTAGAAAAGGAGAAAGACCTTTTCATCCTGAGCTAGGCACTAGTATATATGACTTTTTATTTGACCCTAATATGGATGAGATGTTAGTAAATATTGAGGAAGAAATAAATAACGCAATAGCAAAATTTTTACCATATCTTATTGTAACAGACTTAATTGTCGCAGTTGCAGATCAATCATATGGTTTTAGTGATAATTTTAATGGTGTAAGAATAAGCATATCTTTCACATTAGCAGGAAATAGGTTTGACGAACAATCAGTTGTTCTCGTAATCGGAGCAGAATAATGGCATTAGTAAAAAAAGAAGTAAAATATTTGAATAAAGATTTTTCTCAATTTAGAGAAAAATTAGTTAATTTTGCAAAGGTATACTTTCCTGACACATACACGGACTTTAATGAAACTTCACCTGGAATGATGTTTATTGAAATGACGGCATATGTTGGTGATGTATTATCAATGTATATAGATAATCAACTTAAAGAGTCCATGCTATTACACGCAGAAGATTCTCAAAACATATATGATATTGCACAAGCATTAGGATATAAACCTCAACCGTCTTCTGCTGCAACCACGACTCTAGATGTTTTTCATTTAGTGCCAGCAGTTGGAAGTGGAGTTAACATTGCTCCAGATTTTAGGTATGCTCAAGAGTTGCAAGAAGGAATGACAATCAAATCTACAGAAAACGCTGAAGTTGAATTTAGAACTTTAGAAGCTGTAAACTTTGCTTTTTCAAGTTCAAATAGTCAAACTGATGTATCTATATATAAAGTAGATGAAACAACAGGAGTTCCTCAGTTTTATTTATTACAAAAAAGTGTTAAAGCTATTTCTGGAAAATTAGAATCTGAAAACTTTACCTTTACATCACCTAAAAAGTTTGATAGAATACGTTTAGACCCAAATAATATAATAGATATTGTAGATGCAAAGGATATTGATGGAAATAGATGGTATGAAGTAGACTATCTTGCACAAGATACAGTTTATACTGAGGTTAAACAGGGAGAAGCTGAAGATCCTCTATTATCTCCATATGAAGATACGGTACCATATATTTTATCGTTACGACGAGTACCTAAGCGTTTTACAAAAAGAATTACATCAAACAATCAGATAGAATTACATTTTGGAGCAGGAGTATCTGCAAATGCAGATGAAATAATACTTCCAAATCCTATCAATATTGGAATGCAGTTACCATATGGAAATACGGCTGGATTAGATAATGCATACGATCCAACAAATGTATTATTTACTAGAGGATACGGTCAAGCACCATCGGATACAACACTAGTTGTTAGATATTATACTGGTGGTGGAATACAAGCAAACGTCGGAGCAAAGACACTTACTGACATTACAAGTAAGGATTTTATTGGTGGAGCAGATGGATTAGATGAGGGAGTTATAAAATTTGCACAAGATTCTTTAGCTTGTACAAATCCTGGTCCAGCAACAGGTGGAAGAGGACAAGAAACTGTTGAGGAAATTAGACAAAATGCTATGGCATCTTATGCATCTCAAAATAGAGCCGTTACAAAGGAAGATTATATTGCAAGAGTATATTCTCTTCCAGGAAAATATGGAAGTATTGCAAAAGCGTATGTTGAACGAGATGAACAAAATTCACAAGGAACAGGCAATGATGATTTTAATCCGTTAGCAATTAACATATATACACTATCATACAACTCATCAAAGCAACTATTATCTTCTAATTTGGCAACAAAAACAAATCTAAAAACATATCTTAAAAAATATAGAATGTTAACAGACGGAATTAATCTTAAGAATGCCCATATTATAAACATTGGAGTTCGTTTTGAAATATTGCCTAGGCCTGATGTAATAACTAAAGAAGTATTACTTAAAACTCTTGATGAAGCAAAAAGATATTTTTCTATTGAGAAATGGCAAATAAATGAACCGATATCAGTATCAGATCTTGCAGCAGTGTTAGACCAAGTAGAAGGAGTACAATCCATTTTAAATTTAACTATACTAAACAGGTTTGATACAGAATCTGGATACTCTGGAAATTATTATGATATTGGTGAAGCTACAAAAAATAATATTATTTATCCTTCGATGGATCCTTCTATATTTGAAGTAAAATATCCAGACACTGATATAGAAGCAAGAATAGTAGGAGCATAATTATGATATATAATATAACATCATCTATTGATTCAACTATGTATGAACAATATGAAAATAGAAATACTGGCATAGATGAAGTATTACAAATTGATAAAATAATATCTGAGTCATCAACAAATAATACCTTTAATTCTAGAATACTTACAAAATTTGACCTAGGATACATATCACAATCAATATTAGATGGCCATATTAAGGATACGTTTAGAGCAAAATTAAAGTTTTATACACATGCAGCCGTTGCAATACCCTATACATATGAAATAAATGCATATGCAGTTTCTCAGTCTTGGGAAATGGGAATTGGTAGATCTACACACAATCCTAAAACAAATGAAGGTGTTAGTTGGACATATAGAGATGGTGAATCAGCTGCTACTGCATGGCAAACTGCAAGTGCTGCACTAACAGCAGGAACTACTGCAAGCTTTGTTAATCTTACAAATGTTGGAGGAGGAACTTGGTGGACTGCTAGTGAAGCTAGCCAAACCTTTACATATGAATCATCTGACTTAGAACTTGATGTAACTGAAATTGTTACAAACTGGATTAGTGGTAGTTGGAATGGAGGTCCTGTTTTAGCAAACGACGGATTTATTATTAAGCGGTCTGACATTCAAGAATATAATGGCAATAATTATGGCCAATTGTTATTCTTTTCAAAAGAAACACATACAATATACCAACCAAAATTAGAAATTGCATGGGATGATAATGCATTAACGTTAACGGGAATAAATGAGCTTGACATTTCAGGTGATGTTTTTGTATATGTAAAAAATAATAGAGAACTAATACATAGAGACAGTAAAGAAAGAATACGTGTTGTAGGTAGAGAACGATATCCTATTAAAACGTATGCGTCTGCATCTGAAGACATGGTAGTTAAACATTTACCAACTTCTTCATATTGGTCAATACAAGATTATAATACTGGAGAAACTGTTATTGACTACGACGAAACATACACAAAACTTAGTTGTGATGGTAGTGGAAATTATTTTGATATTTGGATGGACCAATTAGAATCAGATAGACGATATAAGTTTTTAATAAAAAGTGTAAGTAATGGTGGAAATATTAGAAAAATATTTGACAATGACCTAACATTTAAAATAGTAGATTAAGATGGCAAAACCAAGATATAGACGTCAATCAGTTGTAAAGTCGGTACAAGAAAAGTCTCTTGAATCTAGAAGTGATTACGTCGGAAGCAGAGACGCAACAATAGTTAAGCCAGATAATGGAGCAGTTTCAATTGCCACAGTACAAGATGACTATTATCCTTGGGATGCAGGAGCACATATTATTGCTGAAAACGTTCAGGAATTCCAAATAAATACAGAATTAGATTATTTAGAAACAGCGGCTGATAAAACCCATAGAGATCCTAATGGAAATATTGTTTCACAATTAAATAGTGATGCTATAGGTCAAGATTTTGTTATACTTCCACAAAGATATGTTTTAGAAAGAGACCAATACATAGAAGTAATAGATACCTCTATAACTGAACTTTTGCCAAATGTTGTTTATGGACCAACTGGTCCTCCAATATTACGATCGAATCCTAATTCTGGAGAAACAACTGGTATTATTATTTTTCCGTCACTAGGAACAGTTGATGGTAAAATATCTGATGGCTATTCAATTTTTGATGATCCAGGACTATCAGCAACAGTTTTTCAATTTCCTGGAAACCACTGTAGAACAATAGTTGCAGATGCATATAATTACCTTGCCGAAGATGATATTGAAATTGAAGACGGCCTAACATATGAATGGATATTTAATTCAGATAATCCAGCAAAACATGGACTAGAAACTAGAAAAAAAATTAGTAATAAGGTTGTTTCTAGAACAAAAAAATTATCATTGATAAATTCAACAATTTTCGAAACAGGCTATTATACCTGTAGAATAAAAAATGAACGTGGAACAATTGAAACACCAGCAATATATATTTTATGTAAAGGTGGATTAATAATTGAAAGAGACCAAATACTTAATCCTGAAACTAACGAATTTATAGGATTCGGAGCAGCAACTGGTGAAGTAATAGAAGACCAACAACATAATCAATCTTATTCTATAACAGATGGTTGGTTTGATTTTGATGAAGAAAATAATGAATGGTTTAGAACTGCATGGGACACTTTGCAAGAAGAATGGTATGTTAGAAATAATTATCGTGGTTTTAGTGATTGGAGAGTTCCAAAATATGGACCAGAGCCAAAATCTAACGATGTATCGGATGAGCGTGTAGTCAATCCAACAAGAACAAGTGCAGTTTCAAGAGTTCCTGAACAGCCAGTTCAACAACGAAAAAGTCAAGTAACTGTTCAACCACAACAGCAAGTTGTAAGAACAACCCTTCCTTCAAATAGGTCAGGTAGAAACTCAAGAATACAGGAATCATAATGACTTGGAATACTAAATACAAACAAGAAGACTTAAGACTTATTCCATCAAAGGCAATATTGTCAGACTTTGGTAAGGCAATTGATGTAGAAGACATTGTTGAATTACATATATTTTCAAGTGATGGATTAACCAAACTATTTTCAGAACCAGATATAACATCATATAAGGTTGCAGAAGGTGGAATTCTTGATGATGGAACTATAAATAATGACTCTGTAGTATTTTTAGACTTGCACAATGATATTAGAAACTATGTAAGTGCCGGTACCTTTGTTGTAAAGTATAACTTTTTTAGAACAGTTGTTGGAAGTAATGACCCAGGACTAAATGATTTATTTGTTGATGAAATAAGTACTAGTAGAAAAGAAATACGATTAAAAATTAGTCCTGATTCTACACAAACAGAAAAAGAAATATTTGAAGATTTTGCAGATAAGTTATCAATTAAAGGATCTGTAGACCATTGGGTAGATGTACATGTTAATTTTGGAAATGGTCTTGCACCATTAATTGTAAATTGGTCGATAGATAAACTTACAACTCCAGAATTCCCATATTCTATTGTATTAAAGTTATATGAACCACTTCCAATAGAAATAAAGGTAAAACAACCGTGTTGGATTGTACAAGAAATGATAACACCGGTACAGGAAACTGTTTATGTAGAATCTCCAGAAATAGAAAAACAAGTTAATCGCTTATCTGGTCCAAACTTTAGCGCTGCAAGTGGTGATGGATTGGGTCCTGGAACTTCAAACTTTTACAACTGGAATACTCTAACCGATGCAAAAGAAGAAGTTGTAAATAAAGTACTAAACAGATATTTCTCAAGTAGTTTAGATAATGTAAGACTTAGTGTTGATTATAGAAAATATGACCACTTTGTAAGATTTGGATCTGCAGAACAACGACTTAAAAACTTCCAATATAAAATTTCTCAATTAGAGTTTTACGACAATAAAATAGCAGATCTTTCATTTAACTCTTTGGCAACACAGAGTAATTCGGACGTAACAGGTTCATATTATTATACTAAAAATGTAGAAAATTTCAAAACTCAAAAAAATAATATAATTTCAAAATTTGATGGCTATGAAAAATTTCTGTATGAAGAATCTGCATCATATCAAAATAATTCATTAGGAGATTTTTATCCTACCACCTGGCCAAAATTGTCATTTGTACATGCTAGTGGCTCAATACCTAAAACTCCTCATATTAATATGTCAGTAACCTCATCTGAGGCTATTGACTGGTTTGATGGTGCAATTTCTTCTGCATCTATGTATGACGATAAAAATATTCATTCATTACAAAACACCGCAATACCTTTACATATTCATGAAGATCCTACATTAGGAACTGATGAAAATATAAACGGAGAATATGTAAAGTTTGTACATATGGTTGGAGAGTTTTTTGATAATATCTATCTATATGTGACTGCAATTCCTGAAACTTGGGATAGGCACAATGCACTTGATGCAAGCCTAATCGAAGGACAATTTAGTGGTTCAGATATGATATCAAAGGATTTAATCTACATGGGATTAAAGTCTTTAGGATATAGCCAATGTTTGAAATCAAACGAACAAGACCTTTGGACGTATGTAATTGGAACAGATAAAGACGGAAATTATGGAGATAAAGCTAATTATTTTGAAACAAATGATTGGTCATTTTGGCAAGCACCGGACGATCAATATGCTTCTGGAAGTTATATTGCTGGTACTTCTGAATTTTCACAGTCCAGAATATATGCATCTGATTTTTATCAAACATCACATTCTATAGCTCGAGAAAACGTTAGATTAGAATTTGGAAAAAGATTATTAAATAATTTACCACATCTAATGAAAACTAAAGGTACAAAGGAAAATCTTCATGCATATATGAATATTTATGGTATACCTAGAACCCTATTTAGAATAAAGGAATGGGGTGGATGTGTACCTACTGAGTATTTTACAAATGAATATTATGAATATGATACATACAATTATGGATTAAACTTTACTGGAACATCAAACATAACCGCATCTTGGGATGAAGTAGTACATCCAACAATAATGGCAGATAATGGAAATAGAAGCCAGTTTCCAGATACCATAGAATTTAGGTTTAAGCTTCCAGACTTAAAAGATTTTAATTTAAAATGTGGAAAAGCAAACTTTACAGAACTAAAAAACAACGCCAACAAGAAAGACATGGTGATGGTTCAAATAAATTCAAGCTCATTTATTGCAGTTGAACACGCTTCCACAATCAAAGGAACAGCTACATATGCTACTACATCAAATGGTTCAACATTTTCTACACTTGATGATAGTAAATATGGTAGAGTAAAATTTGCACTTAAAACACTAGATGGAATAAATGCAGATGGACAATTTATATCTACGGTTACCGATTGGGCCCCAATATATGATGGAGATTGGTGGAACGTAATGGTTAATAGAAACTCTCCAACTGCAACAACAGTTTCTGCATCCAACACTGAAAACTTTACATATAGTTTATTTTGTAAAAAGTCTACTGATTGGTCAAGAGGAACAATTACACATGCACTTTCATCTAGCCTAAAAACAACAGGTAGTACAGAACTAGGGTCTTATGCAAATGCAAGTTGGAATTCTGATGGATACATAGATACACAGTGGGTTAGTAGTAGTTTTTTATCACCTGAAAACACACAATCATCTGATACTGGATATACTGTAGGTACTTATGCTCAAAACTTCGACTCATTTTTTATAGGAGGAGCTGTAAATAGTGGAAATTGGTCAATAAACAATGTTTCATGTTCAAATGAACAAGATGGCTCAATAGTTACTGACTATCATAATTTTAGTGGTTCATTACAAGAATTCCGTTTTTGGATGAAGCCGTTGTCTGAATCTGCATTTAATAATCACGTGCTTAATCCAATGGCAATTGATGGTAATACATACACATCCTCATACTCTGACCTTATTGCAAGATATTCTTTAGGAGCAGATTTAAAAACGTACGCTTTAGATAATGGATCTATAATTGAATCTTCTCATCCAAATCAAGATATTGAAAGACCATTTCAATCAAATAGAAGTACAAATATTACAGCAAGTGGATTTAATGGAACAGTTGATTTTGTAGAATCATATGAGAAAGTTGCAACAATTGTTCCAAATGCAATTGGACTAAATGCTGGCCAGCAAAAAATAAGAATAGAAGAAAATTCATTAGAAGGTAATCTTTCTTATAATAAAAAAGCTGAAGTTCCTAACGGCCATCCTAATGATGTAAATAGAGTTTCAATACAGCTTACTCCTGTTGACCAAATAAATATTGATATGGAACACCAATTGGGTGGAATAGAATTTAACGATTTGGTTGGAGATCCTAGAGCAAAATATCAAACATATTATGATGATGTTATATTCTATGATAATCATTATTGGTTAAAGCATTTTGGACCGTTTAAATACTCAGAATTCTTTAAAATGATAAGATACTACGATGATACTGTACTTTGTCAAATGAAACGAAATGTTCCTGGAAGAAATAAGCCAGACTTTAATGTTTCAATAGAACCTCATATTTTAGAAAGACCTCGTATACCTGCTAGAAAGCCAACCTTAGAACATGTACAATTAGAAGGATCTGCGTCCGCAAGAGTATATGCAAATGGAAATACAACTGAATTAGGAAGATTTAAACATAATGGTCCTGGAGATCCATACTACAGTAATTGGAATAATAATGGACCTGAAGAATCTAGATATGGAGATTTAATTACTCCACATTATAATTCTGGACATAGAGATCAAGCACACCAATTACCACAACTTCATCCTTCATACGGAACTGGAGGTCAACGTGAAAGAGAAAGAAATGTAACTGGACTATTTAGAACTACTGTTGGTGAACTCGAAGCAACAGTAATAAGGCGTCCATTTGAGCCACTCATTAAAGATGATATTTTTATGTGTTGGGAAAGAGACCAGCATGGAGATGCAGCTAGATATGAATGGCATTTACCTGTTACTTGGAATAGCTCAAAAGGAAACTATTCAGATTATTTTGTAAGCGGAGTAACAACAGTAGCTGCAGATAAAGGAAAAACAACAATAGGATTAGCAGGAACCTTTCCTAATGCTGGATTTGAAACATATTCGTCAAAATCTATAGTTCTTACAGCAACTAATGGAACAGTTGTAACATTTTTATGTCATGATTCAGGTTCCCCATCAGAAGGAGAAACAGCTTCTCAAGGAGCAAATGTAGCAGGAGCTGTCTTTTTATATGATAGTAATCCTGTGAATTTAGCTGGAAATATAAAAACAGCAATAAATGGCCATAGTTTATTTACAGCCGGTGCTGTACATCAAAAGGGTACGGCAATAAACTCGTCTGGAGATCTAACTGCAAAATATATTGTACCAATTACACAATCAACAGCAGGAGATAATGGTAATACAAATATGTTTGGAACGTTTTTTCCTCCATATAATTACAGTAACCTTCAAGGAGATCAAACTAGCTTATTTAATGCACATAGTGCAAGTAGACTTCATGTATTTCCTGATGACAATGGATTTGCTGGAGGTAAAGCAGTAACTAAGCATCCAAAAATAACAGCTTTAAGTGATTCAACAAGAACACAGGTAACTCAAGCAAATGCATACTGGGAAAGAGACGTTTTCATGAACGTTAGTCATCCTATGGATCCTAGAGAAGATGAAGTATTCTTTGACTTTAATAAAAATGAATATTTACCGACAAACTTATTCCCAAATAAGCCTGTGTTTGATAGAACCAGAAACTATCCAATATTAAATAATGGTTTAACTTCTTACGCTGACAATAAGTCTTGTCGTGATAGAGGTAAAGAATTTTTCTATCCATTTATCGGAAATCAGAGAGAATCTTTTTATAAATTAACTGAACTACATAGATTTGCAACTGAACTTAGTCAATCATTGGGTATAAAAGTACCAAGAATACAGTTTGGTCAATCTGACCTTGGATATGGAAATTTAGATGGACAAGCCATTGTTTCACATAGTGGAGCTCCAATACAAAACTTAAATGGAATATCTGTACTAAGTAGATCTGCACAATATCAAGATTATAGAGCTAAAGGCTTACAAAACTTAATATATGACGGTTGCATGATGTCAGCCTCAGACTTTAATATAGATTCACCACAAACAATTGATGGTGGACCAATCGTAGAAATAATAGATACAACACCGTTTACAATAACAGCGGCACCTGCAACACTTGGTGAAGGTCCAGGTAGAACATCTGGAGAAGGTGTAGGTAGAGGAGTAGGTCAATATTCTGGAAGACCAATCGGAAGAGCACCGGCTGCTGGCAGAGGACAAGTTACATCCGGTGGTAGATATAATTACCTTAGGTCTAGCAGAAATGCACCTCAGGGAAATCAAGTGCTATAATATATATAAAATTAAAACAGTATTATATTTATTATTGATATAATCTGTAAAATATGGAGACATTAAATGGGATACTTAGATAAAACAACAATAACTGTTGACGCAATCTTAACAAAGAAAGGAAGAGAACTATTAGCAAAAAATAGATCTGCTTTCAATATTACAAAATTTGCCTTGGCAGATGATGAAATTGACTACAACTTATGGGATGTTAATCATGCCTTAGGAACAAACTATTATGGACAAGCAATCGAATCAATGCCGATTGTTGAAGCAAGTCCAGATGAAACACAAATGATGCGATATAAATTGGTTACATTGCCAAAAAATATATCTAAGATGCCAGTAGTGACTGCTCTACCAGGAGCAATAACACTGACATCAGCAGGGCAAAATGCAACAGTTGTTCCATCAACCACAAACTTTCAAAATGGAAATAATACATATGGATATACTGCAATCCTTGCAGATTCAGATGTGTGTTATCTAAATATTGCACCAGGAGGAGCTGTAGATTCAAGGTTTAATCCATCAGTACCTAGTCCAATTGAAACAAACGTTAAGTCTATAAGTTTAGTTGGAAAGTCATTTCAAATCGTGGCAAAAGCACAACCTTTACAGACAGTATCAACAACATTAACTATTATTGGAAACGAAACAGGTGGATCAGCAACTGTAACTATCACTGTTAATAAAGAAGAAGTTAGTACCAATATATTAGAGTCACCAGCATATAGATAGGGAAATAAACAATGGCAAATTATAGAGACAGCAGAGGAAACCCAGTTTCTCCAGCAAGATTAAGTCCTAGTAAAGGACAAAACCAAAGTGATAGAGTCACTAGAGACAGAGAAAGACCTCAACAAGAACCAAGTAGGAGACCTTTTGTAAGACCTAGGCCAAACCCTATTACACCGAGAGCCATAACTTCAGTTTTTTCTGAATTTGGAGCTGATGATATTGTGGAAAACTTAGATTCAGATGTTGTAACTGCTGCATTATTTTCTGAAAATCAAGGAGAAATTACAGGAATGCATACTTCTTCTGCTCAAAGTCAAAGTTCTGGAGAATACTATTTAGATGTATACCAAAAAGATCCATCAAGAAATAATAACCAAGAAATTCAATTTGCTCTAGCATTCGGCCACTATGCTGGATCAGGCTCACAACCTCCTCAATATACTTCTGTTGGATTTACTCCAAGTAAAGCTGTATATACTCAATATGCAAATACATTACTAAATGCAGGAGACAATAGATTTACTGTAAACAATGTTCATCCTAATTCTAAGGCAAATCTTGAAATGATTTATGCTATAAACTTCCAAAGAACTAGAATGAAAGAAAAAATCGATCCAGGTAATTGGGAATTACATGTTTCAGGAACACAATATCCAATTAAACTAATTGATGATTCTACAGTATCTGACGGAACAGTAACCGAAGCAGGAAGACAATACTTTATTAGGAGTGGTACAATTGATGCAGGTGTTATGGCATCAAACACATATCATTATGGTTTAGTTTATCCTGATATGGGTGTAATAATTTTAGATCCAATGGCAATTAGTGGAAGTGCAAGAATACGAGTTAATTCTTCTTCTTTTGCATATACTTCAACGGCAGTAACTGTTTCAAATGCAAATACAACAGACTTCTTTACACATTTAAGTGGATCTGGAACTGCACAAGTCGGATATCTTGCAGCAAGAAATAAAGAAACAATTCATTCAACACATTATTTCATTAGGGTTAAAAACAATGAATTTAACTTTTCAAATAATCCTACATTTACGTCAGGATCTACTGGAACATTTGCAAATGCATCATACTTTAGAGATCCAAAATCATATGTAACCTCAATAGGACTATATAATGATAATAATGAATTATTAGCAATTGCAAAATTAAGCAAACCATTATTAAAAACATTTTCAAGAGAAGCTCTTGTACGTGTAAAACTTGAATTCTAAAATAGGGAAAAAGTATGTCCGAAGTTTTTAAGACATTTGAGAAAGATGACATACAGGTACGGGGTTTTACTGCAAACAAATCTTATGACCTAACTCTATCTACTTATTCTGCATCATATAAACCAGAATCGCCAATGACAATCGGATCAGACCAGATTGTTCCAGCAATAAATGGATATGTAGGAAAAGCAGACAGGTTTAGTGAGTTTAATAGTGGAAGTGAAGAACTAAATTCAATTAATTCTATTCCTTCAAGATCTATTTGGGATAATCTTTGGCATATGTATTATAGAGACTGGCCAAATCACGGTAGAGTATTTTGTACAACAGGAGATTCACGTGAACATAGAGAACTATATGATACTGCATATGTAATTTCTGTACCACATTACATTTATGGATCAGCAATACAAAAAGGATCAGTTGAACTTTCATTTTCATCTACAGCATCCGGTGCACCAAATGGTCATACAATAAACTTAAAAGATGATGGACATGGCAACCTATATAATTCAGCCTATGCAACTTCTAGTGGAAATACTAAAGATGTATCTGTTCCTCCAAATGAAGGAACAGTTGTATATTTACCATTTAAAGATCTTACTCCATATCAATATATGCCTGCTTATGGCAAAGGATTTTTAAATGAACAAATAGCGTCTGGTAGCATCACAGATTTTAGTATGTATCAAAACGAAATATCTTCAAACAGGTTAAAGGTAATTACCGGAAGTTATTATGGCACAGGAATAGAATTTACTGGTAAATACGGTGATTCTACAACAATAGAGACTGGTTCAAATGAGCAAAAGTCTTTAGAAAATTGGAGCTACTTAAAAATAGATCCAGATTATAATCAAAATCCACAGTGTGACTTTATTGAGAACGAAGATTTTGCCGTAGCTTTTTATCTAAAGGTAAATGCATCACAATATAGTGGAAGTAATAGTTTTCCAACTAGTACTATTCTAAGTCACGTTATAAAAACACAGAATAGTGAATCTTTTATAATTGGAACAGATGCAAACGACCTAAACACCGGAGATAATAACTCACAGTATCCATTTAAGATATATTTTAATAATAGTAATGGCCATTTGTGTGCTAGTAGAAAAGATGGATCAGGTAATGTTGGAACTTGTATAGCTGATAGCGACGATATTAGAGATGGTGTATGGAGACATATAATATTTCAAAAGTCAGGTTCCAATTTAGATTTATATGTAAATTATAGTCTGACTGATGGAGACCATAGTACAATGACAGACAGTGGACAAATAAGAAATCAAAACTCTATTATATTGGGCACACAACAATATCAATTAGAAGCAACTGATCCAAACTCTGTAACAAACCTTAGACCTGCAGAAACATATGTAACAAGACCTTTTGGTGGTCAAATGGACGAATTTAGAATATATAGTGGTTCATTAACTTCTGCACAAATAAATTATATGAGTGCATCTAGTGGAACTGGACAAAATCATTGGGGTAATATATTTTATGAGCATGGTCAAATTGTAATAACACATCCTTCATCTTCATATGTAGCAGAAGCACCAAAATCTGCTAATGTAAAATTTAAGAATACAACTAGAATAACTGAAAACTTATTTACATGTGAAGCTAAGGCAACTGAATACAATCAAACCTTTAATCCATCTACGATTAAAAACCATAAAACAAAAGAATTACACAATTATACTAGTGGAGACAGATGGAATCCATATATAACAAGAATAGGATTATATAACGATGCCGGAGAATTATTGGTTATTGGCTCATTAGCCCAACCAATTTTTAAAATGGTAGATTATGATATGACTTTTGTTGTTCGGTTTGATACTTAGTGCTATTGCGCTATATTTATATATAGTTAAGGCGTGCAAAATCACATAGGAGAATTATTTTGGCAATGATATTTAGAGATACGAAGGGATCCCCATTAACCCATGCAGAGGTTGATGGCAATTTTAGGCACCTCACTGGTTCACAAATTATATCCAGTAGCGGTACTCCATCAAACCAAGCAACATTAAGAGTTCAAGGAGCAATATCGGCGTCAGGAGCTTTAACAGCAAGTGCACTGACACTTACTGGAACAGGATTCACGCATTTAAACTTAACATCAATTAGTGCATCATCTGATATTAGTGCATCTGGAAATATAACTGCATCAGACTTATTTTTATCAGGAAATGCAGATATTAAAGGTAATATTACTTTAGGTGGCAATATGAATAGTGGAGATGCTTCTTCAGATTCACTTACCATTAATGCAGATATTACTTCAAATTTAAGGCCTAATACAGACAATAGTTTTGATATAGGAACCGAGTCTTTGCGATGGCAAGATGTACATGCAACTTCAGTTAACGCTGAAGTTTTAGCACTTAATCAAATAACAGCATCAGGAACATCAACCCTTGCAGCTGGACAAAATGGAATTTGGATGGGACCATTCTCAATAAGTGGTACCGTTGATATAGGAGCTGGCAGTAATTTTGTAGTTACTAGCTTTAACCGAATGAAAGATATAAATTTAATAAATGTTAGTGACTACTAAAACTAAACAGAATACGGAGCGAATAAAATGAGTAGACTTAATGTAAACAGTGTTAATCCACACGACGGAGTAAAGGTCTCTGTAACAGGATCCACGAATGGTGGAGTTGTTATTAGTGGATCTGGAGATAATGTAGGTAATCCTTTACTAGCTGTACACGGAACGGTATCAGCGTCAGGAAATTTAACAGCATCAAATGCATTCTTCAGTGGAGACATCCATGGTGTAGGAAATATATATGTTCAAGGACATGCAACCTTAAGTGCATACACTGCAGGTGGAATTCAATTAGGAGATACTAATACTGATAATGTAACATTTGGCGCAGATGTAAACTCACACATTATACCAAATGTAAATAACACATACGACCTAGGTTCAGATGCACAAGAATGGAGAAACATATATGTTGAAGGAACAGGATATATTGACACTATTATTCAAGATGACTCATCTATAACAAACACGTTTAAAGGTGATTCTCAATTTATTGATGATGCAGGTTCAGTAAGTTTACAAGTTCATTCATCTGATGGTAATATCGGTGTAAAAGTATCAGATCCAAATGTAGACTTTGAAGTTGCAGGTAATATTAGTTCTAGTGGATGGCTTTCTCTTGGAGGAGCAGGTTCTGCAAACGGAACTAAAGGTCACCTAACAGCATCTGGAAATGCAATAATCTCTGGAACTTTAGAAGTTCTTGGAGGAGCTTTATTTTCTAATGTAACAGCATCAAATATAAGTGCAAGTAATCATCTTTATGGTGGTCTTAATACTTTCACAAGTAGAATAAATTCTTTACCAAACCGCACACATTTACTTATAACAACACCTATAACAGCATCTTCAACTATAAGTGCAAGTTCAACTGTACTAGCAGGAGGATATAGAGTTGATGGATTAGTTCTTGCAGATAATGTTTCAGGAGTTTTAACACTTGGTGATACTGATGTTCCTAATGTTTTAAAAGGACATCTAACTACTTCAGCTAACATAAGTGCAAGTTCACAAACTGCAACTCACTCTTTTGAT
>TARA_R110002072_G_scaffold62842_1_pt1 | contig 24809 bp, 22 predicted proteins | sample TARA_R110002072 | Tara Oceans TARA_R110002072 (sample SAMEA4397118) | marine metagenome | biome: Polar Biome; feature: [SRF] surface water layer (ENVO:00010504); material: water (ENVO:00002006), including particulate matter (ENVO:01000060) such as... | depth 5 m | reverse complement strand
TAAAGATCTGTGTAATTTATTACCTCCTAAATATAAAATATCTTGATTATGTTTTGATAAATGAATAGGAGTTTGCCAGTTAAAACGATAAGGATTTTCGCCTAAAGTATGCTTTGGCTGTATGTATTTTTGGTTTCCATTTGCTCTATCAATTCTATAATAATTTCCAAATTGAAAACCTGTGTACACAATATTTTGGTTTCTCTCATCAACTTGAACTTGCATTCCATCTCCACCCATAATTGACTCATAAGGGTTTTGACCTCTTTGCTGCCAACCTTTATCAATTCTTGCAGTATTGTCTGCTACCCAAACTCCATTATCCTGCAAACCTCCATATACTTTATAGTTTTTTTGAGTATCTGCATATACAGCGTAAAACTGCCCAACTGCAGGATCGTTTAATTTTGTCCAATTTTCTCCATCATCATAAGAAAGATTTAAACCACCATCATTTCCGTTTAAAATATGTCCAGATTTTTTAGGATTTACCCATAAAGCTTGATGATCTGAATGCACATTTTCTGCATTAATTGAGGTAAATGTTTTTCCACCATCTTTCGATTTTATAATTGGAACTCCTAAAACGTAAATTCCGTTTTCATCTTGTATATCAACTCTAATTTCGCCAAAATAATACCCATAAGAACTATATACGCCCTCCAAATAATTATCGTGAGTTTTTTTCCAAGACTTCCCTCCATTTGTAGTTTTAAAAACCTCTGCTCCTATTACCTCTGAATCAAACAACATTGAATTTGCATCTTCTAAATAACTAGCTAAATCCATTGGTTTTACAGTACCAACGCTCACCATTTGTTTTACATTTTGTGCTCTGTATTTTTCTTGGAAACCGTTATTTTTTAAATAATTATTTAACCTGCCATCATCTAATTTTAAAAAATTATCAGTAGACATTGTCTTAAAATCTTCTTTCGTTAATTCGTCTGAAGATTTTTTAACAGCACCTTTTGGCCTTCTAAATTGGCTATCATGCAAAGCATATACTGTATTTTCATTAAAAACGGCTAACCCAATTCTACCAACTCCATCTCCTGTAGGAAAACCACTTTTGTCTGCAATTTTTGTCCAAGAAGTTCCTGCATCTGTACTTTTATAAATAGCAGAGTTTTTTCCATCACCATCAAAATTCCAAGCTTTACGTTCTCTTTCCCAAGAAGCTGCATACATTACATTAAAATTTTCTGGAGCAAAATCTACATCAATAATTCCTGTATTTTCATCTATGTAAAGAGATTTTGTCCATGTTTTTCCTCCATCAACAGTTTTAAAAATACCTCTTTCTTCATTTGATGAATATAAATGACCAATAACAGCCACAATAACTTCGTTTGTATTATTTGGGTTGATGATAATTCTACTAATATGATGAGAATCTGTTAACCCAACATTTTGCCATGTTTTACCTTTATCCGTAGATTTTAACATTCCAATTCCTGCATAACTTGAACGTGAAGAATTTTTTTCTCCTGTTCCCACCCAAATTGTTTCTGAGTTCCAATCTACAGCAATATCTCCAATATTTTGTGTTGGAGAATTGTCTAAAACAGGCGTAAAAGTTGTACCATTATTATTCGTGTACCACAAACCACCAGAAGCATAACCTACATAAAACTCTGTTGGGTTTTCTGGATTTACAGCAACATCTGCAACTCGACCACTCATTACTGTTGGCCCCATATTTGTAAAGTTGATGTTTTTTACAAGCGAGTTTTTGGTTAATTTTTCTTTATCAATTAAAGCATCCTCAACAGCTGAGGAACTTGTTGGTTTTGATTGACTTAAAATAATTGATGTAAAAAAAATGAAGAAATAAAAGGTGAATTTTTTCATAAAATATAAAGTTTGGTCTTTTTTAAAGCCACTAAAATATTAGTTTTTAAAGATATACTTTAGTTTTTATTGTTAATTTTTATTAAATTTGAAGTAATTAATCAATTAAAAATTATTACAATGGGAATTTTGTACACAATTATTATTGGAGCCATCTGTGGTTATATTGCAGATGTTTTAATGAGAGACAATGGCTTTGGCTTATTAGTAAATATTATTATTGGAATTGCAGGGAGTTTTGTAGGATCTTGGCTTTATGGCGAATTAGGTTTAAATATTAATGTAAATCCTTACTGGTTAAGAGACATTATAATTGGTGCAACTGGTGCAGTTGTAATTCTTTTTTTAGTTGGTGTTTTAAGAGGAACTCGAGGCAGAAGAAGGTAACTTTTTAGCAATAAAAAATAAAAAGATGCTTTGTAGCATCTTTTTTTATGCCTAAAAAGTACTCAAACAAAATATTAATAGAATATTAATAGACTACAAGCAACAAATGAACGTACATTTGTAGCCTATTTAGAAACAACAAATTATTTGTTTCTTTAAAATATAATTATGTCGTTCAAATCATTAGGATTATCTGATGCTTTAATAAAAGCAGTAGAAGAAAAAGGATACACAACTCCTTCTCCAATTCAACAAAAAGCAATTCCACATATTTTAGAAGGTAAAGATATTTTAGCTTCTGCACAAACAGGAACAGGAAAAACAGCAGGTTTTACCCTGCCAGTTTTACAATATTTAACAGCTACCAAACATCCAAAATACAGACCTTTACGTGTGTTAATTTTAACACCTACAAGAGAATTAGCAGCTCAAGTACACGAAAATGTTAGAGAATATAGCAAATATGTAGATATTAGATCTACAGTTGTTTTTGGTGGTGTAAAAGCAGCATCGCAAATAAAAACATTAAGACAAGGAGTAGATATTTTAGTAGCAACTCCAGGTAGATTATTAGATTTACATGATCAAAAAGCTGTTTCTTTTAAACGCGTTGATGTGTTAATTTTAGATGAAGCTGATAGAATGTTAGATATGGGTTTTGCAAGAGACTTAAACAAAATTATTAGTTTTATGCCTGCAAAGCGTCAAAATTTGATGTTTTCTGCAACTTTTTCTAATGATATTAAGAAATTAGCAAGTGGTATTTTACACAATCCTGTGGAAGTAGAAACTGCTCCACAAAACTCGACTGCAAAAAAAGTATCTCACAAGGTTTATAATGTTGATAAAAATCAAAAAACTCCTTTAATTATTAAGTTGATAAAAGACAATAATTGGGAACAAGTTTTAGTTTTTACAAGAACAAAACATGGTGCTAATAAATTAACTGAAAAGTTGATAAAATCTGGTATTTCTGCTGCTGCAATTCACGGAAATAAAAGTCAAGGTGCAAGAACAAAAGCGCTTAAAAACTTTAAAGATAATTCTATTAAAATTTTAGTAGCAACAGATATTGCTGCTCGTGGTTTAGATATTCCTTTATTGCCTCACGTTATTAATTTTGAACTGCCAAATGTACCTGAAGATTATGTGCATAGAATTGGTAGAACAGGAAGAGCTGGTGCAGAAGGAGAAGCAATTTCTTTGGTTTGTAGTGAAGAAACTGAATACCAAAAAGAAATAGAAAAAATCTTAAACGAAAAATTAAAAACTTCTGTTTTAGAAGGTTTTGAACCAACTGATACTGCACCACCAAAAAGAGCAGCAACACAAAGTAAAGGTTCTTTTGGAAAAAAGAAAAAAGGAGGAAATTCAGATTCTGCTAATCAAAATAAACCAAAAAGAAAACCACATTTTAAAGGCAATAAACCTGCAGGTGCAACTTCTGGAAGAGGAAGAACTGGCGCTCCTAAAAAGAAAAGATATTAAGTTTCTTTTTTGCATCAGAAAATAAAATTAGCAAATTTTAGATAAATTTTTAAAAACTACATGATTCTCGGTTTTAGACTGAATCATGTAGTTTTTAAATATTACTGAGTAACTTCACCTAAAGAAAAAACAGATTTTCCATTAGCGCTCATTAAAATTTGAGCATCAAAATTTGGCATTAAAACTGTATTTAACTCGTTTAAATTCCAAGTATTTGGGTTTTTAAACCATTCTGCAATATTTGCTTTAATTGTTATTTCTGAATCATTTATAAAACTTAAAGTGCCTAAATCAACTTCAAAAGAGGTGTCTTCAAAAATTAAATTATTTGGATCTGACCTGTTTACAGCTCTAATTACATGATAATTAAAATTTGCATCTGCATTATTTGTGTCTTTATATTTGCCATCAAATTGCATATAGTGATAACCTCCACCCAACATTGCAGGAACATTAAAAGAAGCTGAATTTAAATCTTGATAAACGCCATCTTTGTTATCTTCATCAGTAAAACCAAATGTGAATTTTAATTGATAACTGCCAGAAAATATTTTTTCGGGTAAAGTTAAATTGAGTCCTTTTTCTTTTTCTATATCAATTAAGTTATAATCACTAAAAGTAAAAATTTCATTCCCATTGATAAGCCTAATATTAGAAATTACATAACGTAAACGTGTAATACTAACAGATTCGCCATTTTTAGTGGTGAATTTAAAGTTGTTAAAATCTGATGAACTGATATTACTTCCATCCCAATTATGAGTAAATTTCAGGGAAACATTTTTTGATGGATTTACACAACAGTCTTTTTCATCTTTACATGATAAAAATGCAATTATTACAAATAAAAGCATGATTATTTTTTTCATTTTTCTATTTTATTTTGATCATTAAACCATCTGAAAAACCTTTATTTTCAAGAATTTGATTATCTGAACTACTAGTTTCTCCAACAGCAATTATACTTTGATCATCTAACTCTATAGCATCAAATAAAAAATCGTTTTGGGAACCACCAACAAATTTTTGCCATACTTTATTGCCTAAATTATCAACTTTTAAAATCCAAGCATCATTTTGACCTTGGTTTGTAAAATCTACATCAGAACTTCTTGAATTTCCTGCAATAATAAAGCCATTATCTTGCGTTTTAGAAATGGAACGAGCTACATCAAAACTGCTTCCTCCATGGGTTTTTTCCCAAATTAAATTTCCATCCGTAGAAATTTTTATAATCCATAGATCTGCACCTCCATTATTTACACTAACGTCTTTATCTTGACTTCTTGTATCGCCCACAATCACAAAATTACCATCGTTTGTGTTTGTAATTCCTCTTGGCTCCTCTATTTCTGAACCTCCAAAACTTTTTTCCCAGATTAAACTTCCATCACTAGCAATTTTTAAAACCCAAAAATCATACGTGCCTTTATTATTTGTAATATTAAAATCTTCACTGTCTGATGAAGCTGCAATTAGATAATTATTATCTGCAGTTTCTACAACTCCAAAAGGTGTATCTGTAAAGGAACCTCCAAAATATTTACTCCATTCTAAATCTCCTGAACTAGTTAATTTAATTGCCCAAACATCTCCACCTGCATGTTTTTGAGCAGCTTTAGAATTTCCTTGTCCATTAGAAGCTGTAACATCTAAAACACCTGTAATTAAATAGCCATTATCTGAAGTTTGTATAAGTGTTGTACCAGAATCCGAACCTGAATACCCAAACGTTTTTTGCCAAGAAATAACACCATTTGCAGTAATTTTTAAGAACCAAAAATCTTGATTTCCATTATTGTTTGAAACATCTCCATCTGCACTTTTACTAAAACCTAAAAGTGCAAAACCACCATCTTGAGTTGCTACAATATCATAACCTCTATCATCTTCTGAACCTCCAAAAGTTTTTTGCCAAAGCAAAGTGTCTTCGGATGAAAATTTCATCAACCAAAAATCGAAACTTTCGTTTGTTTTATCAGTAATATCAAAATCGTTGCTTTGTGTATATCCTAAAATTGCATAACCTCCATCAGCAGTTTTTACAACAGATTGAAAAACATCATTTTTAGAACCACCAAAAGTTTTTACAAACTCTGTTTCTTCTAAATTTGTTATAGGATTTTCTGTTCCTTCATCTTTTGAACAATGGATACATAAAAAGAGTATTGCTAAAAAGGGTATTTTTTTTATCAATTCTAGTAATTATTATTCAGATTTTTTAATCAGAAATAAACCTCTTTCTATATCACTTACAACAATAACATCACTTTCAAAATATGGATATACGTTCCAAGCACCATGAAAAGAAGTGTTATTATTTTCTGGATACGTATCAAAAAATGCAATTTCATTTAAGTTTTTGTTGCTAATATCAGCAATATCAATCATTCTTACACCTGCAGTATAATTTGCTTGATAATATATGTTTTCTTTTACATAACCATTATGATCTATGGCTTCAGTTGGTCCAAAATACTCGCTTGACAATACTGGGTTATCTAAATCTAATAAATCGAAAATTAAGATTCTTGTTTTATCAACTTTACCATCAACTTCATCTAACTCATCACCAACTATAAAATAACGTTGGTTTTCTGTAAACCAACCTTGGTGCGTATATGCTTCATTTGCATAGGTTATTTTAGAAATTTCTATAGGATTTGTTTTATCAGTTACATCTACAATAACTACTTCATTTGTTCCAAATCTTTCTCCATTGCTAGATACCATAATTTCTTTAGATGTATAATATGCATCTGGTCCTTTATAAATAATTACTTGTGCATCATGTGCATAACCAGCTTCTATAAAGTTGCCTTCTATAACTGGATTTGAAGGATTTTGAATATTGATAAAAAGTGGACCCCCACTTGCTTGTGAAGTTCCTACAGCATAAGCATATCCTGAATCTTCGTTTATTACAATATTATGTGCGTTTCCAAAATCTGATAACGTAGTTTCTGCAGTAAATATTTCTGGTGGATTTGCAACATTTCTTAAACGTGTTAAATCGAAAACTTGCATTCCATGACTTGTAGCTTCACTCACTACAAAAGCATGATTATTATAAACTTTTACGTCTCTCCAATCGCTATTTACGGTTGCTGTTGGTAAAAAACCAAGTACAATTGGCTCTGTTGGATTGCTAATATCTACAAAAGAAACCCCTGTATTTAAGCCCATTAAAACATACTCTTTATTTGTTGTACTATCTGTCCAACCCCAAGAATCATTTCCTTCTACATTTGAAAAAGCAGTAGTTGTTGGATCTAAATCTTCTGTACTTATGTGTGCCAGTAAATCGTAACCATTACAAGGATAGATATCTGCAAAACCATTTTCGCATTTTGCTAAAGGCATAATTTCGGAATCAAGGTTTAAATTTGGAGTTTCTATGTTATCTTTAGAACAGCTAAATGCTAATATTAGTGACAAGAAAAGGATTTTTTTCATTCTTTGTGTTTTAATATGATGACTTACAATTTAATAACGAATTTATAAATTTTAAAGTATTTTCAATGAGAAACAATCTTATAAAATAATTTATATTTTTTTTTGATTAAAAATCTCTGGGAAACTAATCAACTCAATTTTTAGAATGTACTTATCTTTGCCAAATGTTAGAAGATAAAAATACGCAAAAAACATCATTAGCTGAATTAGGAGAATTTGGCTTGATTAATCATATTACAAAATATTTTAAGGTAGCAAATTCATCAACCATAAAAGCTGTGGGAGATGATGCAGCAGTTTTAGATGCATCAGAACAACAAACTTTAGTAACTACAGATTTGTTGATTGAAGGTGTGCATTTCGATTTGAGTTATATGCCTTTAAAGCATTTAGGCTACAAAGCTGTGATGGTTAATTTGAGCGATGTGTATGCAATGAATGGAGTTGCAGAACAAATTACAGTTTCAATTGCAGTTTCTAATCGTTTTCCTTTAGAAGCTATTGAAGAATTGTATGCAGGAATTCAACTAGCTTGCGAAACGTATAATGTTGATTTAATTGGTGGAGACACAACCTCATCTACCAAAGGAATTTTAATTTCTGTGACTGCAATTGGTAAGGTTGATAAAGGTGAAGCTGTGTATAGAAACACAGCAAAAGAAACCGATTTAATTGTGGTTTCTGGAGATTTAGGTGCAGCTTATTTAGGCTTACAAGTGCTAGAAAGAGAAAAACAAGTTTTTAAGGTTGATCCAAATAATCAGCCAGATTTAGATAATTATACCTATTTAATTGAACGTCAATTAAAACCTGAGGCTCGTAAAGATGTTGCAGGTTTATTAAAAGAATTGGACGTAAAGCCAACTTCTATGATTGATGTTTCTGATGGATTATCGTCTGAACTTTTTCATATTTGTACACAAAGTAAAGTGGGTTGTAAAATTTATGAGGAAAAATTGCCTTTAGATCCTCAAGTAATTTCTACTTGTGAGGAATTTGAATTAGATTCTACCATGGTTGCTTTAAGTGGTGGTGAAGATTACGAATTGTTATTTACAGTGCCAATTGCAGATTTTGATAAAATAAAAGGAAATCCACATTTTTCTATTATTGGACATATTACTGCTGAAGACCAAGGATTACAATTGGTAACAAGAGCAAGTCAAGAAATTGAGCTAAAAGCTCAGGGTTGGAATTCTTTACAGAAAGATTAATTTTTAGTTAATTAATATTTTCATTTTTGATGAAATCATTGCGTTTAATTCTTTCTAATTTAATTTATTTTGCACCTTCTTGGGTATTTTCATCTATCAATATTTTAATTGGCACTTGGATTCTTTACATTCCGTTTATCAAACTTAAATTTGCTTTAAATGATGGCGAAGTTGGTTTTGCGTTGTTTTTTACAGCTTTAGGTTTGTTGATTACCATACCTTTTATACCAAAAATAAACAAAAGAATAGGTGTTGGTACATCAACCAAAATAGGAATATTTCTTTTGGCAATTGCATTTAATTTTCCATTATTAGCACCAAATTATATATTGCTTTGTGCATCATTAATGGTTGTTGGCGTTTTTTCTGCGTTTACAGATGTTTCTTTAAATGCACTAACATCAACTATCGAAAAAAGAGAACAACAAAATTTTATGTCTGCTGCACATGGTTTTTTTAGTTTAGGTGGTTTTGTAGGTGCAGGAATTGGGAGCTTGTTTATTAGTCAATTTTCTAATCCTCAATTACACATGGGTATCATTTCTGTTTCTGTAATGATTACAAACTTATTTTTATCAAAAAATTACGCATTTGTAGTTGGCGACAAAAAAGAAAAATCAACAAAGAATTTATCATTTTTTAAAACTATAAAACCTCTTTTGGTCCTTGCAATAATTGCTTTTATAATTATGTTTAATGAAGGTGCTGTAGAACATTGGAGCAATTTATTTCTTTTTGATATTGTAAAAGTTTCTGAAAGTAAAGCTGGTTTAGGATTTATTATTTTTTCTTTAACGATGACAATTGGTCGTTTTTTAGGCGACGGATTTAGCCAACAATTAGGTTCTAGAAAAACGATTGTATTTTCTACGATTATTGCATTTTTGGGCTATTTATTTATAATAATGTCTAGCTTAACTTTTAGTGTTTTGGGCTTTGGTTTATTAGGTTTCGGACTTTCCGTAATTATTCCAGAAGTATATAGAATTGCAGGAAATAACAAAGATTTAGAAACTTCTTTTGCTATTTCAATTGTGTCAGGAATTGGTTTTGTTGGTTTTTTAGTGGGTCCAGTAATTTTAGGAGCTATTTCTAATTTTAGCAGTTTGGTTGTTAGTTATGTTTTTTTATCAATCTTGATAATTATTGCTTTTGGTTTGGGCTTGTTTGGGTTGAAAAAAAAGGTTGATAATGTTTAATTTATAGTTAATTTTATAATACTATAAAATTTAACAGTCTTTTATAAACGCTTTTAAAACCCCAATAAGTTCCTCTCTATTTTCAATATGACTCATATGTCCACCAGATAAAACTACAAGTTCAGCATTTGTTTTTTCGGACTCTAAAATTGCTGTTTTAGCATCTAAAACAGGGTCTTTTTCGCCAACAATAATTAATTTTTTAAAATTATTTTCTGATAAAATATGATTTCTATTTGGGCGAATTCGCATACCTTCGCTTGCAGCAATATATCCTTGAACGGGTGTTTTTAATGCTTCCTGCAAAGCCAACTTAATTCCCTCTTTAAAAGTAGTTCTACTTTCTAAACTAAATAAGTTTGAAAAAGACATTTTTATCAAATTTTCAAAATTATTTTGAGCCATTTTATTCGCGCGAATTCTTCTAATTTTTAAAGCTTCTGAATCTGCATTAGAAGTAGAATTTAACAAGCACAAACCCTTTATTTTACTAGGATTATTTTTGGCAAGAGCCATAGAAATATAACCTCCCAAAGAATGACCAACCAAAATATATTTTCTAATTTTTAAGTGTTTTAAAACAGTTTCAATCGCTTCTGCAAAAAGCTCCATAGAATGTACATAACCCAAACAATCACTTTTTCCATGACCTAAAATATCAACAGTAATAATTCTATTATTATTAATAAGTGCTGGAATTATATTTTTCCACATGGTAGAATTTTCTAAAAATCCGTGTATTAACACAACAGCTGTACCTTTTCCTTCATCAGAAAACGAAATGTTTGCATTTTTAAAAAGTATTGATTTTTGCATCATACAAAAATATGTATATTTCAACTTTAAAAGAACCTAGCAATTATGAAATTCTCAAAACTATTTACTTTTTTATTTTTATCATTTTCCTTAGCGTTTTCAGCGCAAATCAAAGAAAAAAATTTAGACAAATTAATCAATGAAACATTAAAAACGTTTGATGTTCCTGGTATTTCTGTCGGAATTTTAAAAGATGGGGAAATGGTTTATACAAAAGGATTTGGAGTTCGTTCTCTTACCAATAAAAAGGAAATGAATGAAAATACTTTGGTTGGAGTTGCCTCTAACAGCAAAGGTTTTACATGTTTTGCATTGGCAATGATGGTGGATGAAGGCAAACTAAATTGGGATGATAAAGTAAGAAAACACATTCCAGAATTTCAATTATATGATGCTTGGGTTACAGACCAATTTACGGTTAGAGATTTAGTAACACACAGAAGTGGAATGGCTTTAGGTGCTGGAGATTTAATGTTTTTTCCAGAAGGCAATGATTTTACAGTAACTGATGTCATTAACAATGTAAAATATTTACAGCCAGAAAGTTCTTTTAGAAGCGAATTTGCATACAACAACAATATGTTTATTATTGCTGGCGAAGTTTTAAAACGTGTGAGTGGTTTAACTTGGGAAGAATTTATTGAGCAAAAAATTATGCAACCTGTTGGCATGACAAACAGTAAAGCATCTTATAACAGAGTTACAAACAGAACAAATATTATTGATGCACACACAAGAACCGAAGGCAAAGTTGTACAAATTCCACATGATTGGAGCGAAACTGCAAACGCTGCTGGAGGAATTGTAAGCAACGTAAAAGACATGCTAACTTGGGCAAAATTTTTAATGAATGATGCTGTAACAGCCGAAGGAAAAAGATTGTTAAGCACAAATCAATTTCATGAACTTTGGCAACTGCAAACGCCCTTAAAAGTTGGTAAAAACGATTGGTACAATTCCAATTTTAGAGGTTATGGTTTAGGCTGGTTTTTAACGGATGTAAAAGGTGGCTACAAGCAGGTTTATCATACAGGTGGTTTGTTGGGTACAGTTACACAATTTACCATGATTCCTGATTTAGATTTAGGTATAATTGTTTTAACAAACCAAATGAATGGAAATGCATTTAACACGATTACAAATACAATTAAAGATAGTTATTTAGGTTATAAAGACAGAAATTGGCTAAAAACCTATGGAGATAAAAACACCAAATACTTACAGTTTAATGATAGCTTAAAAGCAACAGTTTACAATAAAGTTGAATTAGCAAAAAATAATAAAAACTTACCAAAACCAACTCAAATTACGGGTACTTATACTGATAATTGGTTTGGAGATATTGTAATTTCTTTTGATGAAAATAAGTACACTATAAAAAGCAAAAGATCTGCTGATATTATAGGCGAATTATTACCTTATAACCAAACAACATTTGTTGCAAAATGGAATAACAGAAGTTTTGATGCAGACGTTTTTGTGAATTTTACCTTTGATGAAAAAGGAAATGCTACTGGCGCAAAAATGAAGTTTATTGCACCAATTACCGATTTCAGTTTTGATTTTGAACATTTAAACCTTAAAAAAATCAATTAATTTTGAATAAAACAAAAGAAATTTGGATTGCTGGTTTTGCACTTTTTTCACTCTTTTTTGGAGCAGGAAATTTAATTCTACCACCAACTTTGGGTTTAAAATCTGGTGAAGATTGGTGGATTGTTGTGTTGGGTTTTATCATTACAGCTATTGCAATTCCTATTTTAGCAATTTTTGCACATGCAAAGCTACAAGGTACTTTGTATGATTTTGGTAAAAAAGTATCGCCAATTTTTAGTACTACTTTTTGTTTTTTGATTTACATCATTGCAGTTGCAATTCCATCTCCTAGAACAGCTGCAGTTACTCATGAAATGGCAGTGCAACCTTTTTTCGATTCGCCACCAATTATAACAAGCATCATTTACTTTGTTTTGGTGTTTGTTTTTGCTGTAAATCGTTCTAGAATTATTGGGTTAATTGGTAAGTTTTTAACGCCAATTATTGTTGTTATTTTACTCATTATTATCGGAATTGCATTTTTTACATCACCAGGAAATGTACAACCATCAACCTTTAAAAACCCTTTTATTGATGGTATTTTAGAAGGTTACCAAACTTTTGATGCCATTGCTGGTGTTGTTGTTGGTGCAGTAATTATTATTTCTTTAGATTATAGTAGCCACACAACTTTTACTGCTAGGAGAACTTTAATTAGAAAAGCTGGTTTTATTGCTGGTTTTGGTTTGCTGTTAATTTACGGAGGTTTAATTTTAAGTGGCTCCTTATTTTCATCAACATTTGCAGAAAATGCTTCAAGAATAGAAGTATTATCGGGTTTAAGCACTCAAACATTAGGCAATTTAGGCACAACTTTCTTAAGTGTTTTAGTAGCTTTAGCATGTTTTACCACTGCTGTAGGGATTGTAACAGGAACTGCAGATTATATAAAAGGTATTTTTAACAATTCAAAACAAGCCTATTTAATTACTGCTGCAATTTGTGCTGTAATTGGCATTATTGTAGGTAGTTATAATGTTGGTTTTATTATTGATGTTGCTGTGCCTGCTTTAATGTTTGTGTATCCAATAACTATCGTTTTAATCTTGCTAAATATTGTACCAGAAAAATTTGCATCAAAATTAATTTTTAGAGGAGTTATTTTAGTAACATTTATATTTAGCATTCCAGACTTTTTGGTGTTTATACCTGGATTTAATAGTATGGCAACAACTTTAAAAGGTTTTATTCCTTTGGGAGAGTTTAGCTTAGGTTGGGTAATTCCTTCTTTTTTGGTTTTTGTTTTATTGAATTTATTTCCAAAACAAGCAAATACCTAAAAACTCTATTGAAAACTGGGTTGATATAAAGACCGAATATTATCGATAAGAAAAAAAACCTCAGTTGCATTATCTTAAAATGTTGTTCGTTTGAAAAAAAATAAGTTATGATTTTATTTCTCACAAAAATCATCATTTAACTCAATTTCATCCAAAGTTTTCCAAACTTCGTGATTAAATTTTTTTGGCGAAAATTTGAAAAGAATTACAGTTTTTTGAGTTTCTTTACAAAAATTACTTTCAATTTTTACGTTTAAAACAAACCTTTTATTGGTAGCAAAATGATCGAAAGTAGCAACTTTTCCCTCAAAAAAAGTAGTGTGTTTTTTCTTTTTTATTTTAGTAATTGTCGCTGATGCTTTTTGATCTAAATTATGGTTTTCTGTTACGTTGTTTAACCCATCAAAATATTTTTCCAAGTCAGATTTTAATTGCTTAGCAGTAATTTTTTTATCAAAATAAATGCTCCAAACATAGGTGTAAGACCAAAAAAATGTGTGTTCTGGAGTTCGCCAACCTTTTGGAGGAAAACGAACTTCTGCAACTCCCATATACTCTATGTTTTGTGCAAAACCAATAGGAAAAGGAAACACTTCTTTTCCCCAAGTGCTGTCTAATTTTATGAGGTTTTCTTTTTCTGTATTTTGCCCGAAAACAAAAACTGAACAAAATAATATGATCCTAAAAAGTAAGTTTTTCATCTACATTATAATTTTATCGAAACTTCAAAACCAATGGCATCAGAAATAGCACCGTCTTTAAACTTACTTTCATAGTTTACATTCCATCTTTTTCTGTCAATTTTAAAACGTGTTTGTAGTTCTTTTTCTTGATAATTAAATTCAGCTCGAAAGTTGATCGATTTTGTAATTCCTTTTAGCGTTAAATTAGCTTCTAATCTTGCATTTGTTTTATCAACATAATCTACTTTTGTAATTACTAATTTTCCAAAAGGATACTTTTTTACATCAAAAAAATCTTCGTTTTTTAAGTGATCTACTAAACCATCTTTTCCTTTTTGTTCTTCAATATCAGTATTTGTTATGGAATTCATGTCAATAATAAATTCGCCACCAGTAATTACAGTATTTTGTTTGATGAAATACCCTTCTTTAAAATTGATAAAACCATTATGTCCTCCAAAATAAAACGTGTATTCGCCAATCCATTTTATGGTGCTTTTTTGAATGTTGATGTTTAGTTTTTCTTGTGATAAGGAAGTTAAACTCCATAAAATTGATACTGTAATTAGTAGAAATAATTTTTTCATAAATGTTATTTTAAAATTCGATGTAAATCTATTTCCATATCAAAAAAAAAGTGTCAAAAAAATGTAAAAGAAGTGTAAACAGTTGTAAAATTTGATTGAATTGTTGGTTATTTGCAACAATGACTACAAAAAATATTTTATTAATAACAATTGGTTTTATTTTTTTCTTCGGATGTAATTCGTCTGATACTGAAAACGATATTTTCGAAAAACGCGTAAAAATTGCTTTACGTGAAGTTGGGAATCAATTATTGCTCTCTCAAAAAGATTCGACTTCTTTAATTTTACCTGTTTTAAAAATTGATAAAAGTGAATATCAACTGTCGTTTGAAAAAGCGCTCTCTTTTGAGCCTACTAATTTGGTAAAAACTGTTAAAAGTAGTTTTGAAAAGAGTGATTTTAACCAAAATTATTTGGTGGAAGTTTTAAATTGTAAAACGAAAGAAGTTGCTTACAGCTATGAAATAAAAAACGAAACTGAAAAAGATATTATTCCATGTGTAGGAAGATTTTTGCCAGAAAATTGTTATCAAATTCGTTTTAAATTTTTATCAAAAGCGACAAAATTATCTTTTATAAATTGGTTGTTTTACCTTATAATTCCGATTTTTTTAGTGTTTCTTTTTAGAATATTATCAACCAAAAAGAAAAAAGAAATTATTGAGGAACAAAGCACAGCAGAGCATACTAAATTTGGCAGTTTTCAGTTTTATCCAAATCAAAATAAATTAATAAAAGAAGCGCAAGAAATAAGTTTGTCTAAAAAAGAATGTGAGATTTTACAAATTTTTGTGGCGAATCCAAATCAAATTATCAAAAGAGAAGAATTGACCAAAAAAGTTTGGGAAGATCATGGCGTTTTTGTGGGTAGAAGTTTAGACACCTACATTTCTAAACTCCGTAAAAAACTAAAAGATGATGATTCTATAAAACTAACCAATATTCATGGTGTTGGCTATCGATTAGATTTAAAATAGAAAAACGAACGAAGTTAATCGTTCGTTTTTCTACTTAATAATTATCACCTTTTAAATAAGGTTATTAATCTAAAGAAAAATTTAAATACAAGCTAAAAGATTCCTGAGGAGTCACATCGCCACCAAATAAATTGTGAGAAATTGGCAAGGTATAATTTGCTCCAATAATAAAATTCTTGGTGGAAATTTCTGTCCCTAAGGTTCCATTAAAAACAGTACCATCTGTATCTGAGATGGTCTCACCAAATTGCTTAATCTTTTCATATACATTACCAGAAAGCCCTATAAAAGGCATTAAATTATAATTTTCTTTTGTTATAGAGTAAAATAAATTTGATCCATAACTAAACTGATTTCCAAAACGATATTCGTTTTTATTTTCGCTCTTTAAATAATAGGTTAAAGAGTTATTTAAACCGAATTTGTTCATGTTGTAAACATGAGAAATGCCCACTATAAAATCGGTACTTCCTGTACCAACTTGAAAACCTGGATTTACTCTGTCTGTTAAAACTTCTTCAAACGTTCCTATTGGTAATTTTAAGCCCAAACCAAACTCTAAAGTATGATTAGACTTTTCTTTTAAAGTTACATATTCAGCTTTCGTTTTATCTACTTTTTTAAATAATTTTAATTTATACCAACCCATAATTGTGGCATCTCCAAAACCGTTTGTGGTTTCTGATCTGTCTTCAAATTTTCGAGTTAAATCTTGATAAGGTAAAATGGCACTCACATAAAAACGTTCATTAATTGGTACTCTTCCCCAAAGTTGATACGTATTAAAATTTTCTTTTGTTGTAGGTGAATTTGCAAAAATACCATCTTTAGATTCAAACGATGAAAACACATATCTTACTCCAACAAAACTTGCGTTATTTAAAGTTCCCAAACCGAAACTACCTCCACCAGTTGTACTGCTACAAACATCACAAAAAAAGAATTCGAAAGATGTTTCGTGATTATGATTTAGGCAAATATCTTCTTTCTCTATTGAAAAAAGATTCAGTGAAACTAATATAAATGCGACTGAAAAAACTATTTTTTTAAGGCTAAAATTCTGCAAAACGTGTATCATTTAAAAATGTATTATCTGTTAATGTTTTTAAAAAGGCAATTAAATTTGTTTTTTCTTCTGCTGATAAATCAATGCCTAAACTTCCATCAGCTTTTCGTAAAGAAGCATCTACTACTCCTCCATTTTCAGTCATTCCATCTGTGTAAAAATCTAAAACCGCTTCTAAAGTTTTAAATCGTCCATCATGCATATAAGGAAAAGACATTTCTATATTTCGCAAACTTGGTACTCTAAATTTGTAAAAATCATCAGCAAAACCAGAAACACGTTTTCTACCTTCTTCTTCAGGAAATTTTGAGTTGTAAGGTATTCCGTTATTTCTATAGCTTTTATCTGTAAATAAACCCCCTGAATGACAAGATGCACATTTGTTTTCAAAGGTTTTTAAACCCGCATTTTCTGATGCTGTAAATGTGATATTTTCTTCATTTCTAATAACTTTATCATAGTTAGAATTGGCAGAAATCATAGTAACCATAAATTGAGAAAGTGCTTTTAGCATACGCTCAGAAGTTATTTCTTGATCTCCAAAAGCCTCTTCAAAAAGTTTGGCATATTTTACATCTGCATTTAATTTTGCTAAAACTGATGGAATGGTTTCATTCATTTCAAAATCGCTAGTAATGGGAATTATGGGTTGCAAATCCAAATGAATTGCAGCTCCATCCCAAGTAAATTCAGTAAAATAAGCTAAATTTTGAATTGGTTGTGCATTTCTAAAACCAACAGCACTATTTACACCATGACTAACTGTATGTCCATGATGTGTAAATGCCGATTTTTGTTCGTGACAAAATCCACAAGAAACAATATTACTAGAAGACAATTTTCCTTCATAAAATAGTTCTTTACCTAATGCAATACCTTCTTCTGTTAAAGGATTTTTAGATAAATCGTAAGCAATATCAGGAAAATTACTTGGGTTTATAAAGTAAATATTCGTGGGAATTTTCACGTATTCATCATCATTATTTGAACAACCAAATAATGCAAGCGTTCCTAAAAAAATGAGAAACATTTTTTTCATCATTTATAAAATAAAGCGTTGTTTATTGCTAAACAACGCTCAATTAAATGTTAGTTATGAACGTGATCTATGCTAAACATTCCGTTTATATTTTCTGCAATTTGTGGCGATTTTACTGCATCAACATGAATCTGTGGAGCATCATCTAACATAAAATTTGTTGTTCCTGTTAAAATGTTTGCAACATTAGCAACCACATGAACTTCTGGTGTTAGCATCGTTCTAATACGTGCAGAATTCGTGAAATTTACAGTAACTTCTTTATAATTATCTAAAGCTGTTCCATGACTTCCCATATGAAAAGCGAATGCTGTTGGAGTTGCTGTATTATCTGAAGTATAATCGCCTTCAAAAACCACGAATTTGTAGCCAGCTTGCCAGCTCCACATCATTCCTGCATCTTGTGCTAATGTTAAAAAATCTCCTTGACCAGTGGCTCCAAATAGGTATTTTTCTTGATCAACACCAATTCCAAAAGTCATTTTTGTATAATTTCCAGCAGGAATATTTTTAAGGTTTATAAATTGAGAACTTATAGTTCTTTCATCAACAATAAAATAAGATTCTTCTTTTGGATAGGTAAAAACGGCACCCTCTTCAGTCTCTAATTTAAAGTTGCTTACAATATATTTTACTGAAGAAATATTTATTTTTTCTGATAAATTAGAGTTGTAGGAAGTACTATTCAATATCAAATCTGAATCGCCAAAAGCATTATCGAATTCAATTGATAAATTTCCTTCTCCAGAAAGTATTTCTTCCTCTTCTGTAGAACAAGCAGTTAGTGTTGCTGCAATAAAAAAAGCAGCGATATATTTTGTTATTTTCATTTTGCCAAACATTTTGTTCACTTACTTTTTAAGTGAACTTATTTAAATAATAAGATGTGTTTTTTGGTTGATAAACTCCATTCATCATTAAAAATGAAGGTCCATCAACAGGTATAAAACTGAAAGAATTTTTCAATTTTATACAAGAATTACAAATATTTAAATAATAAAATCTGGTGGTTGTTCTAAACGTGAAGTTATATTTCTTGGATGTAAAGAAGTTAGCATCCAATTATTTTCTTTAGCTATTTTAAATGCTAAAGTTTTTTCTAAATCGTTATTTTTATATTGATGAAAAACAGGGAAAAAAGCTTCAGTAATATGTAAAACTCCTTGAGTATCTTCTGTAGGAGTTTTTGATGGTGTAATCATTTTTGATAAATGACATTTACCATTACAAGCCATTTCTGGTTCGTCTTTATTGATACAATATGTGTCAATAATATAATCTATATTTAATTGAAAATAGGCTAAATAACCCACAGAATATACTGGCCTTAAAGCAAATACGAGTAAAAATAATATGGTTACTGTTTTTTTCAGCGTAAAAAATTTTCACAAAGATAAAATAGAAAAATCTTTTAACATTACTTTTTAACAGTTAAATAAAGGTGTTTAGCAAATACTTTAAACTACTTTTCAATCCTAATTTTTTTAATTTTTGATGATGAATTAATATTATCATTATCAAAAATAAATTTATAATTATGAACTATAACTGAATTTAAATTTTCAACTAATTTTAAATTTGGATATGCTTTTCTTACCTCTTCAAAATTATTACCAATTCCAATTCCCTCATTTGTTTTGTAATTAGGTGTTGTAATCTCAATTTTATCAATTTTAGATTTATCAGAAGAATTTGCGAACGCAAAACCAATAACTTTTGCATTTGCATCCATTATTTGATATCCTTTAAAAGTACTTTCATCTTTTTCTTGATTTTCTCTTTTAAATTTATCTGAATGATCCATAAAAGTGTCCCCTACTTTTATACCTTCAAAATGAACCGTTTTTGTGTCAGTTAATTTTATAGATTTTTCAATTTTATTATCAGTATTTGCAACATTTTTTATAGCAGATATTTCAACAGATTCTACAGGTTGCTTATTTTCCTTTTCTGTTTGATTGTTAAGTTGATTGTCAAGTTTTATTTGCTTTGTAGAACTTTCTACTTTATCACTATTTTGCTCTTTTTTTTCTGTGGATGATTTTGTTTGACCTTGCGTTTTATTTTTACAAGAAATAAAAGAAATAAAACTAAATACAGCGATTGTTAAGATTAATTTTTTCATGTTTTTCATGGTTGATGATTTTTATCTATCAAAAGTAGCACAAAATACTCCTTAAAATTTTACATAATTTTTAAGATTTGTTATAAACTGATTCTAAATAATGCTAAGAATTACTCAAAATTATACCCACTAATTAAAAAGTAGTATTTTTACATCTGATTTTTAGAATTTTAAACACAACCATATTTGTTAAATTACTACTCTTATCCGCATAAAACTTCTGAAGAATGGGTAACTTTTGTACATGGTGCAGGAGGTAGTAGTTCTATTTGGTATAAGCAAATTAGAGATTTTAAGAAGCAATTTAACGTGCTAATTTTAGATCTACGAGGTCATGGAAATAGTAAGCCAAGTTTAAAAGACACCTTTAATTCTAGATACACATTCGATTCTATTACTGCAGATATTGTTGAAGTCATTGATTTTTTAAAAATTGAAAAATCTCATTTTATTGGTATTTCTTTAGGTACAATTCTAATAAGAAATTTAGCCGAAAAAAGACCAGAATTAGTACAAAGCATGATTATGGGTGGTGCCATTATTAAGATGAATTTTCGTTCTCAAGTTTTAATGAAAGTTGGCAATATTTTTAAATCTGTGGTGCCTTATATGCTCCTTTACAAATTATTTGCATTTATTATTATGCCAAATAAAAATCATAAGAAATCTAGATTGTTATTTGTAAACGAAGCTAAAAAATTATATCAAAAAGAGTTTATTCGTTGGTTTAAATTAACCTCGGAAATCAATCCACTTTTGCGTTTTTTTAGAACAAAAGATATTAAAATTCCAACATTGTATATTATGGGTGCAGAAGATCATTTATTTTTGCCATCTATAAAAAATATCGTTTCTAAACACAAAACTTCCTCTTTAGTTGTGGTTGATAAATGTGGTCATGTTGTAAATGTCGAGCAACCAGCCGTTTTCAACAATCAAACAATTCAGTTTATTTCTGCGCTTGCTTAAAATTATTGGAATCATTTCATTGGTTTACCAGATTTTATCTTTTATATTTACCTTTTTTAAACGTTGATAAATGAATCAAATTATAACATTTGGCGAAGTTTTAATGAGGATTTCTCCTCAAGGAAACAGAAAGTTTGTACAATCGAATGCTGTTGAATTTTATTTTGGTGGCACAGAACTAAACGTAGGAATTTCTATTGCAAATTTTGGCGGAAATGTAAAGCATATTTCTTGTATTTCTGATGATTTTATTGGGGATACAGCAATTTCTTATTTAAACAAATTCGATTTAGATACTTCTGCAATTGTGCGTTCTCCAAGACCTTTGGGTGTTTATTTTTTAGAAGTTGGTGCTGTTATGAGAGCAAGTTCTATTTCTTATAATCGATCTCATTCTTCTTTTTCCGAAATTAAACCTGCAATGGTAAATTGGGAAAAATCTTTAGAAAATGGCAAATGGTTTCATTGGACAGGAATTACGCCAGCTTTAAATAAAGGAAGTCAAGAAACACTTTTAGAAGGTTTAAAATTAGCCAGAAAAAAAGGAATGCAAGTTTCTGCAGACCCAACATACAGAAGTGGATTGTGGAAATATGGTGAAAACGCAAAAGATGTTTTATCGGAATTGGTACATCATTCCACTATTTTTATTGGCGGAATTAATGAAATTAACGAACTTTTAGAAACGAACTTTTCGTATTCAAATGACGATTTTATTGAAGCAAGCAAACAATTAATAGAAAAATATCCATCCATAGAAAAAGTCTTCGATAAAATAAGAACTTCCATAAATTCTTCTTGGCATAAAATCAGAGCAAGAATGTGGAATGGTAAAGAATTTAAAGAAACAGAAGATTTAGATATTACACATATAATCGATAGAATTGGAACTGGAGATGCTTTTGCAGCAGGCTTAATTCATGGTTTGCAAAAGTTCGACGATTTTAAAGCCATGCAATTTGCGTCTGCAGCTTGCGCTATAAAACATACGTATTTAGGTGATGTAAATTATGCCAACGAAAAAGATGTAATTACTATTTTAAATGGCGAAATTACTGGTAGATTAAATCGATGAAAACAAAAAAGCGAGCTTAGAGCTCGCTTTTAAAATACTTTTTTTAACGCTTAACGATTCATCAAATCCTCAATTTCATCAGCTTCAATTGGTATATTTCCCATTAAATTAAAAGGTTCACCTTGTTGTTGAATTACAACATCATCTTCTAAACGAATGCCAAAACCTTCAGCAGGAATATAAATACCAGGTTCTACAGTAAACACCATATTTGCTTGCATTGGTTCGTGTAAAAGGCCATAATCGTGCGTATCTAAACCAATATTATGCGAAGTTCCGTGCATAAAATATTTTTTATAAGCAGGCCAATTTTTATCTTCATTCTGAACATCAGCTTTATCTAACAAACCTAATTTTAGTAATTCAGAAGTCATTATAGTACCTACTTCTTTATGATATTCTTTCCAAATAGTTCCTGGAACCAATAGTTTTGTTGCTTCTTTTTTAACATGATTTACAGCATTATAAACTGCTTTTTGTCTGTCAGAAAAACGACCAGAAACAGGAATTGTTCTACTTAAATCACTTTTATAATTTGCATATTCTGCAGCAATATCAAACAAAATTAAATCGCCTTTTTTACACTGCTGATTATTCTCTACATAATGCAAAACATTGGCATTATTTCCACTTGCTATAATTGGTGTGTATGCAAAACCTTTAGATCTATTTCTTACAAATTCATGGAGCAATTCAGCCTCAATTTCATATTCCCAAACATCTGGTTTTACAAAGTTTAAAATTCGTCTGAAACCTTTTTCTGTAATGTTGCAAGCCTGTTGCATTAAATCCAATTCAATTGAATCTTTTACAGAACGTAAACGCTGTAAAATAGGATTGCTTTTTGCTACAGAGTGTGCAGGATATTTTGCTAATAACCATTTTGTAAAACGATCTTCACGAGTTTCTGTTGCTACATTTGCTCTATAATGTTCGTTTGTATTGATGTAAAAAGTATCTGCATATGTGCTCATTTCGAATAACACTTTTTCTAAATCTTGCAACCAGTAAACGGTTTTAATTCCAGAAGTTTTAAAAGCAGCTTCTTTGGTTAGTTTTTCACCTTCCCAAACAGCAATATGCTCATTTGTTTCCGTTAAAAATAAAACTTCTCTTAAATCTTCATTTGGGCAATCAGGAAATAGCATCAAAATACTTTCTTCTTGATCTACACCAGATAAATAAAAAATATCTCTATGTTGTTCAAATGGCATTGTGCTATCAGCAGAAATAGGATACACATCATTCGAATTAAAAATAGCAATACTTTTTGGTTGCATTGCAGTTGCAAAGTTCTTACGATTTTTTATGAATAAATTGGAGTCTATTGGATGGTATTTCATTCGTATTATTTTTGATGAAATACAAAGGTAGGAATAATAAAAGAGGATTTTTTGTCTTTTAAAAAGGTTTCTATGTATATCTACTGATAATGGATTTTATACAATTTCTTTTTAATTGAAAAACAGCAACTATCAATTTAAAAACTTAAATTTGATGTGAAATTATGTACTTTAAAAACTTTATTAAGTTTTTAAAAGCTTAAAAAATGACAAAACCATATATTTTTCTTCTCTCTTTTTTTCTGTTGATGAATTGCGCATCAAAAGAAGAAGAAATTTATACACCAATTCCATATAATTTAGAGATTCCACAATTATTTGCAGACAAATTAATATCGCCAATAATTCCTACAAATAATCCTTTAACTGAAGAAGGTGTGGCATTGGGTAAGAAACTTTTTTTTGATACAATTCTTTCTGCTGATGAAACAAAATCTTGTGCAAGTTGCCACAATCCAAAAAGTGCTTTTTCAGATATTCAACAATTTAGTTTAGGAATTGATGGAGAACTTGGTTTTAGAAACGCAATGCCCTTGTTTAATTTAGCTTGGAATTTTGATGATCGTTTTAATTGGGATGGAAGTGCTTTTGGTTTAGAAAATCAAGCTTTTGAACCCGTTTCAAATCCTATTGAATTGCATGCAAATTGGAAAAATGTTGCCAAAAAAATGCAGAATCATCCAGAATATCCAAATTTATTTTTACAAGCATTTGGCACAGCAACTATAGATTCCACTTTAATTACCAAAGCAATTGCGCAGTTTGAGAGAACACTTATTTCTGGCAACTCAAAATTCGATCAATTTTTACTTGGAAACGAAACTTTAACACCTGAAGAAGAAAATGGTTTTAATGTTTTTATGGATGAAGCAAAAGGCGATTGCTTTCATTGTCATGGAAGTAATAACAATCCTCTTTGGACAGATAACCAGTTTCATAACAATGGTTTAGATTGCAATTTTACAGATGTAGGATTGAGCAAAATTACTGGAGATCCTGCAGATAATGGAAAATTTAAATCGCCTTCTCTTAGAAATTTAGCATTTACAGCTCCTTACATGCATGATGGACGCTTTGCAACCTTAGAAGAAGTTATCAATCATTATTCAGAAGGCTTAAAACCATCTGCGACTATAGATCCTTTAATGAAAAAAATTGATAAAGGAGGCGTACATTTATCAACCAAAGATAAAGCTGATTTAAAAGCTTTTTTATTATCACTAACCGACTTAGAATTTGTTAATAACACTGCCTTTCAAGAATAATCGATAAAACCAATAGTTACATTAATCTTGGTAATCAATTTAACAAATTTTGTTCAAGTTATATCGTATCTTTGCAGACAATTTAGATTAAATCTATTTAAAATTATGATAAAAGTTTCAGACACAGCAAAGAAAAAAGTCATTGAATTAATGACTGACGATGGCTTTGACGCAGCTAAAGATTATGTTAGAGTGGGTGTAAAAAGTGGTGGTTGTTCAGGTTTATCTTACGATTTAACTTTTGATAAAGAAAAACAAGAAACCGACAAGATTTTTGAAGAAAATAACGTAAAACTTATTGTTGACAAAAAAAGCTTTTTATATTTAGTAGGCACCACTTTAGAATATTCTGGAGGTTTAAACGGAAAAGGTTTTGTTTTTAACAATCCA
>TARA_R110002072_G_scaffold2011_17_pt1 | contig 25010 bp, 20 predicted proteins | sample TARA_R110002072 | Tara Oceans TARA_R110002072 (sample SAMEA4397118) | marine metagenome | biome: Polar Biome; feature: [SRF] surface water layer (ENVO:00010504); material: water (ENVO:00002006), including particulate matter (ENVO:01000060) such as... | depth 5 m | reverse complement strand
CGCCTGACTTATTAGATATGCGCATAATATATAGCGTTATCAATGAGTTAAGTCATGTATGCGGGCGAGCGGCGCGAGCCGCACCATGACTAATGCATGTTACCTGGTATTCGATAGCTGCAGCGGTGAGCAAGCCGCCGCCGCGCAGCAACGGGGGCTTGCGATGCCTCTGGCCGCTCAGCGATAACTAGTCGATCACCCTGAGCGCAGCGGGAGGGCGCACGCCTCGAGGCGTCCAAGCCTTTCACTGATTGACCCCTACATACTCTGCCGTTGGTATGCTCTCGCCTCACCAGCGCGCACACGCGCCCGGCTGAGCGGACAGGGGGCTACCAAGCCACCTGGGCGCGATTTGTCCGGGTCTTGGCTCTCATACCTGCGTAGCTGCTTTGAGGGCCTAGACTGGTGACGCTAGGAAACATCGCGAACGGTTACAGTAAGTGAAGCCGTCAACTCCTTTTATTTTTATTCCCATATGCCATCATCATGAGAATCACGACAGTTTGAAACGTCGCATTTATTAAAGCATTGACCCAAATACTATGGATTATTGGTATTACCACTGCTATTGAACTTGTTGCTATTGCAAAAATAAAGCCACCTATAACTAGCGCATACCAATCACTTACTCCTTGGATTTTTTGTATCAAGCCCATGAGAAACAACATCCAAAAAACTGCAGAAGCACTAATTATTTTTATTATCGGATCAATGCTGAACTCAAAAGACACTGAAATTTCTTTGTGTTCGTTTAATGATTTAGCCAAGCTTTCGTATATCGGAGAGAGGCTTTCTGGAACACCCGCGCTATTAATGGCCTGAAGTCTTTCTAAAGCATCTAGCTTTTTCACATATCTAGAATAAAAACTGTAGTCTGTCGCTTGATCGAATAAATATATTCCTCCAAGAAACACCGCTAGAACGAAGATCAGGTATCCAAGTCTGCGAAGGTTGAACTCAACGAATACGCTTTCTACGCTTTTAACTAAAGAATCGAACATTATTTTTTCCAGTAAACATGGCTCGCGGTCCTTGTAACACCGCCACTTTGTCCGATGGGTTGGACTATTCTATTCTAACTGATGGCTCTTGAGTTTTGCGCGGAGCGAGCGAGCGAGTGCCCGCAGCGAGCGACCGACAAGCGAAACGTGTATTTAAGCGATTTCTATTACGTAGTTATCATCGGTCTCATGTAGGGTAACTACTATGGCACCTGGGCCGCATTGCTTAACTTCACACTCTGCCGATCTCTTGGTTTTATATATGAATGCCAATTCAGGTTCTGTTGTCCATGATCGGTACTCAGCCCCTTGCATTGATTCTGATTGGTTTAAAAATTCGTCTCTACCTGGTAAGTGCACCAGATATCCGATTAGTTTAGGTTTCATCTCTATGCCTGTTAGATTTTGATACCTCACTTAGAAACTCTTTCGGAAAATAGGTTTCCATATAGCCAACCATGGTCCAGCGTCTCACCATTTCTGCGATCACTTTTTTATCTTCATCTGGCAGGGCATCGGTTTGAAGAAATGATTTAGTCAGATCATCGTGACCAAAAACCTCGTCTTCATCGAATATGATTGCTGAGCTGCAATGCAACGCCATCAGTATGGGTTTGACGGTCGATAACCTAGGGTCTTGAACCTCACCGGTCTCTATCCTGTAAATCGTTTTCTCGGGCACTCCAGAAAGCTCTGACAGCTCTTTGGCGCTCAGCTTCTTATCTTCCCGGGCTTCTCTCAATCTGCTACCTAAGGACATTACGGGGCTCCTGATGGCCATAATTAACCTGTATGTGGGGCATTGTACCCCTTAGAAGTCCATTCTAATCCCATAATTTACCCATCGATGTTTATTTTACCCATAAATGGGTGTTACGATTCGGTCTCTTATGGGTATTGACGGGTTTTTTGGTATGACGAATTCAGGAGGCGGAAAGTCTAGTAACACCCGCCTTTTGTCTCATTTTGAGACTCAGAGTGGTCTTATCTCGTGATCGATATGATCACTGCAGAGATCGCTTGCCTTCATGATCCAATTGATAGCGGTCATATCTGCAAGGTCCTTCCTGGCGGAGAAATCGACTGGCAGTCACCCTGCAGGAAATCCGTAGAAGGTAGTTATAGTTCCAATATCACAGTCAAGAGTGCGGGGGGCAATGGGGCAGGGCGCGCCACACATTTATTGCTATCGGGCAATCCGTCTAAGTTCCTACAGGGCCACAATGTTTTTGGTAGTGATGACCTGGTATCTCTCGTTTATGACACATTCGTCCGTGTGTGCCTTTCTCTCAATATATCCCCAAGCTTTAAGGAGCTTGAGACTGTGAAGGAGGGCGACTATCGCCTTAAGAATGTTGATATCAATTATTCGTTTGACCTTCCTACCCGTGCTGACTGCTTGTCTTTTATTCGAGCGCTCGAATTTAAAGCAAAAACTCGCCACGGCCGGCCGTCCAGAAAAGGAGGAACGCTCTATTTTGGTAAGGGAACAGCGCGTTGGAGAATCAAAGTTTACTGTAAAGGGGAGGAGCTAGAGGCGCGGACAAAGGGGCACCGCTTGCCACTTGAACTGGAAAAGACACCCATCAAGAATTGGGCGGACAACAAATTGCGTGTGGAATTGACTTTATTATCGAAAGAGCTTCAAGAGATCGGTATTGAAAAGGCGAGACAACTTACGGTAGCTCGCGCCGTTGAATTGTATAACCGATATGTAAGGAGAATAGATATGAGCGAACAGGTAAGCATTACAACTGAACGGCAATTGGAATTGCCAACGAATTTGCAGTCCTCTTATTTGCACTGGAACAACGGCGTTGACTTACGTGCGGTGTTATCAAAAGCCACTTTTTATCGGCATAGAAAGGGCCTACAGGAGTTTGGAATTGACATAGCGATCCGCAAAGAGACAATCGACCGCAGCAATGTAATTCCATTGATTCGAGTACTCGAAGCTGTTCCAGCTTCTGTTCCTGATTGGGCGTTCGATCTAAAGCTGGTTCACCCATCAGCGAGGGTTGCAGTATGAGCTTTATAGAATTGAACGAAAGAATACAGCTATCAATTCACGCCATTTGCCTGGCTTCAAGCTCACTCGGAGATATCGACGATTCAGAATCCGAGGAAATCCGTCAATATCGGGATGAACTAACCAGGTTAATGCATGAAGGTTGCCGGTTGGCAGATCAGAATAGAAAGGCATCCGCGCTCACTCTGGTTGAGTAAAGTTGCCCAGATCTTATGTCCGTAAAGCCGGACTCGATCAGACCGACTGTGTAATTGAGGCTCGGTTAATTGCTCGTTTGAGCGTTCAGGAGTGTATCGAGCTTTGCGATATCTCAGAACGTACCTGGTACCGATGGCTTAAAAATGGAGCTCCTACCTGGGCGCTTCGGCTCATTCTGTCTCAGGAACCTTCATTAGATCGGTTTGGCTGGAAAGACTGGGAGATTTCCGGTGGCTGCCTGTACTTCAAGCAACTGTCCTATCGTTACTACTGGACACCGGCCAAACTGATCTTGCCGCTGTGGGGTATTACTGACTCATCGGCGCCATGGTCAGAAACGACTGACAATCTGTCAGCAATTGAGCCAGCCCGCAAAGCCCGCCAAAACAGCCGTAACGTAACAAAAACCCCTATAAATGCAGCTTCCAAGCCACATATCCACAGCCCCGCCTGACTTATTAGATATGCGCATAATATATATTATGTTAAATAAAGGATTCGGACACACAGTTACCCACAGGTGGGCACGTGCGTCGGTAGCCCCCACTCTGGTATTTGGTTCCTGTGATTTGGTTTGATCTATCCTGCCCTCGACAGCCTTGCGCGTGGCTGCCTGCGGAACAGCCCCCGGTTGTGGGCGCTGCTAGGCTCGCTGTGGGTTACTCGGGGGGCTTCAAAGAGGCTTGATAATGATTGATTGGCGCAGGTTCTGCTTTAACGCGCGCAGCGGCGCTGCACTACTGTTTCGGCCACAGCGATACAATCTGGCCGCTTTTGGCATCAGACCGTCCCGCGAGTACTGATTGATAGATCTTCTCCACCGCGTCAATACCGTAGCTGTGTTCCAGCCGTAACCAATTGTCACTGCCCGCTCGAAACTGCATATATTCTGTTCCCAGCTTGATCATCAGTGTCGTTGCGCCCAACTCAGCACTGCGTGACTGAATATGGGACGGCGCAAAGAAAAACTCGGGTTTGGCACCTGGCAGATTATCCACTGCCCCCATCTCCTCATAGTGCGTCGCGCCAATCTGGCAGGAGTGCTTGATGTTGCCAGCGTAGTGATGGTGAATAGCGCTCAGCACCGGGGCGCTCCCTGCCATATCGACAATGACGGCTGCCTGCGAAGCATCGAGCGTGTCGATGTCATCGTAGGTCAATACACGGTCGTAGTAGCCAAGGCTTTCACAGAACGCGACGTTGGCGGCCGATGTGATACCAATACTGACCATGTCCCCTCGCTTCTTCACGCAATGCGCCAGTGCGATACTGGTTTTGCTGGAGGCACTGGTAATCAGGCACGCCGCGGCGCCAAAAGACGCATTAACGTGCATAAAGTCCTCCACCAACCACGAGGTCATAAACAGTCCCCGCAACAGGCAATCCTCATCTTCGCGCGCGATATCGTAAATCGGATTGGCCGCTGCACGATCAAATCGCGCATACACCGGTGCGTACTGCGCACGGTGTGGGGAGACATCCTGAAAGTGATCAGCCCCAGCCCTGCCCGCGACAATCGTTAAATGGGTGCTGAATGGGAAAAACCCCCATACGCGCTCACCGACCTGAACGCCAGGGTGAGCCGACGCGATGACATCCCCCCAACCCATCGCAGGAATACGCCCCCAGCCCTCCTCCGCCGGGAAGAATCCCCAGTAGCCGAGCAGGTCTCCGGCACCGGCGTAGGATATATTGTTCGCGGTCAGTGCAAACTTATCGACGCGGATCACGACCGCGTTGTCATCCAGTTCCGCGGGCAGAGCGCTTTCGACCACCCGGGTATCACCCCATTTGTCCTTGCGCACTTCCAGCGTCTTGACAATATTGTTCTCGCTCATGCCAGGTACTCTCCTCTGCTCGATACGGATGCGATGCTTTCTCACTCTGTGGCACATCGCTCGACCGCGTTATATTGACATATAGTATGCCATCATGTCACTCTCACGCGCATTTCAGGCAGCGGTGCCCATGCACAGTGTAATGCGGAAATCGCGTTTGGTAGCGCGCCTGTATATGCAGGATGAATTGCTGCAACTGGACGCCAGCGACGGCCGCAGGGGCGGCGCACTGTTCGATGGCAGCGATATTCTGGAACACTATCTGGCTGAGGCGAGCAAGCGTGCTCAGCAATACCACTTCCATGGTAGGGGGAAACAAACATGCAGCTTCTCGACAAAATAGTCGTCGTCACCGGTGCTGGCAGCGGTATCGGCAAAGCGCTGGTGAAGAAATTCCTCGCCGAGGGCGCGAAAACCGTGGTCGGCGTCGACATCAACGCCGATACGGCAGCGCAAACAGCAGCAGAGCTTGGCTGCATTGCGATGTCTGCAGATGTGACGAGAGAAGACGACATCATCCGGGTGATTGAAGACACAGAAAGCAATATCGGGCCAATTGATCTCTTTTGCAGCAACGCAGGCCTGGCTATCGGCGCCAGCGAACAGTCTCCGAACGATGAATGGCAGCTTATCTGGCAGGTGAATGTGATGTCGCATGTATACGCCGCCCGCCATCTGGTACCGCGTATGATCCAGCGTGGCGGCGGTTACTTCCTGAATACCGCCTCAGCGGCGGGCTTGCTCAACCAGATTGGTGGCGCGGCATATGGCACAACGAAGCACGCTGCCGTCGGTTTCGCCGAATGGCTGGCATTGACTTACGCTCACCAGGGCATCAAGGTCTCCCTGCTCTGTCCCCAGGCCGTGCGTACCGCGATGACAGCAAACATGGACGACGATGCGACCAAAGCGGCCAGTGGTGACGGCATGATGGAGCCCAACCAACTGGCCGACATCGTGGTGGATCACCTGGCACGGGAGAGCTTCCTGATCCTCACCCACGAGGAGGTAAAAGTGTATATGCAGCGTAAAACGTCCGATTATGATCGCTGGATTGGTGGCATGAACCGGCTGTTTCTGAAATTGACCGGCCAGCAAAAGTAAATGAATCAGTACCCGCGTGAGTTCACGCGATTCAGTATTGGGAAGGCAATGGTGAATCCACCAAAGGCCTATAAACTTGCAGGAGAGTAGCGATGAAAAAGTCCGTCATAGTTTTACTTGCCGTGGTTGTGATAGGCGCAATTGCCTATACACAACGCGCCGATATCGCGATGCGCATTATGTCCAGGGGGGCTGAAATGGCCATGACCACCAATGCGACGGAGGCGTTTGAGGATGGCCTCCATGTCGCGCTGTGCGGTGCCGGTGGCCCGCTGCCCGGTCCCAAACGTTCCGGCCCCTGCGTGGCAGTGATCGCCGGTACGCAACTGTTCATTGTCGATGCCGGCACCTACGGTTTGCGCAACCTCCTGACAATGCGTTACCCGGTCGGCAGTATTGAGGCGGTATTGCTGACGCATTTCCACTCCGATCACATGGATGGGCTCGGTGAAATGGCTACTATACGCTGGGTGAACGGCGCCAATACAAAGCCGCTGCCGGTGATCGGCCCGCAGGGCGTGCAGCAGATCGTCAACGGTTTCAACACCGCGTACAAACAGGATTCAGTGGGACGCAACGCGCATCATGGTGACCCGGTCGCCCCACTGCAGGGTTTCGGTATGGTCGCCCGTCCCTTCCCGGTGCCGGCACTCGGCCAACTGGAAACAGTGTACGACCAGGGTGATGTGAAGATTCAGGCCCTGCTGGTGGATCATGGCCCGGTGAAGCCCTCGGTGGGTTATCTGTTCAGCTACAAGGAGCGTACTGTGCTCGTCAGTGGCGACACCGCCAAGTCCGCCAACCTGCAACAGTTTGCGCAAGGCGTCGATTTACTGGTGCACGATGCGCTGGCACCCAATCTGGTCGGTGTGATGCATGATACGGCGACGAAAGTCGGTGCCACTGGCCTCGCAAAAATCACTCTGGATATCCAGAACTACCACGCTTCACCGGTAGAGGCTGCCGAGGTTGCCCGCGATGCCAACGTCGGGCATCTGCTGTACTACCATATCGTGCCACCATTGATTCTGCCCGGTATGGAAGCGGCATTTCTGGACGGGGTAGAAGAGGTTTACCCGGACTTCACCCTCGGGGAAGATGGCACAACGATCTCCTTGCCGGCAGGTTCAAAGGACATCATTCTGGTGAGTGAGGGGTTTTGAGAGTTGCACAGGGCTTGATGAAGCGATTGCAGAGCCTTTGCAGGGCTCTGCAATTCAACGGTAAACCAACAATGAGTATCAGGCGGCTTCAGAGTTCGCGGTCGCACCGGCCTGCGGTGCGGCGTTGACCAGCTGTGCAAACAATTGCTGGTGATAATCAGCATCGCCGAACAGCGTATTGATGATCATCAGGCGTTTTACAAAGAAGCCTACTGAGAGCTCGTCAGTCATACCCATGCCGCCGTGGAGTTGAATCGCCTCACCACCAATGTGCTTTCCGGCGCGTCCAACCATCACTTTTAGTGCCAGCACACTGCGCCGGGCATCCTCACTGCCGTCCTGTAACGCGCATACAGCACGGTACAGCAGAGACTTCACATTCTCGCAAGCGCCAAACATATCGACAAGGCGATGTTGCAGGGCCTGGAAGGAGCCGATCGCCACACCAAACTGTTCCCGGGTTTTACAGTATTCAAGCGTCTGCGCATTCAGGCTTTCCAACGCGCCGAGTGCGTTGGCGCACACTGCTACTCGCGCATCCTCAACTACTGATGCCATCAGGGGATAGCCCTGGTCGGGGCTGCCGATGACCGCCTCGGCCTCGACATTGGTGAACGTGATGTTCGCCGCCTCCTGGCCATCGGTCATACGGTATACGGTGCGTTCGATACCGGCACTGTTGGCATCGACCAGCAACAGTGTAATACCCTTCTCGTCCACCTGTGCTCCTGAGCTGCGCGCGGCGACGATAATTTTCTGTGCGGCACCACCATTGAGCACCACCGTTTTTTCGCCGTTCAATACCCATTTGCCGTCATTTTGCTCGGCTACGGTGGCAATATCGGTAATAGCATAGCGGCTCTGGCGCTCCACGTAGGCAAAAGCACCCTGCAGCTCTCCGGCAATGATGGCGGGAATATACTCGTTCTGTAAGGCTTCGCTGGCGCCGGCTTGCAGCAGTCCACCGAACAACAGCACGGTGGCGAGATAAGGCTCGGCGACCAGCCCGCGGCCAAACTCCTGCATCAGCACCATGGTATCGACCGGACCGCCGCCAAAACCGCCCTGCTCTTCTGCAAAAGGAATCGACAGCCAACCCAGTTCCGCAAACTGTTGCCAGTGCTGTTTACTGAAGCCATGCTCCAGTGCCACCACCGCATTGCGTTGGTCGAAGGCATAATTCTCCTGCACAAAACGTGCGATGCTGTCGCGGATCTGGTTCTGTTCTTCGCTCAAATTAAAATTCATCGTTGCTATCTCCTACAGGCCAAGCACATATTTGGCAGTGATATTTTTTTGCACTTCATTGGAGCCACCGTAGATGGAGGATGCCCGCCCCCTGAAATAGGACTTCTGGGCGATGTCCGCATAGTCATGGCCAAGTTGATCCGCAGTGAGTTCGCCCTGTAATGTGCCGCTGTAGTAGGCGGCAACATCCATGCGCAATTCCTGGATCGCCTGCTGGACCTCGGTGCCCTGCAGTTTGAGGAGCGAGGATTCCGGCCCCGGCTCCTTCCCCTCGGCAATCGAAGCCAGTGCACGTAATTCTGTGAACTCCAGCGCCATCAGTTCGATCTCAATATCGGTAAGGCGTTTGGCGAACAGCGGGTCTTCCAGCAACGACACGCCGCCGTTGACTTCCCGACGCGCTTCTTCGCGCACCTCGGTCAGGGCGCGTTTGGAATCGGCGACCTCAGCGATGGAGAGACGCTCCTGCACCAGTAGCGATTTTGCATAGGTCCAACCCTTGCCCTCTTCGCCGATACGGTTTTCGACGGGGACCCGCACATTGTCAAAGAACACCTCGTTCAGGTGGTGAAACCCATCAATAGTCTGAATAGGACGCACTGTGATGCCAGGGGTATTCATATCGATCAACAGAAAGGTAATGCCCTCCTGCTTGCGACCTGAACTGTCGGTGCGCACCAGGCAGAAAATCCAGTTCGCGTACTGCGCGTAGGTCGTCCAGATTTTACTGCCATTGATGACGTATTCGTCACCATCCAGATCGGCGCGGGTTTTCAGGGATGCCAGGTCCGATCCGGCACCGGGTTCGGAGTAACCCTGGCACCACCAGTCCTCGCTTTTTAAAATTCGCGGCAGGAACCTGGCCTTCTGCTCGTCATTGCCGTAGGCGATGATAACGGACGCCACCATGGTCACGCCAAAAGGAATGACCTCCGGGGCACCGGCTGCCGCGCGCTCGGAGTTGTAGATAAATGTCTGCGTCACTGACCAGTCAGTGCCGCCGTGCTCCACCGGCCAATGCGGGGCTATCCAACCTTTGCTGTAGAGCCGTCTCTGCCACTCCTCGAGCCCCTCTTTCATGGTCGCCCGGTTGCCACAGGTTGCAGCCAGTTCGCTATCCCAGTTGTCACTGAGGAATTGCCGGACCTCTGCCTGAAAAGCCAGGTCCTCTTCACTAAATCGTGTATGCATTTGTTCACTCCTTTTCAAAGTCGACGTTATCCGCAAGGGCAACCACAGGCATTGCCCGTCTTCATTACCTTCAGCGCGAACTTGGCCGCCACCAAAACCGGCAGCCATCAGGTTATCGGGATATAATGGCATATTCTATGTCCTAATATACGAAACAACAACACGAAGCACCGTGCTATCAAGTCGCTGCGCATTCCCGGCGCGAATTGGCGCTATTCACGGCTGCAATTATCAGGGCCAGAGCAATGAATACCGCCATGTTTCGGCCCTCTGGATTGATGCGATTGAAGTCGCTGCAGCGCATTCACTGAGGATATTCGCTATACTCAGCCCCGATATGACCCCCACCTATCCGACACAGGACATCGCTATGATTTACGAGAGTGAGCAGCTCACGCTAAAACGTCTGGACGGCGATATCGCCGAGCTGAACTTCGACCTGCAGGGCGAATCAGTCAACAAGTTCGACAATGCCACTGTCACCAGCCTCACCGCTGCTCTGGATGCACTCGAAGCAGAAAGCGGCATCAAAGGGCTACTGGTGACCAGTGCCAAACCGGTATTCATTGTCGGTGCCGACATCACTGAATTTACCAGCCTGTTTGGCGCCAGTAAGGAAGACATCAAGCCGTTTACCGGTGCCAATAACAGGAACTTCAATCGCATTGCCGCCCTGCCCTATCCCAGTGCAGTGGCCATCAACGGCTTTGCCATGGGCGGTGGACTGGAATGCTGCCTGGCCTGTGACTTTCGTGTAATGAGTACGGCAGCCAAAGTCGGCCTGCCGGAAACCAAGTTGGGTATTCTGCCGGGCTGGGGCGGCACCGTAAGACTGCCGCGAATCATCGGCGTCGATGAAGCCGTCATGTGGATGGCAACCGGCGCCGAGAAGCGACCAGCTGATGCCCTCAAGGCCGGCGCCGTCGATGCCATCGCTGAACCTGACCAGCTACGCGAGGTGACAGTGGCAACGCTGCAAAGTGCGATCGATGGTGAGCTCGACTACGCCAGCCGTCGCACCCGCAAGCACAGTCCTCTGCCCCTGAACGATATCGAGGCGATGATGTCGTTCTTCACCATCAAGGCCATGGTCGCTGAGCAGGCTGGCAGAAACTATCCCGCCCCGGTCAAGGTCGTGGACGTGATAGAAGCCGCACGCGGTATGGGTCTGGAGGAGGCGCTCGACGTCGAAGCTGAGGCGTTTGCGGAGTTGGCCACCACTCCAGTGGCCGCCGCGCTGGTTGGTGTTTTCCTGAATGACCAGTTGCTGGGCAAGAAAGCCAAGGGCTGGGAGAAGCAGGCGGACAAGAAAATTGAGCGCGCAGCGGTACTCGGTGCGGGCATCATGGGCGGCGGCATCGCCTACCAGAGTGCCTACAAGGGCACACCGATACGAATGAAGGATATCGCTCAGGCTGGCCTCGACCTCGGACTGTCGGAAGCCACCAAATTGCTCGCCAAGCGGGTCGATCGAGGTCGTATGACAGCCACCGAGATGGGTGGCATCCTCAGCAGCATTGAGCCCACGCTGTCCTATGCCGGCTTTGATGATGTCGATATCGTTGTTGAAGCCGTGGTCGAGAACGAGAAGGTCAAAGGTATTGTTCTCGCCGAAGTGGAACAGGAAATCAGCGAGGACACGGTGTTGGCCTCCAATACCTCCACTATTTCAATCACGCGCCTGGCCCAGAACCTGAAGCGCCCGCAAAACTTTTGCGGCATGCACTTTTTTAACCCGGTCCATGCCATGCCACTAGTGGAAGTCATCCGCGGGGAAAAGACCTCGGATGCAGCCGTGGCGCGCACCGTAGCCTACGCGAACAAGATGGGGAAAAAAGCGGTCGTGGTTAACGACTGCCCCGGATTCCTCGTCAATCGTGTGTTGTTTCCGTACTTTGGCGGCTTCAACATGCTGCTGCGCGACGGTGCAGATTTTCAGGCGGTGGACAAGGTGATGGAACGTTGGGGCTGGCCCATGGGCCCAGCCTACCTGATGGATGTCGTGGGTATCGACACCGGCGTCCACGCGGCCAATGTAATGGCCGAGGGCTTTCCCGACCGCATGGCACCCGACTTCAAGACTGCGACAGAAGTACTGTTCGAGTTGGACCGCTACGGCCAGAAGAACGGCAAGGGCTTCTTTGAATACAGTGAAGACAAGCGAGGCAAACCACAGAAGAGCGTCAACCCGGAAGTGTACGACATGATCGCCGGCGTCGTCGGTGAGCGTGTGGAGTTCGAGCGGGAGGACATCATCGACCGCATGATGCTGCCGATGGCAATTGAGATGGCCCGGTGCGTGGAAGAAGACATCGTCGGCTCTCCGGCGGAGGCAGACCTTGCACTCCTTTATGGCGTCGGTTTTCCGCCTTTCCGTGGCGGTATCTTTCGCTGGATAGACACCGTGGGTATGGCCCATCTGGCAGAAGCGTCCGCAAAGTTCGCTCATCTAGGCAAAGCCTATGAGCTGACGGAGCGCATGCAGGACATGCTCGCCAATGGCGAAACTTACTACTGAGTTACGGGCTAATTTAAGGAGAAGTACTGTGAGTTTGAATCCAAGAGATGCAGTGATTGTAGACTATGCCCGCTCAGCTATGGGGCGCTCCAGGAACGGTTGTTTTCGCAATGTGCGCGCTGACGATCTGTCTGCCGCGGTGATAAAGGGCCTGCTGGCACGCAATCAGGCGCTGGATCCGGCAGAGATTGACGACCTGATCTGGGGCTGCGTGATCCAGCGTGGAGAGCAGGGTATGAACCTGGCTCGCCTGATCGTGTTGAACGCGGAGTTGCCCCACAGTATTCCGGCACAAACCGTGAATCGCCTGTGCGGTTCATCCATGTCAGCCCTGCATACTGCTGCGGCAAATATTATGGCCGGCGTGGGCGATGTCTACCTGGTGGGCGGCGTGGAGCATCTGGGGCACCTGCCGATGATGGACGAGGCCAATATCGACATCAACCCACGCATGGGTCGCTCGGTCGCCAAGGCCGCGGGCATGATGGGCATGACAGCTGAAATGCTGGCCATGATTCACGGCATCAGCCGCGAGGATCAGGACAAGCTGGGGCTGCGCTCTCATCAACTGGCGCACAAGGCCACGGTGGACGGCAAGTTCAAGCGCGAAATTATCGCCATTGATGGGCATGACGCCAGCGGCGCCCTGATCTCCGTCACCACCGATGAGACCATCCGTCCCGAGACGACGCTGGCAGACCTGGCGGCACTGAAACCCTCCTTCAACCCACAGGGAACAGTAACCGCCGGTCAATCCTCGCAGATATCCGACGGCGCCTCCGCGATGCTGATGATGTCAGCTGAGCGAGCGCAGGCGCTGGGCCTTACGCCCATCGCCCGGGTAAAAGGTATGGCATTGGCCGGTGTCGATCCTTCCATCATGGGTTATGGGCCCGTGCCTTCGACACAGAAAGCACTGAAAAAGCTCGGCCTCACCATAGATGATATTGAGATGGTTGAGTTGAACGAGGCCTTTGCCGCGCAGGCGCTGCCCGTGTTGAAGGATCTGGGCCTGCTCGAGAAGATGGAAGAAAAGGTCAACGTGCACGGCGGTGCCATTGCGCTGGGTCATCCCTTTGGCTGCTCCGGTACGCGCATCACTGGCTCGCTGCTGAATGTAATGGAAGACCGTGGGCTCACGCTGGGTGTCTCCACCATGTGTATAGGCCTGGGCCAGGGCATTACGACGGTGATTGAGCGCGTTTAGGCGCTATTGGGTTACTGGGGTCAGAGTGGAATGGCACTTACTTACGACTGACTGAGGCACTGAGGCGGGAAATTGCGGGGCATAAAGTCGGGACACGCCGTAAACCCGTCCATGGGGGCTTGGGCTCGGCGTCCTGCCTCGCACAGTCCCGACCCTATGCCCCGCAATTTCCCGCCGAGCACGAAGCCTAAGTTAGTGCCATTCGGGTCAAAGTGAATTTGAACCGGGCACACCAGCGATTTGGAAGGAGTATTTCAGATGATTCTGCATCCCAGGAATGAAACGTTTGAACACCTCGACGAGCAGTCTCGTGAGATCATGCTCAAGACGGTGGCCTTCTTCGAGAAAAAAGGAAAGGTAAAGCTCAAACATGACGATCATGAACGTGTCTGGTATGCGGACTTTCTGGAGTTCGTGAAACAGGAGCAGGTGTTTGCGACACTACTTACGCCTGCCTCCTACGGTGATGGCAACAAGCGCTGGGACACGTTCAGGAATTGCGCGTTCAATGAAATCCTGGGATTTTACGGACTGCAGTACTGGTACACGTGGCAGGTCACCATCCTCGGTCTTGGCCCGATCTGGATGGGAAACAACGAGACCGTGAAAACGAAAACTGCCGCACTGCTGGAAGATGGCGGTATTTTTGCATTCGGTCTCAGTGAGCAGGCTCACGGCGCCGATCTGTACGCCTCGGAGATGGCGATAACGCCGCAGGGTGACGGCCACTACCTGGCAAACGGCAGAAAGTACTATATCGGTAACGCGAACAAGGCCGCGCTGGTTTCAACCTTTGGCAAAAACGCGGCAACCGACGAGTACGTGTTCTTTGTGGTCCACAGTGACCATGAAAAATATGAATGCGTCAAAAATGTTGTGAACTCCCAGAACTTCGTCGCTGAATACGCACTGCACAACTACCCGATCACCGATAGCGACATTCTGAGCAGTGGCCAGGAGGCCTGGGACAGTTCGCTCAACACGATCAACGTGGGGAAGTACAATCTGGGTTGGGCATCGATCGGGATTTGCACCCATGCGTTTTATGAAGCCATCACGCATGCCAGCAACCGTAAACTCTTTGCACACAGCGTTACCGATTTTACCCATATTCGGCAATTTTTCGTCGACGCCTGGACCAGGCTGGTAGCGATGAAGATGTTTGCGCTGCGAGCGTCGGATTATATGCGTTCCGCCTCTGCCGAGGACCGGCGTTACCTGCTGTACAACCCCATGGTAAAAATGAAAGTGACCACTCAGGGCGAGGAAGTCATCAACCTGCTGTGGGATGTTGTTGCCGCCAAGGGCTTTGAAAAGGACATGTACTTCGAGATGGCTGCGCGAGACATTCGTGCATTGCCAAAGTTGGAGGGCACTGTGCATGTGAACATGGCGCTGATTATCAAGTTCATGCCGAACTACTTTTTCAACCCGGCAGAATTCGCGGATATTCCGATAATGGATGAACCGGTTAACGATGATTTCCTGTTTAACCAGGGGGCGACACGGGGCCTGGGCAAAATCCAGTTCCACGACATCGATCTGGCATACAACAGCCTGGACTTACCCAACCTCAATGTATTCAAGGAGCAGATAGGCGTGCTCAAGGAGTTCCTGGTCTCGGCCGCGCCGAGCAAGGAGCAGGCAGACGACATCGACTTTTTACTCAATCTCGGTGAGCTGTTCACGCTTGTTGCCTATGGTCAGTTGCTGATAGAAAAAGCGAAAATAGATTTGCTGGCGGATGACATCATGGACCAGATATTCGATTTCATGATCAGGGATTTTTCGAAGTTCGCTCTGCAGCTGTATTCAAAGTCTGGTGCCACAAATACACAAATGGCACTGTGTTTGAATATGATAAGAAAACCGGTGAACAACGCCGAGCGCTTCGACCGCGTATGGAACAAGCATGTCGCTGTACTCGACGGTGCGTATGAAATGAACCCCTGACGACGATGGTGGCGACAGGCTTCCGGGGGGCAGCGCCCATCTGAATGTCCTGGTTACCGGTAAAGAGCCTCGCCCTGTGCCCAGGTAGCATGAAATCCGAACGGCACCCGGTGCGGCATTCGCACCCGGGCGACAGGCCCGGATTCAATCGCCGTGGCATCGAACACCAGGCAGTGGGATTGCCAGTCGGTGCTGTCGGTCACAAGCGTGAGCACATACCCGTCGTCTTCTACTGAGTTACGATCTGCACCTGGTTTTGGCGCAAACACCGCCTCGCTGCCAAACACGCCCGGACCATAGTCCCATTGACTGCGCTGCCCGGTTTCGTTGTTGTACTTCACCAGGCCGGTAAAGCGCAGCGTATGACCGCCCTCATGCAGTAACGGAATCCGCTGGTGATAGGCGTACCGGCTTTTCATCCCGTGGAAGATGGGGTTGGATTTATTGAACTCGGTATTGAGATCATCGATATCTCCCTCCCGAACCTCGCCTGTGCGCAGATTAAAGCGCCAGCGGTAGGCGTTCGCCTCCAGCCGCATGTAGGCCAGCATGGAGGCGAGTTCTCCCTCACCGGGCTGGGCGTCTGGCATGGGGTTGAGTGAACGGCAACCGTCCATGACCACCCAATCCCCCTCTTCCCAGCAATTGGTGACGTGCAGGATGTAGCAGGGCTGGCACTCGAACCATCGAATCTCTTCCGCTCGTCCACGCCGCGGGATGATGCCGAAGCGGGTGGGAATGTCCTGATGAAAACTCAGCACCCGGTATTTATGGCGTCGCAGCACGTCCATGTCGTGAAAAAAGGGCAGGTCATGAAGCACAGCGTAGTGGGCGGTAAAGCCGATATCGTGAGGCAGGCGTGGCCCCGGGAGATCGATGGCCACCTCGTGCAGCAGTTTACCGTGGGGGTCCGCCACACCATACGTCATAAAGGGCGGGTCATCCCCGTAGTCAAAGAACAGTAATTCACCGCTACTCCAGTCGACTTTGGAGTGCGCCGACATGCGACGCTGTGTCCTGCCGCGAAGGTCGAAGTGGGTTTTGGTCTTCAGCGTCCGGCTGTCCAGCCGGTAGGGGTCTCCGGCGTTATACCACAGTGTCACCAGATCCCCGGCGTAGCAAAAGATATCGGTGTTGGAGGTGTCCTTGATACCAAACCGCGAGATATTGTAATCGAAGGGACCCATCACGCCGGGTGAAACTGAACAGCCGGCAGCCTGTTCCTCGCTCAATGCAGCGGTCTGCACCAGGCGGTTGCGATAGGCTACCTTACCGCCCTGGAAGTACACCCCGTGTACCATGCCATCCCCATCAAACGGATGGTAGCGATTCTTCGGCTGAAAAACCGGATTGGGGCCGTTGCGAAAATACGCGCCAACGAGGTCGCTTGGCAGTTCGCCCACGACCTCCAGATCTTCAGCATGCATCTCGTTCAGGGTGGGCGCACAGACGCCGTGCAGGTAGGGATTGTCGAGCCCATAGATCCATGCGGGGGCGTCGTCAAAGTGGGTGACAGCACCCATGCAGCGCTCGGTTGTGGGGTACTCCCGCAGCGTATTTACCCGTGCCATTCGACCCTCCTGATCCCTGACCCGCTGTACAACTGTAACCGCTTTCGGCTGCAGAACAAGTGCCCATTAATACCATCTGCCGCCTGGAAAGTAACCCTGACCAACCCGCGTGCTCGCTGCCAAGGTCAGCAAACCGTGGTAGCAACGGCGCCGCTAGCACTGCCGCTGTGGTTTATGCGTCTGTGCGACGCGCGCCGAGTTGCCGTTGAATTTCTCTTGCGAACAGCCACAATCGATCCTGTCCCCACAAGGCCAGCAACTCCTTTCCGGCCTCGTCGAGCAAACGAAAGCTGGGAACGCCCCAGAGGCCGGCGTCGTACATTGCCAGTCGGTTGGATTCCAGTGCTGCTTCCCAGCCGGGTTGACCGACGATTTTTTTGGCTTCAGACCACTCCAGCCCCGCCTGTTCAACCACGGCCTGCATCCCCCTTTGCCTGTCGATATTGATGCCCTCGACAAACGCGCAGCGCAGGAAGGCACTGATCAGTTCGATCCCCTTGCCCTGCTGCGACGCCCAGGCAAACAGTGAGTAACCGCGCCTGGCGGGATCTCCAATGGGATCGTAAAAATTGCCGAAGGGCACCCCGGCCGCGCGCGCCTCACGCGCGGTATCCCAGAAGATATACATACCTTTCTGCCGTGTCGCAGGGACACCGCGCATCACCATGGGCAACACTGGTCGCACCACAAGGTTGACGCCTGACTCCCGTGCAAGCCTGACCGCACGATCGAAACTGATCGCTGTATAAGGGCTGCGCAGCGAGGGATAGATTTCCAGCGTAAGGCTGCCATTGTCCCTGAGAACCGGCGGCTCTATCTCCGGCCTGGGTACCAGCAACGGCGCGTCCGGCTCGCTATCGGCGCCCAGGGCGCGAAGACGTTGTTCCAGGTGATACAGGCGATCGACGCCCCAGTACCACTCACCACCATAATAGAACATCGCTGCTGAATAATGATTGAGCTTGTCGCGCGCAGCGTTGCCGGCGGCCAACCGCTCGCGCGTGGCAGCGTCTGTTGCCTTACCGCACTGCTGCGCAAGCACGGCCAGCGCCTCTTCATCTCCCGTCCACAGTGCCTGTCCCACCTCACAGGCGCGCTCGATAAACGCGTCGGTATCCAGTGCCGCCAATATGGCGGCCGACTGCTGCACGAGGTGTTGCGGTGGCGCATCATCGTGCCTGGGAAACGTCAGCCCGTACTCACCGGCGACATGAAAGGCGTCATAACGCGAGAGCTGTAACAGCAAATCGGGTTCCGCGACATTTTTGCCCTGTGGCCCTGTTACCAGATGACAGATAAGCTTGATGTCATAACGCGCTGCCAGCGATGGCAGCACCTGCGCTGCGAGATGACTGTAGCCGTCTTCAACCTGGTGGAAGTATTCAACTGTGTGCGGAGCGCCGGATTTGATACGGGCCTTTTCCACTCTGGCACGCAGTCGGCTCTGCCGTTTTGGTTGGCACAATCGCGTCATGATTTTTGAGGTTGCCCAACGCAGAAATACGCCGGGATCCATCGTTGCCGCCCCGCCCTGCTCCTTAAACTGTTCCGACATAGAATCCAAATCCCCGGATAGTAATAGTCACTCTACTGAGAAAATTGCCCGCAAGAGTAGATCAGCGCTGTACGATTTTCCCGGCATTGCGTGCGAACTCCCTGGCAGCTTCCTCGTCCTCCAGTATGTTGTCGACCTTCATCGGCACCTGAATGCCCTGGCGCAGTGCCGGTTTGTCCTTCATCGCGGACAGCCATCGGTCGAGGTTGTCGAGGCCATCCCTGGACACTCCGGACCATTTGTATGTTCTCACCCAACACCAGTTGGCGATATCCGCAATCGAATAATCATCGGCAAGCCACTCACTCTCAGCGAGCCTTCGATCGAGAACCTCGAACAAGCGTCGACATTCATTCTGGTAGCGATCAATCGCCGGTTGAATCTTTTCCGGGAAGTAACGGTAGAACACATTCGCCTGCCCCATCATGGGACCAATACCTCCCATCTGAAACATCAGCCATTGCATCACGCGTGCCCGACCAGCGCTGTCGGTTGGCAATAGACGGCCGGCTTTTTCAGCCAGATAAATCATGATCGCGCCGGATTCAAACACGGCAAGGTTATCAGCGGACCTGTCCACAATAGCGGGAATTCGGCCATTGGGGTTGATCACCAGATACGCATCACTGCGCTGCTCTCCGGTGGACAGATCGACCGCATGGACTTCATAGGGCAGTCCCAGCTCCTCAAGTGTGCAAGACGCTTTGTGGCCATTGGGTGTGGAGGCGGTATAGAGCTCGATCATAATGCAGTCCTCAGTCAGGCAAGCACGAAATGTTTCAGGTTAATCCGGCCCCGGGATCGCCGTGGCATAAACCCCGGCCAGCAGCGGACCACAGATCAGGTGCCAAAAATGATTTTATTCAACAGGGTCGCTGTCAGTCTGATACTGGTCTGTTTACTCAAGTTCTGATTTTCACGCAAGCGATGCCAGTACTCAAAAGAGGCAACAGCGTCTATCATCTCCCGTTCGTCAGCGGGCAGGTTTTCCAGTTCCGGCAACCAGTCGTCGAGATCCTTACGCAGTTCACGCTGCGCCCGCGCATATTGCTCGCGCAGAATCGGGTAGCGCCACAACTGCGCTTTGGTGGTCAGGAAATGGCTGCCGATAGCCTCATACGCCAGCGCGTGTTGTTCCACGGCATGCTGTACACGCTCTTCCAGTGAACCCTCTCGATCGCCACCACCGAACAATCCCTGGTATTGCTCCCTGATAACCATATCGGCCGTGGCAAACAGGCTTTCCATATCGGAGAAGTGCCTGAATACGGAGCGAATACCGACGCCGGCTCGCTCCGATACCTGTTGCGCGGTAGGCACGAGAATGCCCTCCTCAACGAGCTTCAACATCGCGTCGATGATCGCCTGTCGGCTGCGCTCACTGCGCAATCTGCGCCCGTCGGGCACAATTAATTTATCCTGCATAACCCATAAACCATTTTTCAAACATTGTTTGCCTATCACCCGCTGCTTGCGCGACCGATACATTAATGACACCATATATGCCATTAGTTTGCAAGGCTATACACAGTGTTGCACTGCACTGGTATCAACTACACACGATCAATCGGGGGCGAGCGGATTATGCATTACGAGCTACAGGGCAATATTGCAATTATTACAATTGACGACGGCAAAGCCAATGTCGTTGGGGTGGCTTTCCTCGATGCGATCAATGAGGCACTCGACCGCGCTGAGCGGGAAAAAGTGGGTGCTGTTATTCTCAAGGGGCGTGATGGAATGTTCTCGGCAGGTTTCGACCTGGGTGAGTTCAAGAAAGGTCTCGAGGCGGGCATGACGATGGTTACCCGGGGCATGCAACTATTGATAAGGCTGTACGGATTCCCACTGCCGCTGGTGGCGGCGTGCACCGGGCACGGCATCGCCATGGGCGCGTTTATCATTATGGCCTGCGACTCCCGAATCGGAACACGCGGTGGCTACAAGCTCACACTCCCCGAAACAGCGATCGGCATGGAACTGCCGCACGTCCTGGTGGCGCTGACGGCCTCGCGCATTCCGCCCCAGTACATGACACGCGTGGCCATCCAGTCAGAAGTATTCGACCCTGATCAGTCGATCGGTATCGGCTTCCTCGACGAGGTGGTCGAGGCGTCTGAACTGGATACTCGCGTGTTCGCGGTGGCCGAACACCTCGCGCAACTACCGCAATCGGCGTATGCCGCAAACAAACTGTTTGCTCGCAAAGACGCACTGGCGACAATGAATGCAGAACTGGAAAAGATGATCGCTCAGGCGCGGTAACGGGGCATTTGCCCTTCGACCAGTTCCAGTTGCCCCGGGCGACGCTCCACCCAGTGCCGCAGTTCAACATTCATCGCGGCCAGGCCGCCGACCGTTGCCAGTAAGTTATCGGCGGCTGCTCTGTCGTCGCCCGCCAGTGATTGGTAATGCTGCCATGCTCTTTGAAACAGCCATTGCGCGTAACTGCTTACAATGCGCTCCCCCGCCGCCTCCCCTGAGGTGAATGGATGCATACCGAGAAACCGCGGAATACTGCCACCGGGGTTCGCATCCAACCAGCGACTGTTCTGCTCAATCACATCCAGCACATCCGGTAGCTGATCCTTGCACTGTGTCGCAAGAATGGGCAGCAGCGTATCCGGAATGACATCGTCTGCCAGATACTCACCTGTCAACGGTTGCGGATTGTTCATCCGCTCTACCCAGGCAGTGACATGCGGTGCCCGCTCCTGCATCAAGGCCCTCGGCACCGGGTCGCGACACAGGTGTGCATACAGTGGCCCCATAAAGCCATAATCCCCGATGCTGGGACGCGAGCCGAGCAGGAAATCATAGCGCGCGAAATGCCGATCCAACTGGTCGAGAAAGGCCAGATAGGCCGCCTCGATCCCGGGAATGGTCTCTGCCGTAATCCCCAGGGCAGGAACCATGCCGCTGAACGCACGGGAGGTTTTCGCCCCGATGGCGATTTGCTGCTCATAGCTTGCGCTGGGGGCACTGAGCTTGCCAAACTCGGACATAATAAAATCATGCTGCTGATCGAGCACACTCCAGCGATAATGCATGGCGGGTATCAGCAGCCACTCGTCGCCGTAGAGTTCCAGCAACAGCGCCACCAGTCTTTGTACCGGGCCTTCAGGATAGATTGAGACCCCGGGATGTCGCACCTCGAGGAAATCGATAATATCGGTCGTGTCCTGGACATACTCGCCGGAAGCCGTCTCCAGAACCGGAATGATCGGTGCACCGATTTTCGGCAAAATGGTATTGAGATAGACTTCGCGGGTGGCGATCCTCTCCTCCCAGTTCAAATTTTTATATCGCATATACGCCCGCGCCTTGCCAGTAAACAGCGAGTGTTGGCTACCGTACAATATATAGTCGACTGCCACGGGCGGCACCTCCGGGTATCATGATGCAAAAAGCGTTGAGGCTAGAGGGTGATCATTTATTGGCATTCATGGTGTCATTATTGGTAGCACCAATCAATCCGTGTGTGACAAAAGCCATGTTTTTCCACTATTTAAGTGGCTATATTTGACTTTCGCTATAACCTATAATTGGATGGCAGCTTTTACAAAGGATGTTAGTCGGTTGCGTACCGGGAACAATCTGGTCCCGCCCCAAGTGAACTTTATGCAAAACCAACACTCCATAGTTTCTACAGTGAACGCGCAACGTGCGGTGCTTGAACAACCCGCCGCGCTTAGATCAGGTGCTCATATTTTGAATGCATTACGTTACATGAAGGGCGCAGTTGGACTGGCCCTCACCTCGCTGCTACTGACCGCGCTGGCGCTGCCCGCCTGGAGCCTGGTTGAGTACTCCGATGCAGAGCGAGAGACTATTATAGAGTTGGTTGAACAACTCCAGGAACGCCACTACGCCAAGCTTGATTACGACGATGAGTTGTCCTCCGAGCATCTGGATAACTATATCGACAGTCTGGACAGCGGCAAAATGTTCTTCCTCGCATCCGATATTGCAGAGTTCGAACAGTATCGGACAAGCATGGACGATGAAATTCGAGAGGGCAAACTCGACGCCGGCTTTGCGATATTCAACCGCTTCCACCAGCGCTTGCAGGACAGACTCGAGCAAACCGTGAGCGGCTTGCCGGAAGCCGTGGCAGCGATGGATTTCAATATCGACGAGACCATATCGCTGGATATTGAAAACCGCCATTGGGCCAAGGACAAGGCGGAGATGGACGACCGCTGGCGCAAGCAGTTGAAAAATCAGGTTTTGAGCCTGCGGCTGGCTGATAAGCCCGACGACGAGATCGTCCCAACGCTGGAAAAGCGCTACAAGCGGCAGCTCAAGAGTGTCAAGCAATACAACAACCAGGATGTCTTCCAAATCTACGCCAACGCGCTGACAGAGCTGTACGACCCGCATACAAACTACCTGTCGCCGCGTTCTACCGAGAACTTCAATATCAATATGAGCCTGTCGCTGGAAGGTATCGGCGCCGTACTGCAGATGGAAGACGAATACACCAAGGTGAGCAGCCTCGTCGCCAAGGGGCCGGCAGACAAGCAGGGAGAGTTGCACCCGGCTGATCGAATCGTCGCCGTTGGTCAGGGTGAGGAAGGCCCGCTTGAAGATGTTATTGGCTGGCGCCTGGATGAAGTCGTCAAGTTGATTCGCGGCCCGAAGGATACCGTGGTAAGACTGCAAGTCATTCCGGCAAAATCCAAATCGACCGACGAGCGCAAAGTGATCACCATCGTACGCAACAAGGTAAAACTCGAGGAGCAGTCGGCACAGAAAAAAATCCTCGAACTGCCCAATGGTGATGAGACGGTCAAGGTCGGGGTGATCGATATTCCCGCGTTTTATATCGATTTCGACGCGATGCGACGCGGTGAGAAGGACTACAAAAGCACCACCAGGGACGTCAAGAAACTGCTGCAAGAACTGCAGGCGGAAGGCGTGGATGGCATCGTCATCGACCTGCGCAACAACGGCGGCGGCTCCTTACAGGAAGCCAACGAACTCACCGGCCTGTTCATTGAATACGGACCCACGGTACAGATTCGCCATTCCTCGCGACGCGTCTGGCGCGACGGCAAACGTCTTAAAAGCCCCTATTACGAAGGGCCGATGGTGGTACTGGTAAATCGCCTCAGCGCCTCTGCCTCGGAAATTTTTGCCGGCGCTATGCAGGATTACCAGCGAGCCATCATCGTGGGCGATCGGTCATTCGGCAAGGGTACCGTGCAAACGCTGATTCCGCTGACAGAAGGCCAGCTTAAAATCACCGAGAGCAAGTTCTATCGCATTTCGGGTGAGAGCACCCAGCACCGCGGTGTGGTGCCGGATATCGAGTTCCCGTCGATCTATAACACCGAGGAAATTGGGGAGAGCTCACTGGATCACGCATTGAGTTGGGACAATATCAGTCCTATACGACACAGCAATTATGGTGATCTGGCGCCCTACCTGCCCGCGATCCAATCCCAGTTTCAGGAACGCAGCGGCCATAACCCGGACTTCGTCTATCTGGAGGACCAGGTGGCACTTGCGCAGCAGACTCGCGATATCAAAGAGTTGCCGCTAAAGGAGTCTGCCCGTATCGCCCTGCGCGACAGCCAGGAGGCCAAGGCGCTCAGCATTGAGAACAAGCGGCGCAAGGCCGTCGGTGAGGAACTGTTGACTTCGCTGGAGCGCGAGGACGAAGAGTCCGATGATGGCGATATGAACGCGGATATCGACCCTGACGCAACTGCTGCTGAAGAGGAGGAAGCGGACGATGTGCTGCTTGAAGAGGCCGGCTACGTGCTCATCGATGCCCTGTTGCTGAAACGACAGGGCCTGGCACTGGCTCAGGATAAGAAGGCAGCGAACTAGGTCGCTGCACCGCTAGCGGATCGCCCTGCCGAACCAGGCCAGGCTGTCATGTAAGCGGACCACATCGCCGACGATGATTAGCGTTGGTGCCGATGGCTGTGCACGCGCCACCAAATCGACCATGGTCGCCAGCGTACCCACCAGAATACTTTGCTCCAGCGTTGTGCCCTGCTCTATCAAAGCCACCGGCGTATCTGGCGCCCGCCCGTGGGCCTGCAACTGCTCACAGATCACCGGCAGACCCATCAGCCCCATATAAAACACCAGCGTCTCGGTGGTCGACTGGAACGTGCTCCAATCGTGATCCACTGCATTGTTCTTCAGATACCCTGCCACAAACCGCACGGATTGTGCGTGATCACGGTGTGTCAGCGGTATGCCGGCATAGCAGGCGGCGCCATTGGCTGCAGTAATGCCGGGCACGACCTGAAAGGGAATTCGGTGTTTGGCCAACAGTTCAATTTCCTCTCCCCCGCGACCGAATACGAATGGATCCCCACCCTTGAGACGTGCGACCCGCTTTCCCTGGAGGGCGAGGTCGACCAGCAATTGATTGATCTGTGTCTGCGGCACACTGTGATCCGCACGCCGTTTAC
>TARA_R110002072_G_scaffold269079_10_pt1 | contig 25042 bp, 17 predicted proteins | sample TARA_R110002072 | Tara Oceans TARA_R110002072 (sample SAMEA4397118) | marine metagenome | biome: Polar Biome; feature: [SRF] surface water layer (ENVO:00010504); material: water (ENVO:00002006), including particulate matter (ENVO:01000060) such as... | depth 5 m | reverse complement strand
TCGCCGGCCGCGGCTGGAATCCCCGGAAGAGCGGCCACAACCCGCTGGGAATGGGGCGCTGGGGCTCCTTGCAACTCGGGACTGCAAGCTGGTTCCGACGAATTCCGGGCCAGTTCCGGCCGACAAGCCTGTCGGGTCCTTGCACAGATGGCGGTCAGGCGGTTTCATCGTCGCCCCGCTTTGTGGCGAGAACACGCCGGGAAGCATATGGGGGCGTAGCTCAGTCGGTAGAGCAGCGGCCTTTTAAGCCGGTGGTCGCAGGTTCGAGCCCTGCCGCCCCTACCATTACTTGTTGGCGATCCTTGTGGTCGTTCGCTCTGTGGCCCATGGCCACGGGGTCCTACTCATCCTTCACTGTTCTGATTGGGCTGTCCTGATTGGGTTGTCCTGATTCGGGCGGCGGGACCTTGCTTCATGATCGATCCCGAGTTCCTAGCGATGCTCGTTTGTCCGACGTCGCGGCAGCCTCTGCGCGAGGCCACGGCAACGGAGCTCGAGCAGGCCAACGCCGCGATCCAGCATGGATCCGCTCGGAATCGTGGAGGCAGCCCGGTTTCTGCTTCGTTGTCTGCTGCGCTGGCGACGACGGATGGCGCTTGGCTCTACCCGGTCCAAGAAGGCATCCCCATCTTGCTCTCCGGTGAGGCTATTCCGTCTAGTGGTGCCTAAGCTCCAGGTGCCTAAACTCCAGCCGGGCCCAACTTCCAGTCGGGCCTGAACTTCACTAGGGGGGCAAGCAATCGGAGCGGACCATCGCACCCGGACTGCACTCGCCCAAGATCTCAACCGTTTCTTCAGTTCCTCCAAGGCCTCAATTCCGCCCTGGTTAGACCTTTTGATTGCCGATAGAGCCAAATCTGCACTCGTGGCCCTCGCGGCAACCGTCTGACCCAGTATTCTGCTCCGCCTTCTGCAATGTCGACCACTTCCGAAGAGTCGCAGGCAACCCCTGCTCCCGAACCCGATTTCGACGAACTGACTGGTGTCTACGGCTTCTTCCGCCGCCACCAGATGAAGCTGCTGTACACGGCTGGCTTGTTCACACTACTGACGTTTTCGATCGGCGGATCGATCCAAGGTCTGGTCGGAGGAATCTTCAACAAGGCAATCGACCGGCCGACGATCAGCGTCAATGGCGAGCGCGTCAAGCTGACGGATGAGGACTACCGCTACGGCAGCTTGGTGGCGCGCAACCACCAGCGTGCGATTCCATTCGGCGTCGTGCTTGAAGTGTTGCCTGGCGAAAGTGGCAGTAGCGAACTTGGCGAAGTGTTCGCGATCATGCGTCGCGCCGCGATCGCCGAAGGCATCGAGCCGTCACTGAAGGAAGTGGATCGTGCCATCGAGGCGATGCGCGAGCTGCGCACGGCGGAGTCCGCTGCCAAGCTGGCCGTCGACAGTGGCTTTGGTTCACTCGCCGAATACCGATTGCTCGTCGCCGAAGCGATGCGCATTGGCATGTATACCCGTCTGCAGTTGTTGGCGCTCGATACCAGCGACGCCGAGGCCATGCGTCAGACGCTGCTGCATCGGGAGAAGGTGGCCTTCAAGGTTGCCACCTACGACGAGAAGGCGCGCCAAGAAGAGATGAAGGCGAACTCCGAGCTCACCGACGAAGACCTCAAGAAGTGGCTCGAAGACCAGTCGGATATCCAGAAGGGACGCATGAATGCGTTTGATCTGCCGACTGTGCAGCTGCGCTTCGCTGCCCTGATGTGGGGCGAAGGACAGTTCGACCCGGCCGAGTGGGCCGAAGGCGTGCTCGCCGATTACTCGATCACTGACGACCAACTCAAGACCTACTACGAAGCGGACAAGGAGTTCTTCAAGGTCGCAGGTGGCCAGGACAACGAATACCGTCCGTTCGAAGACGAGGACGTCAAGGCACAGTTGACGCGCATGGTGCAAGCCGAGCGCGTCATGGTCGACCTCAACACCAAGCTGAAGGCCGCGCAACTTGCCGTTGTGCAGCCGTTGAGTGACAAGGTCGCGAGCAACCAGAACGACTTCAACACCGCGCAGCAAACGACGCGCACGGCGATGAAGGACAAGGTCATGAAGGAGCGCGAGCTGGCGGCCAAGGAAGCTGAGCTCAAAGAAGATCCAGAAAACGCTGACATGTTGGCGTCCGTCGAAGCTCTCAAGGCGGAACTTGAGCCACTCAAGGTCAAGCTGACCGAAGCGGAAGCTGCCGAGACAGCGCTCAAGACGGCCCTCGAAGCGTCGCAAGAAGCGGAGCAAGCCGCCCGCGTCGGCTTTGATTTCGTCGGCGAGTTCAACAAGCTGGTCGAAGGCAAGAGCGGCTTCGTGCACAAGGAAACCGAAGGCCAGGTCACCGCGGAAGCGCTCAAGGACCTCGACGCCCTCGGTCTGGATCTAGGCCACTGGGAGCGTTCGATGGTCGCCACCAGCCTGCGCAGCGTCGGTGCCATCGGTAACGGCCCGGGCCGCACCTACAAGGCTGCGATCATCTACCAAGCGCTGGCGATGGAAGCCCAGCCGCTCAAGCCGTGGGAAGAACTCAAGCCGCTCTGTGAGGATGCTTATTACACCGAGAAGGCCGTTGCCGAAGGTCGCGAGAAGACCAAGGCGATGACCGAGACGCTGCTGCGCCTCGCGAAGGAGAAGATCCCGGAGTTCCTCGCCGAGCGCGAGGCGGAGCGTCAAAGCCGAATCGACGAGAAGGTCACCGAATGGGAGACCGGCGTGACGGCGGATATCGCCAAGGCGAAGGAGATGCTGAAGACTCCGAACCTTGGCACCAAGGCGACCCAAGCCTGGCAGCTGAAGCTCGATCGCAAGCAGCGCGAGCTCGATGGCAAGACGACACGTATCGACATCATTGGCCGCCAGGTCGAGGGTGAGATCAAGAACGAGATCAAGGAAGAGGCGACCAAGTTCTACGCCGAAGTGCTCGACGCCGCGGCTGCCGAAGTCGGTTACACGGTGACCGAGTTTGGTCCGTTCCCGCGCAACTTGACGCAGCGTCCACGCTTCGACCAGGACTACGACAAGACGATCGTCTACACGTTCCTGGAGCACTCCGACATGGAAGTTGGCGACGCCGTTGGCCCGGTCACGGACCCAGCCGAGCGTCGTTCGCACGTGATCACGTGCACGAGTGTCGAGCCGATGACGGCCGCCGACGTCACCCGTCGCGAGTTCGAGCAGAACCGCAAGGTGTTCGAAAAGATCCAGCAGCTAAACGGCCAACGCCAAGCCTTCACGAAGGAAACGCTTGAGGCGCGCTTTGATCTGAAGCGGCCGGCCGTGGAAGTGCCCGAAGCCGGCCGCTAGAACATCCGGCCGGGCGCCCCAGACGTGCGCTGGCTGCGTTGAACATCCGGCCGGGCGCCCCAGACGTGCGCTGGCGGCGTTGCACGGCCGCGATGCGGCCGCCGGCCGATGGCCGGCTGCGCGGCGCCGATCCTCGACGGGGCGACGCCCCGACTGCGGTCGGCTTGCTTGTGCGCCTTGCCAGCACACGCCTGGGGCGCCCGTAGTCATACGGTTTTGGCGCGCTTTTGGGGGCACGGTCGCTTCGCGACTGGTGCGGATGGTGCGTGTTGGGGCGACTGGCACGGTCGGTTCGCGACTGGTGCGGGTGGTGTGCGGTGGTGGCACGGTCGCTTCGCGACTGGTGCGGATGGTGCGTGGTGGGGGCGACTGGCACGATCGCTTCGCGACTGGTGCGGCTTTGGTGCGTTCGTTTGGGCGCGGGCCCGACTGCACTGGGTTGGGAACTGGTGCCTTGGCTGTTGGTGGCGTGGTTCGATGGTATGAGTGGCTTCAAGCCATCATTGGGCTAGATCTTGGGGGCTCGGTTCGGGCTCGGGGTCGCCAAGCGACTGGGTGGGAATCCGTTGGGGTTGCTGTGCGGTTTGTGCCCGTTTTGGGGCTAGTTGGGGGCTGCTACTTTGGTTCTGCGATGACGATGATTTCGTCGTGGGGGTTGATGTAGAGGTTGCAGGGTTTGAGTAGGGCTAGGGGCTTGGCTAGGAGGCCTGGGATCTTGCCTAGGCGGCCGGCGCGTTCGGCTAGGAAGCCGAAGGAGACGTACTTGCCGGCGTAGGCGGAGCCGCAGGTCAGGACCTTGAAGTTGCAGTCGGAGAGCAGGCGCTCGATGGTGCTTGGGTTGAAGTGGTAGAGGTGCTCGTCGTGCTTGTAGTGGTGCCAGAGCTTGCCGAGCTTGTTGGCCAGGCGGGACTCTACGTTTTGGGTCTCGAGTAGGAGCTTGCCGCCGGGCTTGAGGAGCTTGCGGATGCTGTCGAGCAGGCCTTGGGGCTCGGGCACGTGTTCGATGACGTCCCAGATGGTGATCAGGTCGAAGGATTGCTCTTGCCAGCCGCGGGCTTTGACGGCGTCGTCGAGGAAGCCGTTGTAGACGCGGTCGGGGCCGAGGGACTCGATCGCTTCCTTGGCGATGGCTTCGGACAGTTCGACGCCGTGCACATCGTGGCCGTGCTGTTGCGCAACGCGCAGGAAGTAGCCGGCCGCGCAGCCTACGTCGAGGATGCGGCCCGGTTGGGGCAGCCACTTCGACACCAGCTTCATGCGCTTCTTGTAGGTCTTGAGATAGAGCGCCGACTCCTTGGCGTAGTCGGCGTAGCCGCGCTCCTTCGGGTTGTCGCTCTTCCAGTAGGTCTCGTTGTAGACGTCGAGCAGCGCCTGGCCGGTAAGGCGCGGGGTCACGTAGACGAACGTGCAGCTAGTGCACGTGTAGACCTTGTAGGGGCCATCCTCGAACTTCAGTTCGCGTTCGGTGCTGCCACATACCTGGCACGTCGTGATCTGTTCGGACTCGGAAGCCTGTTTCACGTCGTTCGCGTCGGCATGGTTTGAGCCGGCACGATCGGAGTCGGGGGTATGCGATTCAGTGGCGTGCCGGTTTGGCGGAGCGGTCATAGCTTTTTTTGCCCCGGGCTGCGAACGACCTTGTTGCCGCGTTCCAGGAATCGCTTGCGACAGATCGTGCGGAACATCTTGATCGCCAGCTTGGCCTGCCGACTGAAGGTGTCGCTGTGCTTGCTCTCGCCACCCATTCGGCGCGCGTAGGTGACTGGCACCTCGATCACACGACAGCGTTCTTGCAGTGCGGCACACATCATTTCGGGCGAGAACGCAGGACCGGGTTCGCGGGTGCGTCCGCGGATCTGCAGCCAGGTTTGCTTGGTCAGTGCGCGGAAGGTGCAGCCGACATCGGTAAACCGTGGTTCCGCGGGCCGCATCCAGCAGAGCTGTAGGAACTTGGCCATGAAGACGTTGCCCCAGCGCAGCATGAACCGCATGTTCGCGCCCTGTTCGACCATCTGCCGGGTGGTGCGGGTGCCCATGACCATGCCGGCGTCGTCGAGATAGCACAGTAGCTTGACGACATCACGGGCGCGGAAGCTGCCGTCGGCTTCGACCAGCACGAGCAATTCCCCCGTGGCGGCGTTCATGCCTGCGGTCAGCGCCGAGCCATAGCCCGGCTTTTCTTCCTGGACGACGCGCGCGCCAGCGGCCGCAGCGATCTCGGCAGTCCGGTCCTTGCAGTTGTTGTCGACGACAACAATCTCATCCAGGTGGGGTTCGCCAAGGAACTCTTCGACCACTTGGCCGATCGTCTCTTCCTCGTTGTAGGCGGGGATGACGAGGGATACGGACCGTTCTCGGAACATGGCAGCGAAGCAGGATACCGCGACGAGTCGCTGTTGGCCGCCGCCAATCCAGTTTGGTCCCAAGCTGCGACATGGCGATGCCATGGGGTGTGGCGAAGCGGTCCTTTTGCGGTGTCGTTGGCCACGGCAATTGCGCGCGTGATTTGCTAGCGCCCGAGAACCATTTGTAGCTGCACATGGTGCCCGCGTTTGGGGTGAACGTCAGTCACCATCGCCGTCTGTTTGCCCAATCCGGTTGCCGTGATGTGCACGGTGCGATCGGTTAGTGCCGGGATCGTGAACTTGCCGGCATGATCCGTGAACGCATCGGGCACATGCCGGTTTGGCCTGGCGATGTCTGGATTCAGGGTCGGACTGGCAAATACCGGTACGTGCTTCGCTGGCAGTCCATCGACGTCGATCACGGTGCCGCGAACTGCGTAGGTCTTGGTGGCGACCGGCAGCTTGATGTCTTCGATGCCACCGGGCACTTGGGTCAGACGCACTAGCCGTCCGTCAAGATTGGCCCAGACCCAGTAGTCGCTTTCGAGCATACGAGTCAGGTAGACCTTGCCACGCGCGTCCGTGCGGTGGCGAGTCATCGTCAGCCGGGAGACGCGCGAGTTGGCGCGCCGCCAAACGAGCAACTCGAGATTGCTCGCTGGTTGGCCATCCCCGGCCGTGACCACCAGCTGTGCGGTCGCGAGCTCCGGCATGCCAATCGATGAAGTGTTGTAGCCTTCGGAGAGAACTGCGGGATAGAAGCCTTCGGCGGTGATCGGCAGCACCTGGCCGCGCGGCAGGTAGAGCTCGAACTCGCCGTTCTTCGAGACACCGAGGGTCGTGCCATCGAGGTGCAGGCGCGCCGTCATCACTGGCTCACCGGTCGAATTGTTGACGACCCGACTCTTCACCTTGCGCACGAGTCGCTGCAGCACGAAGCCGTGCTTGCGCCGGTTGCTGGCGGTGACTTTGCAGTGCTGCCATGGGTCACACAGCGTGCAGGCTTGGCCTTTCAGGATGCTCACTTCGAACCAACCCTGCGCGTCGCTGCGAACCTCTTCGATCATGCCAAACTCGGAACTCGGCTCCTGGCCCGGGATACCTGAGATCACCGGGCCGAAGGCACGCACGAGAAGTTTGCGTGGTGGCAGATTCCGCGTCACGTTCCCGTTGCGCACGGCGTCAGTGATGCGTCCCTTGACGCGAACCGTTTCGTAGAGGGTCAACTCGTGCTGGCCGGCTGGCGCGGCGGGTGCAAAGACCTGGGATCGCTCGGTGCCGCGCATTGCGACGATGCCGAACCTTCCTCCGGGGGATACCTTGAGCACGAACTTGCCGTGGGAGTTGGTGGTCGCGCTGGCGCCGAGCTTGGTGCCAATCCCACACTCCAGGGCCGTCTTGTTGGGGAGTCCCTCAAGCGTCTGGCGAACTTCACGAACCGTGGCGCCCGCCACTGGCTTGCCCGCGCCGTTGTGGACCACCCCAAATACAGGCACCAGTTTGGCCGGTGTGCCTTGCTCCTGACCGCGACAGGGTCCAAGGACGGCCGTAAAAGCCAGTAGGGCAACGCGCGGCTGGCACAGCATATGGCGGACAACTCCCATGGCCGACAAGTTACTCCCGGCTCGTGGCCGCAAGTGTCCCGTTTCGCCCAGATGGTCCCGGGATCGTCTGAACCTCAGCCAGCCTTTTGTCGTTGCCGCCACGGACCCCTATCCTGCATACGCAATGTTCAGAGTCTTTTCCGTCGTTCTCAGCACCCTCCTGCTGGCCCCCGTCACCCTCGCGCAACACGGTTCCGATGGTGGCGCCGCGCAGCGCCAGACTGGCACCATCTACAAGCGCGAGGTCGATGGCATGATCGCCGCGATTCGCATGACCGCGCGCCAGGATGTTGGCAAGCCCGCGGCGCCGGGTGTGCTCGGCAGTGATGTGCTGTCGACCGCGAAGATCCTGGCCGCGATGGGGCACAGCCATCGTCGCTACCACGTCAGTGATGGTCCGGTGGTGCGACCGTCGCTCGACTACCTGATGAAGAATCGCTTGGCCGACGGCAGCTTTGGCGACGCCGAAGCGACCAGTTGGGTTCTCGAGGCGATGCAGATTCTCAACCACGACGGCTACCGCGAAGAGATTCGCGTCGGTCGCGAGTGGCTGCAGGGCAAGGCGGACGGCGTGGTCACGTTCGATGCGCTGGTCAGCCAACTGTTGCAAGCGGTGCGAGCGGACTTGTTCCCGGAGCACATGGCATCGGACGCAGCGCGCTTGCCGCGCAAGTGGCAAGCCACGAACACCATCGATCGCAACGAGGCGGCGACGGCCTTGGTGAAGTTGGTTGCCTGCCAGCAAGCGAACCTCAAACTCGACAAGATGGCGGCAAAGCAGAGCCACGCCAACACCTGGTCGGCGACCCAAGAGAAGGCGTTCGCATGGCTGTTCTCGCAGCAGAAGGCCGGAGTGTTTTCGGTGACGATGCCGATGAAGGACGACAAGGGCGAGATGGTGATGCGCTCGTTTCCCGATCCAGCGCTGACGGGATTTGGTCTGCTGGCGATGCAGACCAAGCCACTGGCGAAGCGCACGGCCGCGGAGCAGCAAGCGATCCTCGCTGGCCTCAACTGGTTGGTGAAGCAGCAAAACCCAGACGGCACGTTCGGCCGCGAAGTCCTCAACTACACGACGTGTGTGGTTGTCGGAGCACTTGCTCGCTGGAAGGATCCGGTGACGGTGCCGGTGCTGGCGCGCGCCCAGAAAGCCATCCTGATGTTCCAGAACGCTGAGGCTGGCGGCTACGAGCGCAGCGATCGCGATTTCGGTTCGATTGGCTACGGCAGCAGCCAGCGCGGCGACCTCAGCAACACGCACTTCTCGATGGAGGCGTTGCGCGCGTCGGGCCTGCCCGAGGATCACGAAGCAATGCAGAAGGCGTTGGTGTTCTTGCAGCGCACGCAAAACTTGAAGTCGAGCAACGACTTCAAGGGCAAGATCCCGCACCCGAACAAGGCAGGTGAGTCGATCGAAGTTGCGTCCGGTGACGACGGCGGTGCCGCCTACTACCCCGGCAACAGCGCCGCTGGCTACGTCGTGCAGCCGGATGGCAAGGCCGTCGCGCGCAGCTACGGCTCGATGACGTATGCGCTGCTAAAGTCCTACACGCTCGCCGGCGTCAAGGGCGACGACCCACGCGTGCAAGCGGCGGTGAAGTGGATCCAGAACAACTGGACACTCGCGATCAACCCGGGCTCTGATCCGGCTCTCGGCGAGAAGGTCAAGTACCAGGGCCTCTACTACTACTACATGGTGCTGGCGCAGGCGCTCGATGCCGCCGAGGTCGAGACGGTCGAGGTCCCGGCGATCACGACCATGGTCAAGGCCACCAGGAGCATCGACTGGCGGGAAGCGCTGCGAATCCACCTGGCGACGACGCAGCAAGCAGACGGCACCTGGATCAATGGCAAGAACGGTCGTTGGATGGAAAGCCTGCCGCTGTTGTGCACGTGCTACTCGATGATCGCGCTGGAGCACTGCAAGTGACCGACTCGAGCCTGCCGGCTTGTCCGGCGTGGTTCCGGTTTGCGCGCGACGGCTCCGCGGTGCTCGGCGCCGTCGATGCCAGTGGCAGTGACGTTCGTTGGTTCGACCTAGGACCACTCGATGTGGTCGCGCTGCTGCACACGGGTGCGCTCAACGAGCAGGACTTGGCGGATCGCATCGCCCGGGCAGCGACGATACGACGGCCGGAGCGGTTTCTTTCGCCGGTACCGCGCGGTGGCAAGATCTTGTGCCTCGCCAAGAACTACGTGAAGCATGCGCGCGAGTTCGGCGCCGAGGCTCCGAAAGAACCGATCTTCTTTGCCAAGCTACCCGACACCTTGGTGGCGCACGGTGACGACGTGGTGATTCCGCATTGGCTGGAAACCCGCGTCGACCACGAAGCCGAACTGGGACTCGTGCTCGGATTTGCCGACCCCGAAACGAGCGGCCGCAAGAACGTGGCCGAGTCCGAAGCGCCCGCTTTGGTCGCCGGCTACACGCTGATCAACGATGTCACCGCGCGCAAGCTGCAGGGGCAGGATCGCGACCAAAAGTATCCATGGTTGCGCGCCAAGGCCCTCGACACCTTTTGCCCGGCTGGTCCGTTTGTCGTGCCAGCGGATGCCATCGACGCGAGCGACCTGCGCTTGCTGATGCGCGTCAACGGCGAGGTGCGGCAGGACGCGCGCACCAGCGCGATGGTGTTCTCGATCCCGCAAGCCCTGCACGCGATGGCACGTTGCACGACGCTGCGGCCCGGGGACCTGATTGCGATGGGTACGCCCGAAGGCGTTTCGCCGGTCGTGCCGGGGGACCGCATGGAAGTCGAGATCGAAGGCCTCGGCATCCTGCAGAATCCGGTCGTCAAAGAAGCTGCGCCGTAGTCGCCAGATGGCGAAGGCGCTGGCCGCGAGGACCTTGCCGGAAAGACCGGGGCGGCAAAGACTGGGGCTGCGAAGATTGGCGCCGCGAATGCTGAGGCTGCGAAGGCACTGTCGCACAGACTCGGGCCAACGAAGATTGGCGCCGCGAAAGCACGGCCCCGAAGACATCGTCACGAAGAAGCTGGCCGCGAACATACGGCCGACGAACTACAGCTCACCCAGCCAGGCTAGAAGCGCAGCGTCTCGATGCTGCTCAGAGACATCGTTGCACCCTGACCACCAAACAGCACCAGCGTGCCGTCCGGCATCAAGTTGGCGCTGTGGCTGGCGCGGGCGCCGGTGAGCGCCGGGGCGCTGGTCCAGGTGTTGCTCGTCGGGTTGAAGACGTCGACGTTCGCAATCGAGGTCGGTGTCGTCAATGTGCCTTGGGCGCCACCGCAGGTTGCGACGCGACCATCCGCCAGCAACGTAGCGCTGTGCAGCGCGCGAGCGGTGGGCATGTTGACCGTCTGCCAGGAGTTGGTGGTCGGGTTGTATACCTCGGCACCGCTGATCGGCGCCGAGGTTGCGGCACTGAGCAGGCTCGGAACGTTGACGCCGCCGGTCATCAAGACGCGGCCGTCGTTGAGGGTGACCTGGTTGTATTGGTGGCCAGCGCGGCCTTGCGACATGCTGCTACCGCCCGACCAACTGCTGCTGGCGGGGGTCCAAAGTTGCACGGCGGTCGTGCTACTGGCGGCGACGGGCAGGCCGAAGAAGATCGTGACGGCGATGCCGCCGCTGACCATGACCTGGCCGGTCGATAACAGGGTCAGTGCCGGCCCCAAACGGCGGCCGCCGATGTTTTGGGTGTTGGACCAGGTGCCGGTCGCTGGGTTGAAGATTTCGGCCGACTGCAGGGTGCCGGTGATGGCCGCGGTGACATCGGGGGTCAGCGTTGACGTTCCGCCGGCAACCATGACGCGGCCATCGGCGAGGATGCTCGCGCCGTGCAGGATGCGTGGCGTGCCCATGTTGCCGGTTGCCGTGAAGCTGTTGCTCGCCGGGTCGTAGATTTCGCAGCTGGACAGCACCGTGCCGAGTTGGTCGGCGCCGCCAATCAGCAGCACGCGGCCGTCATTGAGTCGCACGGTCGAGTGCAGCGCGCGCGCCGTGGTCATGTTCGGGCCGGCCGTCACCGTCATGCGTCGGAAGTCCCAGCGTTCGGTGGAAGCCAGGCCCGTCGCGGCGGTCAGCGTGCCGGCGCCGCCACCGGTGACCAGCACGTCACCCGCACTGTTGTTGTTGTCGGCGTCGACGAGGCTGGCCGATAGCGCGCGTGCAAATTGCAGTGTGTTCGGCGCGATCACTCCGGTATCCGGAGAACCGGTCAAGGTGACCACGTCGTTGGACAGTTCGCCGACCAGCGTCGCCCCAAACAGCAGCGAAGCGGTTTGCCAATGCAGTTCGTAGCCGCTGATGCTCGGGTTGTTCGGCAGTGCCACCGAGTAGCTGGCGTTGCCGGTAGCGTCGGTGATCAATACACTCATCACGCCCAGCAGTTCGACGCCGACGGCAAGGACGCGCGGGTCCACCGGATCGACGAGGCTCAGTGGCGTCGGGCCACTGGTTGCCGATGGGATGACGAGCACGAAGGACGTCGCGGGAGCGTTGGCGACGTCGAGCACGAGGTTTTGTCCCAAGCGCGCCGCGGTGCGCTTCTCCAGGTCGTAGTCGAATTGTGCGGCCAGAGGTGCCGTCGTCAGGCAGGCGGCCAGAAGGCCAGCTGCGCGCAGGTTGCGGGCGAGTAGGTGGTTGTTTGCCATGGAGTTGTGTTGCTCGCGCGTCCGCGAGAGTGCTCAGAGTGTTGCATAATCATAGTGACTGGCCAGCTGTTCGCCGGGTTTCACGCTCAAGTTCGGGCTGCTCTGTCCGAGAATGAGAATCGGAGGCCCTACGCATGGCAGATTCGCTGAGTAACGCAGCTCCGATCGGTCCCCTTGGCGGATTCCCGAGCCGAGCACCGCCGAACCAGGACGCCCGGAAGGGTCCTGGCCAGGCACCAGAAGAAGAGGCACCGCGACCACAACTTGGTCGCGATGGTGTCGACCTTCATACTGGTGCGTTCTTGGCGCGCCGTCTGCTTCGGGAACGAGTGTTGTTTCAGACGCGGGCGCGGCTGGAACTACAGGCCGGCGAGTTCGTGCCGTCGTTTGCCGAGGCCGTCGAAGCCGAGCCGATGCAAGCGTTCTTGGGACGGTTGTTGGGCGCGCAGAATCAGCTCGCGGCACTGCGCGTCAAGGTCCTGACCCAGACTGAGATTCGTTCGCGTCTGGATTCCGCGTTGCGCGAAGGCATCGCCGAAGTGATGGAGATGCTGGCCGCCGATCCGGTCGACGGTGCGGTTGGGTGCGCGGTGGTTGCGGATGTGTTGGTCGAGTACGGGCGCCGGTTGGCTGAGTTGGCGCACGAGTAGGCGGGCGTGTCGGGCTCCAGCGGTGGAGCTGTGCGGGCGGCGTTGCCCGGTGCTGGTCTCGTGGGGGTGTGGAGAGGTGGACGTGTGGAGAGGTGGCGGGGTGGAGAGCGTTGGGCGCCCGCGGCCGCAAGCGGCCGCTACACGCCTGCCCGCTAGCTTCGCTAGCGAGCGAGCTATCTATCCTCCATCAACGTGATCTGGGTCTTCCAACACCAGATCATCATCATCCGCTTCCAAGAACCCTTCCGGCAACGATACTGTCTGCGTCTTGCCGTGCTTGCAGCGGCGCGCGCGCAGGCCGGCAATTGGATACGGAAGGTCGCGGGGCAGATCGGCGAGCAGCTCTTGTAGCTCGTCGAGCGTCTTGACCATGTGCAGCATCGGGAGCTTGCGTTTGGCGCCGGCGAAGCCCTTCAGATACCAGCCGGTGAACTTGCGGATCTGCATCAGGCCGTGCTTTTCACCGAAGAAGTCGGCGAGCAACGCGGCGTGGTTGAGGATGGTGTCGACGACGCCGCCGAGGTTGGGCGGCGCCGGTGGTTCTTGGCCAGTGAGGGCGGCGCACAGTTCGGCGAACAGCCATGGCCGGCCGAGGCAGCCGCGGCCGACGACGACGCCATCGCAACCCGTTTCGCGGATCATGCGCAGCGCATCCCACGGTTCGAAGATGTCGCCGTTGCCAAGCACCGGGATGGTCTTGACGTGCTGCTTCAGGGTGGTGATCGCGGACCAATCCGCTTCCCCCGAGTAGAGCTGCGCCGCGGTGCGCGCATGCAGTGCGACCGCGCGCGCGCCTTCGCCTTCGCCGATGCGGCCGGCGTCGAGGTAGGTCAGTAGCGAGTCGTCGATGCCCTTGCGGAACTTGATCGTGACCGGCACGTCGCCGGCACTGGCGACGACGCTGCGCACGATCTTCTGCAGCAGGCGCGGCTTGACCGGAATGGCTGAGCCACCGCCGGCTGCCGTGACCTTGCGCACCGGGCAGCCGAAGTTCATGTCGATGTGGTGCACACCCCACTCTTCGACCAGTGTCTTGGTTGCTTCCGCCAGCGTCTCGGGGTTGGTGCCGTAGAGCTGGATGCTGCGGCGGTTGGTCTCGTCCTTGCCGAACGATGCCAGTTGCAGGGTGCGTTCGTGCCGTTCGACGAAGGCGCGCGCGGTGATCATCTCGCTGACGTAAAGGCAGCGGTCGTCAGAGAACTTGCGGCACAGAGACCGGAACGGTGCGTTGGTGATGCCGGCCATCGGCGCCAGCACGACCGGCGGATAGATCTCCATCGGGCCGATCGTCAGCGGCTTGATCTCACCGGGCTTGGGCAGCGCGACGTCGGCGTTCTCTTCGCTACGCAGGGACATCGGACTGTTGGGTGGGGCGGCGGGGGGACCAGCTAGAACGGGCGGCCCGGCGGGCGGCTTGCATGCCCACGAATCTTGTCTGCCCACGAATGTGGGGGAGAGGTGGATAAGACCAGCTTTCGTCCTGCTCGCGCGATTGCTGCGGAGGAGAAAGATGGTGCCCAGGAGAGGACTTGAACCTCCATGGGATTTTACTCCCGCTAGGACCTGAACCTAGTGCGTCTGCCAATTCCGCCACCTGGGCATCCAGTGGGGACGAAGGAAGCTAGCGGGCAGGGGCCGCGATGCAAGTGCTGATCAGCCCGTTTCCGGGTTCGCTGCGAACGGCGAGCTTGCGCCTTCGTGTCGGATGCCGTAGCTGGAGGGGGTCGAAATGGCAAAGTCCTCGAGTAGCAACAGCAGCCAGAAGCTCAAGACCAAGGAAGTCTTGGTGGGCGAGAACCGCAAAGCCCGCCACGAGTACGAGATCACCGATACGTTCGAGGCAGGCATGGTGTTGCGTGGCACCGAGGTCAAGGTTCTCCGGCAAGGCCAAATCAGCCTCGGCGAGGCGTATGCGGGCTTCAAGGACGATCAGCTGTTCCTGATCAATGCCAACATCCCCGAATACAACCACGGCAACCTGCAGAACCACGACCCCAAGCGTTGGCGCAAACTACTGCTCAAACGCAAGGAACTCGAAAAGCTCAAAGAGCACACCCAGATGAAGGGGTTGACGCTGGTGCCGTTGCGGGTGTTCTTCGGCGAAAAGGGCTACGCCAAGTGCCTGATCGGTGTCGGCCGCGGTCGCAAGCTCCATGACAAGCGCAGTCACCTCAAAGAGAAGGATCTGAAGCGCGAAATGCGCGGCGAGTGATCCAGCGCGGCAAGTGGCTCGCAGCAGGCCTGCAGGTTCGTCCTGAGCATGGGGACCAGCAAGCGCCGCGGGTGCGCTACTTGCTGGTGGCCAGCTCCGTCAGTTGCTGCTTCAGCGGTTGCCACGCTGGCTCATCCAGGTGGCGGTGCACCGATGGATGTTCGCGCCACAGCGTGACGATGTGCTCGACTTCTTTTTGGGTGTAGAGGCCATGATGCAACTCGATCGCCACGACGGATGCGGCGTCGACCAGTAGTTGGCAGCGCGTGAGCGGGTCGACTTGCACGAAGTCGAGGATCACGCCACCCCATTCTCGAACACGCTCGACGACCACTTCGACGGCGGCACCGATCGCGTTGTCGGACGATTGCCAGGTTAGCGAGTGATGGAGTCCGGAGCGTGCGTCGCCCAGGTAGGCGGAGCACAGCACGACCGCCGCCTTGGCAGCATCGATGTCGTATGGGTCCATGCCGCGCTTGCCGTTCGCCAGCGCTAGCACGCGGTGGGCGCGTTCGAGTGCGACGGCAGCAGCGGTCGGTAGGTCGCCGAAGGCGTCGAGCGGTGGTTGTCCCGGGTCATCCTTTTCGAGCAGCTCCAGGGCGGTGAGACCCGCGACCTGCAAGGCGAAGGATGCGAGCGCCTGCGGCGAATCATAGCGGGCGCCGCGATCTAGCAGTGGCCGCGCGAGTCGCCATTGGCCGAGTTCGATGTGGCATTCGGCCGCGATGGTCAGCGCATCGGCGCGCAAATCGACCGGCAATTCCAGCAGCTCGCAGCGCGTCAGCAGCAGTTCGGCTCGCGTCGCCAGTTGTTGCAGTTCGCGATCGATCTCCTCGGAGGACATCGTGCCGTCGAAGTTGTCGAGGATGCGCATCAAGCGGCGCCAATCCACATGGCACATGCCGACATCGAGGCCGGCACTCATGCGCTTGCTGGGCGCGAACGACTTGCCTTGCTCGAAATGCGCTCGCGCATCGGTCAGGTCTTCGAGCGTTTCGGCGGTGTCGGCGCGCACGTAGCCGGCCAATCGCCAATAGTGCGGCAACTTGCGAATGCGCTTGGGAGCGCCTTCCCAATGCAGCCAGAACCTGTTCACGTCGAGGATTGACAGGACTTGCAGCTCGGATGGATAGGCAAGGTCGCGCAGTAGGGGGTCGGCTGACGAGACCTTGATGGCGTCTTCCAGGTGCTGCTTGGCGGCATCGTAGTCACCGAGTGACGTCGCGAGTCGTGCCACACTCCACCTCGCCACGGCGCCGATCACTGGGTGGTCGACCAGCAGCAGCGACATCTCGTAGGCCTCCTTCAGTCGACTCTGCGCTTCGAGTGAAATTGCCAGTGCATGGTTGAGCAGCGGCGAACGGTTGGTGCGGTCGGCTCGCCGTAGTTCGCGCTCCACCAACAACTCCGGCACTTCCGCGGCGCGCATCGCGATCGCGGTCAGTAAGTAGTCGTTGTCGGTGCTCGCACCCTTCAGTTGCTTCGCCGCCGGTTGGATCCTGTCCGTCGTTGGCGCTTCCAATAGCAGCGAGGCCAACCGTGGCATCTGTTCGTTGACGAGCTTCGGCACCAGGTTGAGCGCTCGGCGATTCTGGATCCAGCGGCCGATCGCGAACGCGGCTTCGCTGGTCGCGTTGCGCGTCGCCTTGGGTTGACTCGATGCGACGCGGTCCTGCAGGTCTGCCAGGTAGTCGCCGTAGGTGCGCGTCATTGGATTGAGCAGCGCATCCAAGAACAGCTGCAAGTCGAACGCGCGGCGCCACTCGTCCTGTAGCGTGCCAGCCACCTGGTCGCCGAACGGGTGGTCTGCGAGGCCATCGATCTCGGCTTGCGCGGCGGGCAGGTCGCCGCGTTCGAGTGCGGCACGTGCGGCTAGGGTTTGCGACTTGAGCGAGCGTTGGTCTTCGTTGTGCTTCAAGAACGTCTGCACCAGCAACGTGGTCGCCAACACCAGGATGACGGTCAGCAGCGCGCTGACTGCTGGGTGGCGCTGAACCAGTCGCCAACCACGAGCCAACAGGTTTGGCGGCCGCGTCAGGATTGGCAGGCCGTCGCGATAGCGCTGCAGCTCATCGACCAGTTCTTGGGCACTCTGGTAGCGCCGATTCGGCGACTTGTCCATCGCGTGCAGCACGATGGTTTCGAGGTCGCGTTGGCGGCCCTTGAGCTGCAGTGGCTTCGGTTGGTCGTTGAGGATTTGCTGCAGCGCGCGCACCGGGTTGCTCGGGTCGAACGGTGGGTGACCGGCCAGCAACTCGTAGAGCGTCGCGCCAACCCCGTAGACGTCGGCGCGCGGGTCGAGGTTGGAGGCGCGGCGGCCGGCGACCTCTGGCGGCAGATAGATGAGCGTGCCTGGCGTCGCGTTGGGCTGCGTCAGCACGCTGGCCCGGTCGGCGAACGCGGCTAGTCCGAAGTCGACGACAAACGCGTGGCCGTGCTCAAGCACGATGTTCGCCGGTTTGATGTCGCGGTGCACGACGCCAACTTCGTGTGCAGCGCCGAGGGCAGAAGCTACCTCGATGCCGATGCGGGCGACCTGATCGGGGGCGAATACCCCGTCCTGGCGATCGAGCGAGCGGCCGCGCAGCAGCTTCATCGCCAGGTAGACGTGATCTCCCGATTCGCCGGCGGCGTAGACCGGCACGATGTTGGGGTGCTCGAGGGACGCGGTGATCGACGCTTCGCGGGTGAAGCGCAGTCTGCCGGTGGTGTCGGCAACCAAGTCATCACGCAGCACCTTGAGCGCGACTTCTCGACCGAGCGATTCCTGGCGGGCACGGTAGACGTGGCTCATGCCACCGATGCCGATCGGCTCGATGATGACGAACTCGCCGATGCGATCCGGCACAGTCGGGAGGCGCGGGCGATCGTGTTGCGCTTCGGCAGCGCAGGCCTCTAGCAGTTGGCGCTCGCGCGCCAGCATGCGTTCGACTCGAGGCCGGAGCTCCGGAGCCTCGGCACACAAGGTGTCGAGGTCGGGTTCCTGGCCGTCGTAGAGCGCGCCGTAGCACGCTTCGAGTATGTCAGGCAGCCGCGAGTCGTTTGGAAGGTCACTCACTTGCGGATGCTCATGTGCTACTCAGACGACTACTGCGGTAGCGTCGTTGAGGTTGCAACTGCAGGTGGCACGAGCGGGCCCGTTGGCACGTCGTACGCCGAGATCAGCGCGGCATTGCCGTAGTGTCCAAGCGGCGCGAAGCGCTGCCCCGGGTTGCTGGCCTCATCGATGTAGCAGATGCCGTCCACCGCGTTGGCTGGGCACGGGAAGATGCCGACGTGTGGCTTCATCAACTCACCTTCCCAAAGCGGGTTCGACACCTGATCGACAATGACGAGGCCGTTCGTCGTGGGCACATAGGCACGAAGAGTCGTCGGGTTGGCCGTAGTGCCAACCGCGACCGGGAACTCGATGTGCAGGAAGTCACCGCGCGGCGCCAAGTAGAGGTTGACCGCCTCATTGGTCGGCAGGGGCACGAAGCGACTCGGGCCGAACGGCCAGAGATCGAGTTGGTGCAGGCTGCGACGGCGGATGCGCGAGTGGCGGCTGATGCGCACCTCGACCTCGTTGCCGACTGACGTCAGGTGGGCGGCTTGCACGTAGATTTCGAAGCCAAGCTTTGAGTCCATCAGCGCATTCAGACCGGCAATCGCCGGGGGGCTGATCGGCGGCAGCGAAAAGGCAGCCACATACTCGTAGGCGGATTGCAGAACGGCTTCGCGGCCGACTTGCGCCGTGTCGAACCCGTAGCCAAACACGGGCGTGTGCCAGGCCCAGATCGAGTTGGCCCAGGGCTTCCGTTCGTCGGCGTTCGCTGTGACCGACGAGACCATGCTGGGAAACGTCATGTGCGCGGTGAATCCGGTCGTGAGTGTGTTGGTCGTGCCCCAGTTATCCTGGCTAGACGCTGCGCCGTAAGCGACCAGGTGTTGGGCGATGCGACGCGGTGGCACCATCGGCGAGAAACCGGTGAAGTGGTGATGCGCCAGGCCAGCCAATTCGCTCGCCGACAGTTGCCACTGTTCGGTGGTCGGGGATGCCAAGAACGGCAGGGCGTCGATAATGCCTGCAGCGACCAGGGTGCCCGCAACCGTCTCATCGATGGTTACATGCGAGAACAGCAGCGTGCGTTCGCCGGCCAGCTCGTCGTACCTGACGATGGCTTGGCCAGCGTCGATGTCTTGTTCCCAGACGACCGCTGAGGTGTCGAGTCCTGCGATCTGAAGGGGCCCTTGGGCGAGAACGGCTGCGCTGGTAGCGAGCACCGCGGTAAAGAGTTTTGACGAGTTCATATACAAAGCAGTTTGCTGGCAAGGCCGAGTCCAGGCGAAGGCTCGGCGGCTGACCCCCTGAGGACGAGTTCAGGCGGGGCGTCACGGGAAAAACCGACGTTGTTGTCGGGGCTCATCCCGCGCGCTGTGCGAAGGATACCAGGATCCTAGCGGCCTGTTGCAGAACGGTTTGGTTTCCACGGTTCCGTGTTGCGCGGCAGATTGGCGTGCGAACACCTCGCCGAATCCGTTCATTTTGCGAGGACTTACGGGGTGCCGAGATGCGTCAGATTCGCGCTGGCGCGGCGCTGGGGGAAATCTTCAACATGCTGCTGGGCGCCAGTTGCCGGTCATCACCACCGGTGGACCGTGTCCGCCCGCCCAGATTGGGGTAGGCTAGCCCTACTCCCCATGGCCTCTAATTACGACAACAGCACGGACTTCGGCAAGCTGCTGGAGGCTGCAAAGAAAGGTGAGCAGGACGCCTTGGATCAGATTCTGCTGATGACCGAGGAGCGGCTGCGTCGCGTGGTCGACCGACGCTTGGGACCGAAATTACGGGCGTCGTTGCGCAGATCTGACGTTCTTCAGAATTCGTATCTGGCGATGCTCGATGCGTTGCCTCGGTTCGAAGGGGACAACCCCGATGACTTCGTCGCTTGGGTAGCCCGGATGATCGAGAACGACATCCGCCGCCAGAATCGCTGGTTCACTGCTGGCAAGCGAAAGGCACCATCGCGCACATCGCAGCGAAACCTGCTGGCAGGCATTCTCGGGCAGTCCGTGCCAACGCCGAGTGCGGTGATGTCGGGCAACGAGGATCGCCTGGCAGTGCGGGAAGCGATGTGTCGACTCGAGGCGGATCACGCCAGAATCATCGAATTGTCGGTGTTCGAAGAGCTTACCCACCGCGAGATTGCGGAAGAGATGGGGCGAACCGAAGGAGCGTGCCGAATGCTGCTGTTGCGGGCGCGAACCGCCTTGGCGCTAGAGCTCGAGCGCTTGTCGATGGACGAGTAGCAGGCGCGCGTAGGGGTAGGGCGGCATGTTTTTTATGGTTGCCACGTGACAGTGCGCAATCCGCCGTCCTAACCATGTGGTCGCGTTCGGCGGTGCCAGGAGTCCGGCTGCATCCGTGTTCTCGTTGCCCGGAGTCGTTCGACGCAGGCGCGGCCGATGTGGCGCGTGGATTGGCTTGGCAATCGTGTCCAGCTGCGGCGACGCTGTCGCCCGCATGGTTACGAACTGGATGATGGTTCTCGGCATCGCGCTTGTGATGACTGCCTCCTGTGGGAAGTCGGCAGGGGTTGCAATCGCTCCCGGTGGTCGAATCAACGTTACGAACAACCGCGGCACAGCGACTGTCTGGGAAGTTGAGTTTGAGGTCTTGGAGACCGGGCCAGGCGGCGCCAGTTTCGACGCGGTCGGCGGGCACCGGCCGGTTGACAGCACCGTCGACGAGACTTGTCAACTTGGGTTTGGCGAGGTCGTGGTCGATCTGGCCAAGCTCGTTGCTGGCGGTGTCACATTGACGATCGCTGGCAAGAGCTACGGCGTCGTCGTCGCCGAGGACAAGGTCCGTATCGCCGCCGATCGCACCGTCGCGGTCAACGGCACCCCACGGCCACCCGAGTGAAGGCGGCAGCGATGCGGCCATCGATCGAATCGTGGAACCCCATCGGCCCCGCGCGTCGGGTTGGCGATTCGGCTTCTGAACAGTCCGGCTTGTGGGCATCGTTCGTTCGCCAATCCCAATGGCCCAAATCCCGAGGGTCCAAATCCCGAGGGCCCAAACCCCAATGGGTCCTACCTCGATTGGGCGTGTCCTGATGCCAGGCCAAACCAGCTCTCTTCGTCAACAATCGCCGCGCCGTGTCGATGTTCCGATCACGGCCGCGGCCGGCTTCGTGTTGCTCGCGGTTGGGGTCACCGTGCCGGCGCTGCGGTTCGACAACCTGTTCGGTGACGAGACGTTCTCGGTGCTGTCTGGCATCTGGGGCTTCGTTACCTCGGGCAACATCCTGCTGGCAGTTCTGCTGTTCGGATTCAGCGTGCTGTTTCCAGCGGTCAAGCTCGGCGCGATCCTGGCGCTGTGGTTTTGGCCGATGCGTTCAGCCAACCGCCGCGAGGTTGTCGGTTGGCTCGAACTGCTCGGCAAGTGGTCGTTGCTCGATGCGTTTGTGATCGCGGTCATCGTCGGCGCGGTACAGCTCGGCATGCTCAGCGAGGCCGTCGCGTGTCCCGGCGTCTACCTCTACCTCGGCGCAATCCTGCTGTCGTTGATCGCGACTTTGTTGTTGCGGCCGCTCGTTCGCATCGATGCTGGTGAGTCGCCGCGCGCCATGCGGCGAAAGGGTCTCGTCCTGACCGTGCCCGCTGCGGTTCTCTACGGCGCCGGCCTGTCGTTGCCGCTGCTCGATGTCGAGAAGGGTTGGTTTTGGAGCAACCGGTTCTCGTTGCTCGAAGCGATTGGAGAACTGTTTACTGCCGGCGATTGGGGGCTGGCGGCAGCGATGCTGGCATTCGTCGTCGTGCTGCCGACCGTGCGCTTCTTGTTGATGATCGTGCTGCGGCTGCTGCGTTCCGAGGACTCGCCGTACACGCGGGCACTCGGAGTCATCGACCGATTGTCGATGGGGGAGGTGTTCGTCGTCGCGCTGCTGGTGGTGTTCACCAAGCTGGGATCGCTGGCGACGCCGACCCCGCTGGCCGGCATGTGGCTGTTGATCGCGTCCGCCGCGATCACCGCGGTGGACTCGATCCTGCTCCATCGCCGCTTTCGCAGGTAGGTGGCAGAGCAGTCCGTGATGGTCAATGGCCATCACGGATCGGTTTCTGCCAAGCGTGCCGCGGCCTAGAACCCGGTGGTTCCCTTGATCGCGTTCGACGTGCGCGTCGAGCCACTCAGGCCGGACAGGTCGAGGGTTGCCGCTTGGAAGTAGAGGTCGAACCCGATGATGCCAGCACCGGTCAGGTCGATGCCTTGCCAAGTCAGCGTGTTGGGACCGTTAAAGACGACGGCTGGTCCGATCAGCAGATTGAGCGTCGTGTTGATGCGGCATTGCGGGTGCGCCTGTGGGGTAGCGAACGCCAACGGCACGCCGACGAAGGTCAGACCAACGATGCCGACGTGGAAGACGGCGCCCGGTTCGATGTTGGTCGTCGTCAAGTCGAACGGCTGGCCAAGGACTGGCGTGCCGACGGCCTCTAGCGTCAGCGGCGCATTGTCAACCGTGCCCGTTCCAAACGGGAACAGGCTGGCGAACGTCAGGTCGCGCGGACCCGGGTCGGCACTCGGACCAGCCACGCTGTAGCCAACGAGCCAATCTTCGGGGCCGGTCGTGCCGAGGGCGCCAAACGCGATCGTGAAGTTGCCGTTGGCTTCATTGCCACGGAACTGGATCGTGCACGGGTCCGTCGTGCCCCAGAGGTAGACACCATCGTAGGTGACCATCCACTGCGTGCCGGATTCCTCGTAGGTGACCTGACCCGATCCCGCGGCGTTCGGTTGCAGGTCCGTCCAGGCATACATCGCCTCGGCGGGGTTGCCCAGCAATGTCGCCACGCTCGGTTGCCACTGGTTGGAGTTGCCGGTGCCGCGCGAAACGTGGCCGTTGGATCCGACGACCAAGCCCAGCGTGCCAGCGCCGACCAGAACGTCATCGCCAAGCGCCAGCGGCGTGGCGGCCGGGTCGAGCGTGCCGATCGGCTGGATCGTGCTCGGTTGCGACGTGATGGCGTACCCCGAAGCACTGTTCTGGGCGCGGAACTGGAAGCCGGCGAGGTCCATGCCCGACGGGTCCAGCTGCTCGTAGAACGACGTGTAGGACGCAACACATGCTGCGCCTTGCGAAGTAGCGGTTGCTGAGCCACCGCACGTTCCACCAACGGTGTAGTGGAAGTTCGCATTGACTAGTCGCGGCGAGAAGGTGGGCAGCGTGAATGGCACGTTGCTCGCAGACCCAGCCGTCAACTGCAGGTGGGAGGTCGCGTAGGTCAGTGGCAGGGTCGTTGCGGTCGTGTATGCGTGTTGGAATCCGTTGGCAACGATGGCGACGCTGAAGCAGCAGCCTTCACCGAATGACAACGGAGTGCCTAGCACGAAGTTAGATGGCGATCCCGCTGGTGCGGTGGTGCCGGTACCGTTGCTCACGAGGGCCCAGGTGCCCTGCGGATCGAAGTTACAACTGTTCTGCAGGTAGACGCTGATCGAAGCGGCGACGCCGCCCGTGCCAATGCAGTTGAGGTCGATGTCCGTCACCGTTGCGCCGGTGCCGCCGGCCACGCCTTCGAGCGCAAAGTAGACCGCACCACCAATGGCGCCGCTGTTGTTGTTCGCGAACGTCGTTGTCAGCGGACTGCCACCACCGCCAGTCGATGGGCATGTGGCGACGACGTTGATACCGGTCATGCCACTGATCTGCGCGTTGGCAAGCACATCGGCACCGCTCGGCAGGCGACGCAGGCCGCTACCGATGCTCGGCCACATCAACGTTGTGTTGATGTTGAGGTGGGCGCCGGACACCGTCGGGATCGTCGAACCCGCGAACGGGCGTGGCGGGGTGACGTCGACGTCGAAGTCGCCATTGCCGGCGATGAAGCTGGTGTTGGCGGAGCTGAGGCCGAGCGCGTGGCCGATCTCATGCAGGCAAACAGCGAACATGTCGGTGTTGCCCGAGGCCGAACCCGTCGCGCCGTTCATCGTGCGGCCGGTGTTCAGGGTGCCGCCACCGAGGTTGGCGGAGCTGTTCGTGACACCTGACGTGTATTCGCTGTTGTTACACGGCGTTGGGTCCAAGAACCAGGAACTCGAGCCGTCGTTGTCGAACGTGATGGTGCCGGCTGTTTCGCGGTTTGGCGATCCGCCTTGGGAGCCAAGTTGGTGCAGGCCCAAGGTGCCGCCACCGAGGGGGCCCCAGCCATACGTCAGCGTCAGCGTGTACGGCGTCGTGACCAGCGCGGCTTCCCACCAATCGGCGGCTTCGTTGAAGATCGCACTAAGGTTGCCGCCGCCGGCTACGGTCCCGGGCGCGGCGCCGGCCGTTTGGTTGCGGATGATGGTGACTTGCGCCGTGGCGGAGTCTGTGACTGCTGCGGCTGCCAGCAAGGTGGCAAGGCCGAAGCCCAACGTGTGAAGACGAGCCATGACTAGCGTGCCTCCAACACATCGGCGAGCATCACGTCGGCGGTGCCGACGAGACGACCATTGCCATCGACTACGACCTTGACGGTCGCGAGCAGGCCGGGGCGGCTGCCATCGAACGTTACCGTGACGCCGCCGTGTTCGTTTTGCACCGAACTCTTCTCTTGGCCGAGGAACTGCGGCGCCATTTGCTCGCGCATGTCCTGCTTGAAGCCAATCTTCTGCAGGTGGGTGAGCCATCCTTCCAGCGCGAGCGTGCGCGGATCTTGGATAGCACCGGAGCGATCGGTGTTGATGGCTGCGGTCGAGACCGCAACCAGGGAAGCCGCGAGAATGAGACTCCCGACGAGACGACGTGAGGAACTAAGCATGGCAGAAAGACTCCTGTCTATTCTTTGCTAGCGAGACGGCGCGACGGGCATGGTGTCGCGCTGGCGAAGCGTCACCGCTAGACCGAGTTCCCAGTCTAGACGTTGCGGACTGTGCGCGGCGTGAGTTCTCATGTGCCGTTTGTGCTCGTGTATGCGTTTCCCCGCAAGCTAGCCAAGGGTCTGCGTGCTTGCTGGTTGCGTCGGTTTCGCATGCGCTTGTTTGGCCTTGCCGTCGTCGCCACTCACTTGTCTGCGGTAGCCCAGAGTCGAGTGCGCATGCCGTCGGCAACAGTCAGCTGTGGACGCCGCCGGTGTTCTTGAACCAGGCATCGGCACAGCTCTCGTTTTGGAGCGAATTCGAGCCGAGCGCTCTCGGTGATGTCTACACGACGAACGTGTTAGTACTGTGCCAGGCACAGTACTAACAACACTTCCGCCGTCGTGCATGCGCGCGCGGACAACCGCGTATCCATTCGACCCGGATGCATATCGCACGCCCGGAATCGGCCGTGCAACTCACACGAGCGGAGCT
>TARA_R110002072_G_scaffold110599_2_pt1 | contig 25120 bp, 22 predicted proteins | sample TARA_R110002072 | Tara Oceans TARA_R110002072 (sample SAMEA4397118) | marine metagenome | biome: Polar Biome; feature: [SRF] surface water layer (ENVO:00010504); material: water (ENVO:00002006), including particulate matter (ENVO:01000060) such as... | depth 5 m | reverse complement strand
ATATAACTGTTAATACTGAAGGTGATCTTCATTTAAACCAACCACTTCAAGAGAATCATTTTGACAACTTTAAGGTTCATCTAGCGGCTCCATTGGTTGAGGATTACAAAGGACTCAACGTTAATTTCAGTTTTCCCGAAAATTTAATTTTCAATACAACTGAATTTGAAATCCAAAACATACAGGTCGATTTTAACAATAATGGCTTTGAAAATATCATTCCCAATCAATCAAAAATTGTTCATTTCAATTCTGAAGGTGACAAACCCATTACATTTAAAATCACTTTAGAAAACAACGAAGAATTCCTATTGTATTCTTCTATCAATATCACCAAAAGTGCAGCAGATTATAACGCCAGAAATGCCGGTATCATTCAACCCATTGAATCCACAATTCCTTATCAAGGTTTTGGTGAAAGCCAGGCCTATACCGGGATTGGAGAATTTCAAATCTTTGTTGACAATGTCGATGGAGTCCTTGACAAACCCATAATCATCATCGACGGTTTTGACCCGGGTGACACGCGTGATATCACCGCTGTGTATCAATTAATGAACTTTAATAACGGCACAGAAAACCTGGCTGATGAAGCCAGGGATTTGGGCTATGATGTGGTGATTTTAAACTTTCCGGTTTACACCAGAAACGGAAGTGAAATTATTGATGGCGGTGCAGATTTCATTCAAAGAAATGCCTTTATCCTGGTTGAACTCATCAACGAAATCAACGCTCAAAAAGTGGGTGATGAAGAGCTTGTTATTATTGGACCCAGTATGGGCGGGCTCATATCGAGATATGCACTCGCTTATATGGAACAAAACAGTCTTGAACACGATACCCGCCTTTGGCTGTCTTTTGACGCACCTCATCTGGGGGCAAATGTGCCTATCGGGTTTCAGCATTTGTTAAACTATATCGCTTTTGGACCTGTTGGTGATGTGGCATTTCAAGATCTGGTAAACGGTCTTTTACGTAATCCAGCCGCTAGTCAAATGTTATTAGACCATCTGGACGGTCATTTATTACCCGGTGACCCCGTGGAATTTGACCCCACAATCGTTTTACCCACGGGCGCTCCCAATTTTAGAACTGATTTTCAAAACGAACTCGATGCTTTGGGTTACCCTCAAGAAACCAGAAATATTGCCATCTCTAATGGAAGCGGTTCTAGTGAGACTACCGGTACACCAGGTATGAACGTGATTGACTGGACCTTTTATCCCGATGGCCCCACAGGCAACACACGCGCTCTCATCGAATTATATTTTACACCCCCTGCTTCACAAACCATAAGAGTTAGCAGAATACGAAGTCAAATTTTAATTGTAGTCTGGATAACCGTTGACGAAAGCGAAGCTTTTGCCATGTCACCGGCTACCTCAGCTGGTCTCGATAGTGCTCCCGGCGGACAGTTTGATATTGCCGGTTTGGCTGCTGGTGCAGGTAACAACCCTATTTTAATTGAATTTTTAGACAACCTCAACATTGATGCATTTGATTTTATACCCACCTTAAGTTCGTTGGCAATCACCACAACAAACGACTGGTATGCCCCTGTAAACGAAAGTGATATCAATGTTTTTGATGCCTTTTACATTCCTGATAGCAATGAACAACACATAACATTGACCCAAGAAAATGTTGATTTTGCAAGAGACGAGATTTTTTTAGACCCCTTATCTAATGAAGACTTTAATGTACAAACTGTTAAACTTGAAAACAATCCCATCAATGACCATCTTGTGTTACTGGGCTCATTGGAAAATGCCGAACTTCAAATCGTTGACCTCACTGGAAAAGTGATTTTTGAAGAAACCAAAATCTTGGAAAACAGAACCACTATCCCTATCAATGTGAGCAGCGGTTTGTATATTCTTTCCATTTCAAACGAACTTGTGAACCAAAAAATAAAATTTGTGGTTCGGTAATAAAATGACAAAATGAATATTAAAGCCTGAAATTTTCAGGCTTTTTTTATTGTAGTCGGGCAATACTCTCTTTCAAAGTATTAATTTTTGCCAATGCATCGGCTTCTTTTTTTCTTTCAGAAGTGATAACCGCCTCAGGTGCATTGTTTACAAAACGCTCGTTTGCTAACTTTGCTTGAACCGATTTTAAAAATCCTTGTGTGTATTTGAGTTCGATTTGAAGTTTCTCAATTTCCTCTTCCACATTTATCGCTCCAGCCACAGGAATAAAATATTCATTTGATTTTACCCTGAAACTCAAAGCTCCGGCTACTTTATCATCAACATAACTCAGTGATTCTAAATTTCCAAGTTTAGAAATGATGGAATCAAAAGCTGCACTAAAACCTTCAGCATTCATTACTAAAAGATTAATAGTGTCTTTAAACGAAATATTTTTCTCTTTTCTAATGGTACGAATGCCTGAAATCACTTCAGCGGCAATCTCAAATTCTGTTAGCAAGAAAGTATCAAAAGATTTTGTTTCGGGCCAGCGATTTATAATCAAAGCTTCTTCAGGAGTTCTTTCAGAGATGTTTTGCCAGATTTCTTCGGTTAAAAACGGCATATAGGGATGTAACAATCGTAGGTTATTTTCCAAAGCATCAATCACTGCATCAAAGCTTTTCTTATCAATGGGCTGACCAAAAGCGGGCTTGACCATTTCAAGCAACCAGGAACAAAAGTCATCCCATACCAGTTTGTAAGTCGCCATCAGGGCATCACTGATTCTATATTTGCTGAAGTGATCTTCAATTTCAATTAGTGTATTTTGCAACTTGGCATTGTACCAAGTCAAAGCCTTTTCTGCATAATCGGGCTGAGGGATTTCTGCTACTTCCCATCCTTCAACAAGCCTAAAAGCATTCCAAATTTTGTTTGCAAAGCCTTTTCCCTGACTACACAATTGTTCATCAAAAAGCAGATCGTTCCCGGCAGAAGCGCTTAAAAGAAGACCTACTCGCACACCGTCTGCTCCATATTGTTCTATGAGTCCCAAAGCATCCGGCGAGTTGCCAAGTGATTTTGACATTTTGCGGCGTTGCTTGTCTCTTACAAGTCCTGTTAAATATACATTTTCAAAGGGTCGCTTTCCGGTGTATTCATAGCCGGCGATTATCATTCTGGCAACCCAGAAAAATAAAATATCAGGTCCGGTAACCAGATCATTTGTGGGATAATAGTATTTGAATTCTTCATTTTCAGGGTCAAGAATTCCACCAAAAACACTCATAGGCCACAACCAGGACGAAAACCAAGTATCAAGGGCATCCGGGTCTTGTTTGAGCTCATTTTCCGAAAGGGTATCATTTCCGGATTTTTTTCGCGCAAGCGAAAGGGCTTCTTCCTTAGTTTCGGCCACAACAAAATCATCTTTTCCATCACCAAAATAAAATGCCGGTATTTGCTGTCCCCACCATAGTTGACGTGAGATATTCCAGTCTCTAATGTTTTCCATCCAATGGCGGTAGGTATTATCAAACTTTTTAGGGAAAAGTTTAACTTCTTCGGTTTCAAGTACAGCTTTGATTGCCGGTTTTACCAGTTCTTCCATATTCAAAAACCACTGATCACTAAGGCGTGGCTCAATGACAGCCTTGGTGCGCTCACTGGTACCTACTTTATTAAGATGATCCTCAATTTTCAAAATATGCCCTTTTTCTTCGAGTTCTTTGACGATTTGCTTTCTAACCTCAAAGCGGTCTTTACCCTCATAATGCAATCCAAAAGAGTTCAAAGTTCCGTTTGGGTTTAAGATGTCGATGATTTCCAGTTGGTGCTTATCTCCCAGGATTTTATCGTTTTCATCGTGAGCCGGTGTTACTTTTAAGCAGCCCGTTCCAAACTCCATATCAACATAGTCGTCTTCAATAATAGGAATCACACGGTTTGCAATGGGTACAATCACCTTTTTCCCTTTGAGGTGAGTAAATCGCTCATCATTTGGGTTGATGCAGATGGCGGTGTCTCCTAAAATGGTTTCAGGACGCGTAGTTGCAATAGTTAGTGAATCTTTACTTTCTTCAATTTTATATTTAATAAAGTATAATTTCCCTTGTTGTTCTTCAAAAATTACTTCTTCATCAGAAAGGGTGGTTTGAGCTTCAGGATCCCAGTTTACCATTCTAAAACCGCGATAAATCAATCCTTTGTTATACAAATCAACAAAGAATTTTATTACAGATGCTGACATATCGTCATCGAGTGTAAACTTGGTGCGGTCCCAGTCACAGGAGCAACCTAATTTTTTGAGTTGTTCAAGGATAATTCCGCCATGTTTATCGGTCCATTCCCAGGCGTGTTTCAAAAATTCCTCTCGTGTTAAATCAGCTTTATTTATGCCTTCTTCTTTTAATTTTGCCACGACTTTAGCTTCTGTGGCTATTGAGGCATGGTCTGTGCCGGGAACCCAACAGGCGTTAAAGCCTTTTAGACGCGCTCTTCTTATCAGTACATCCTGAATGGTATTGTTCAACATATGACCCATGTGCAGTACTCCGGTAACATTGGGTGGTGGAATGACAATGGTATAGGGCGTTTTCTCATTGGGCACCGAATGAAAATAATTATTTTTCATCCAGTAGCCATACCATTTGTCCTCAACGGTTAGTGCATCATAGTTTGACGAGATACTCATTTTTTGGTCTGATTTTTGAAATAGATTGCAAAAGTAGTTATAACTTCAAGATTATAAAAGTGAATAACTTAATTTGCTTGAAGTTTAAAAAGTAATTACATTAGCAACTTAAAACTTAGAAATTATGAAAAAAATTGTATTAATATTGTTTGTAGGACTTATTGGTTTTGCTACACAAGCTCAAACGGCAAAGATAACTTTTGAAGAAACCACTATTGATTATGGTGAAATTGAGAAAGGTGCCGATGGTGTGAGAGTATTTAAATTAACAAACACGGGTGATGCGCCACTAGTTATTGAGGATATCAAGTCAACTTGTGGTTGTACCATTCCTAAAAAACCAGCCGGCCCCATAATGCCCGGAGCTTCAGACAGCATTGAAGTAAAATATGACACAAATCGTGTTGGTCCAATAAGACGTGCAATTAGTGTGTACTCAAATGCAGATGAACCCATAGTTACTTTAAACATTAGAGGAAACGTAAAAGGGTAAAAAAATACTTTAATTATATAATTTAAAGTCCTCTTTTTTAAAGAGGACTTTTTTATTGGATATCTTTCAACTCAAATTTTACTTGCTGTTCAACTCCATTTCTTAAAATTTTCATCCGAATTATTTTTCCTTCTTTATTGTAAAACAATTGGTTAAGTTCATTGAGGGTGTATTGATATGCCGGTTTTCTGTTGACCTCTAGTATTTCATCTCCCACCCTCACACCCGCCAGAGACGCCGGCGAATTTTCTCTTACTTCAATGACTTCAAAGAGTTGTTTCAAATTCAATTCGATGTTTGAACTTAGGTTGAGACTAAAAACATTCATGGTTTCATTTTGGTTTAAATTATAGGCATCCGGTTTAATTCCACTTCTTTCTTTTACAAGTGCAAATCCACCGTGTTGCAAAGTGAGTCCACTCATATTGTAATGAAATGGGTCCTTAAAAAAACTGTTTTTCTTTAAAGTTAAATGGGAATTTTTATAATCGATAGTCCAATTAAAACGCTTTAAAATTTCGCCGCCAATGCTGCCGTTCCTGTTGCCCAAATCTTCTATGACATCCAAAAATTCAATGTCAGGATAAGAAGTATTAACTTGTTCCAATTCATATTGACCCAAAATAAAACCATCAACTTTTGAGCGCTTTCCATATATACTACCATTGATTCCAAGTCCCAAATAATCCTCAAATGCATCCTCAGGAACACGAATTCCCTCCTCGCTGTTTTCAAATAACCACAACCCATCTCCAGATCCGGAATCAATCAACAAATTGACATTTCTTAAGGTGTCCTCTTCAATAAATTGTGCGGCTACATAAGGTTTGTTTTTATAAATTACAAGGTTTTTCTCAACACATTTTCGACAGCTCCTTTTTTTAAAATGTTCCGCTAAGGTAAAACGCATTCGTTCTCTTGAATTATTAATTTCAACAACAAAATCCTTTAAAAAATCGGCGCCAATAATACCGTGAACAGGATAGCCCAATCGGGATGAAAAGCTCAACGCCCCGTCAAATACAACATAAATAGTTTGATTGGTACTTGTTGCTTTACCAATTTGGATGGTGTTCCCATCAGATTTGAGTGCATCAACCGGTTCACCTTTTCCCAGACCTCTCAATTTAATGACTTGATAGTTAAATAACTCTATAGAATCTGTGTCCTCAAAACTAAAAATAACCGTTGAGGAAGCCCCGGTATCCAGTAAAAAAGTTAAAGGGACATTGTTTACTTTAACGGGTACTAAAATCAAGTTATTGATGAGTTTGAAATTCACTTTATCTCTGACTTTATTTTTTGCAAACTCAAAATTTCCCTGACCCCATAGCATAATGGAAAACAGGATAAAAAGGATGGAAAACAGTTGTTTAAACTTAAAATTCAAGACGTGTCTTTTATAATTAATTGGAGTGCTTATTATTACAATCTTAAAGAAATCTTTGAGGAAATCTTAATTATATTTTGCAACTTTGTAAGCTAAAAATACAACAAAATGCCACAAATTTCTAATAAAGGAAAGTTAATGCCAGAGTCTCCCATAAGAAAGTTAGTGCCTTATGCAGACTTAGCGCAACAAAGAGGTCGAAAAATTTATTATCTAAACATTGGTCAACCCGATATCAAAACTCCTGAAGTTGCTTTAAATGCGATTAAAAACAACGATATCTCTGTATTATCATACAGTCATTCTGCCGGTTTTGAAAGTTATAGAAAAAAACTGGCAACTTACTATAAAACCATTGAACCCAATATAACTTCAGAGAATATTATAGTTACTACAGGTGGTTCTGAGGCGCTACTTTTTGCAATGGGAAGCATTGCAGATGCAGATGATGAAATTATTATCCCAGAACCGTTTTATGCAAATTACAACGGCTTTGCAACCGCCAGTGGTGTGAAAGTTGTTCCTGTAATTTCTTCTATCGAAAATAATTTTGGATTGCCTCCCGTTTCTGAATTTGAAAAACTCATTTCACCAAAAACAAAGGCTATTTTAATTTGTAATCCAGGTAATCCCACAGGTTATTTATATTCAAAAGAAGAAATTGATCAGCTCGCCACTTTGGTTAAAAAGCACGATTTGTTTTTAATCGCTGATGAAGTTTATAGAGAGTTTGCCTATGACGGCCTGCAACACCATTCAATTTTAGCTGTTCCAGGTATTGATGAAAACGCCATTGTGATTGACTCTGTTTCAAAAAGATACAGTATGTGTGGTGCACGTATAGGATGTCTTGTTTCTAAAAACAAAGAAATCATGGCAACAGCCATGAAATTTGCACAAGCGCGATTGAGCCCACCTACCTTTGCTCAAATTGCCAGCGAGGCTGCTTTAGAAACCCCACAATCTTATTTTGACGATGTCATCACTGAATACAAAGACCGCAGGGATCTACTGGTATCTGAGCTTAGAAAAATTCCCAATGTAAAAGTGGCAAACCCCGGTGGCGCCTTTTATTGCATTGCAGAGTTACCGGTGAAAGACGCCGATGATTTTGCCCGCTGGTTGCTAGAAGAATTTGAATACAATAACGAAACAGTGATGGTCGCCCCCGCCGCCGGATTTTACTCCACCCCCGGTGCCGGAAAAAACCAGGTGCGCATCGCTTATGTTCTTAAAAAAGAAGACCTGCAAAGCGCCGTGAACATTTTAAAAGTAGCCCTTGAACACTATAAAGGTTGATACAAATTGTAGAAAATAAAAATCTAAAACAATACAACACTTTTGGTGTAAACGCTTACGCGAAATACTTTGCAGAAGTGAACACGGTTGAGGAGCTTCGTAAGATACTTCAAGACACGCGTTTTCCTGAAAAATTCATTTTAGGTGGCGGCAGCAATATGCTGCTCACCGTAGATATAAATGCTTTAGTGATTCACATCAACCTAAAAGGAATCTCCATTGATTTTGAAGATGACCACTGTGTACACCTCAAAATAATGGCCGGTGAAAACTGGCACCAACTAGTTTTGCATTGTCTTGAAAATAACTATGGCGGGATTGAAAACTTATCCCTCATTCCTGGAAATACTGGGACTGCACCCATTCAAAACATTGGCGCTTATGGTGTCGAACTCAAAGATGTTTTTGTGTCTTGTGAAGCGATGCACACTGAGAGTTGTGAAATGAAAACATTTGATTTAGACGCGTGTCAATTTGGTTACCGCAGTTCGCTGTTCAAAACAACTGAAAAAGGCAACTACATCATCACGAGTGTTACGCTAAAGCTCAGTAAAAAAGACCATAATATCAATGTGGGTTATGGAGCCATTCAGGAAGAATTATTGAAAATGAATGTTGAAAAACCCACAATTCAAGATGTTTCAAAAGCGGTGATTACTATTAGACAATCCAAATTACCAGACCCCAATGTGTTGGGTAACAGTGGTAGTTTTTTTAAAAACCCGGTGATTGACAACCCTTCATTTGAAGCGTTTATTTCCCGATTTCCGGAGGCGCCTTTTTACAAGGTTTCAGAAAGTGAATACAAAATACCTGCGGGCTGGCTCATTGAACAGGCAGGCTTTAAAGGCAAGCGCTTTGGTGATGCCGGTGTCCACGCTAAACAAGCATTGGTACTCGTTAATTATGGCAACGCCACGGGAGCTGAAATTCTGGAACTTTCAGAAAAAATAAAGAAAACCGTTTTGGAACGTTTTGGTATTGCCATTGAGGCGGAGGTGAATGTGGTGTAGGTAAGACTAGATCTGTTTGGGCTATAGCGGCACATTTTCCACAAGTGGTTTAACTAACTGAAATTAAGATTGATTTTTGATCCATTTTGTATATGATAGATTTTTTCTAATATTTCCACTAAATCTTCAAAAACTTGAGGACAATCTGATTTATTTTTTAATGAGTATTTTTTTGAAAAGTTTAAAGTAGAATGTCCATTTTCCTGAACCTTATTCGGAGGCAAAAAATTTAAACTTAATAATTTATTCAAATTAAGAGGGTCAATTTTTTTATTTTCAATTAAATTTTCATTACTTATTGATTCTACATATAGGTCATTTGATTCAGGCATTGACATATATTGAACATAATAATAATCAAAATAATAATCAAAAATTACAACAAAATATCTGTATCTAGAATAGTTTTCAATCACATCTAAAAAATCTCTCTCAAATAAATTTTTCTCATCAGGCCAATTATACTCATTTTTTATTTCTTTTCTGAATATATGTCTATAGATAAAATAGGATAGAAGCCCTAAAACACAAATTAATACAATTACCATATAAATTATTTTTTATTATGATTTAGGACCGCAAGTAGTTTCATAAAAAAACATTAAAAAGTCCTTTTCCACCAACCAAAATACTAAAAAACAATAACACAATCCATCAATCCTTTTCAATATACCATTATAAATAATCTCATTAAGGCTTTAAACCCCCAAAACAATTGATGCATCAATGCTTAATTTTCTACTTATTTCCCTTGCAACATTTAAAGGTGGTTCGCTTTTTCCATTGAGGTATTCACTCACTCTTGATGTACTTACACCTAAAAGCTCAGACAAGCGTTTTTGGTTCAAACCCATTTCTGCCATACGCAACTTGACAACTTCAACCAATGCGGGTTTTTGAATAGGATAAGTTCGTTCCTCATAATCAGCTATTAGGTCAGATAAGATATTTAACTCAATATAACCTTTAGCATCTGTGTTTTCTATGTTGTTGGTATCTTGGAGGAGTGTTTCGATACGTTCAACAATAGCGTTATATTCTTTTTCTGTTTGTATCATTACTATATGTTTTTAATATCTTTAATCTTACTGTATTCTGAGTGTGTCCCTATAAAGCGGATGTAAACTTTTTTTGCATAGAATGAAATAATGGCCACCAGTCTGTAATCGTTTCCTTTAATATTAAAAACATAGCGATTATTGCCCACATAATCTGCACTGTTAAAGGATTGTTTAACCTCGTTGAAGTTGTTCCATTCTTTTGCCCTTACGGTATGATACCAAAAAGACAAAGGGCTTTCTGCATCTGCATACTTCTTTGAAAACTCCAGTATTCTTTTATACGTTACTATTCGCATCTTTAAACTTCAACAAGTTTTAACAAAGGTAATAGTTTATTTTGAGATACAAAATATTATTTTGTAATATGAAACTTTAGGGTTAGTATGAAGATTTGATATTTTCCGAAAAATTGCCAAATCCAAAACTTACCCGTTTTTAACACCTATCAGATTTGAATTTTATCAAAATTTTACACAACGATTAATACCAATTCTTTTCACATTTTCCTATCTTTGCAGTAAAGTTACTATCATGAAATTATTTTTAATCACACTCGCACTTTTAGGACTTGCTATCGCAGGCATTGCTATAAAAATCTGGGCGAAAAAAGACGGTAAATTTGCAGGCACTTGCGCCAGCCAAAGTCCGTTTTTAAATAAGGAAGGTGAGTCTTGTGGTTTTTGCGGTAAAACTCCTGACCAGTTTGACAATTGCACTGAAGAAGTTCACTCTTAAAATCGTTACTCCACTTTTATGTTTTCAACACTGCTCATTGCTTTTGCTGTTGTTGTCGTTGTAAACTGTATTTTCTATTTGCTCTTTGGCAACTATGCATTTGCCAAATCTTCACAACCTACTTTACAAAGTAAAATACCGGTTTCGGTGATTGTTTGTTCAAAAAATGAAGCTGAAAACCTAAAAAATAACATCCCGCTATGGCTTGCTCAAGACTATCCAAATTTTGAATTAATCCTTGTTAATGATGCTTCGGTCGATGCCACCCTAGATGTAATTGAGCATTTTGCAGAGAAAGATTCAAGAGTCAAAATCGTCAATGTAGAAAATAATGAAGCTTTTTGGGCCAATAAAAAATATGCGCTCACACTGGGGATTAAAAAAGCCAAAAACAATCATCTTCTCTTCACTGATGCTGATTGTAAACCGGCCTCCAATCTTTGGATTCAACAAATGGCAAATCACTTCAGTAATGAAAAACAATTAGTGCTGGGTTATGGTGCTTACGCAAAAGAAAAAAGCTTTTTAAATAAACTGGTACGCTATGAAACTGCTATGGCAGCATTGCAATATTTTGGCTTTGCAAAACTCGGGTTGCCATATATGGGGGTAGGTAGAAACCTGGGGTATACAGCAAATTTATTCTATGAAAATAATGGTTTTATGAGCCATATGTATATACGCTCAGGTGATGATGATTTGTTTGTCAATCAAGCTGCAACCCAATCAAATTTTGCGATTTGTGACTCCCCGGAAAGTTTCACCATCTCAACACCCAAGAAAAGCTGGAAAAGTCTTTTCAATCAAAAAAGAAGGCATCTCACAACAGCTACTCATTATAAACTTTCACACAAAATAATACTTGGAGCGTTTTATCTATCCAATGTTTTATTCTGGATAGGTTTACTGGTTTCATTTATTTTTTTAAGTTGGGAAATCATTTTGGCATTTCTACTGTTCAGGTTGCTGCTTCAATATATCGTGGTTGTAAAAGCACTTAAAAAATTAAGAGAAAACGATCTGGTTTATTTTGTTTCTATACTTGAAATTGTGATGATTTGCTTTCAAATGGTTATCTTTATAACCAATCTTTTTTCAAAGCCTAAACATTGGAAGTAAACAAAAAAAAACTTCTGGAACAAATTCAACAAGCTAAAATTGGCAAGCAAACTGCTTTCAACTTTTTACTGGATACGTATTGGAATGAAGTTTTTGCTTTTCAATTAATCAGGCTTAGAAATGAGTATGAAGCTGAGGAAATCACGATAGAAACTTTCGCGAAAGCGTTTGACAAAATAAACACATTCAAGGAAGAATACACTTTTAGCACCTGGCTGATTACCATTTCAAAAAACATACATATTGACAAGCTGCGAAAGAATAAATCAAACATTGACACCCAAAACTCGGCCGCTTTAGAGAAACAAATTCAAAAGATTGCAGACGACTCCCCCTCACCTGAAGATAATTTAATCACACAACAAAACCTTGCTGAGCTGTTACAATTTATCAAACTTTTAAAACCACACTATCAGGAAGTGATTAATCTGAGGTATTTTCAGGAAATGAGTTATAAGGAAATCGCAGAAAAACTCGATGAACCCATTAATAATATCAAGGTAAAACTGCTTCGTTCAAAAAAATTACTTTCGGAAATTATTACTTCCAAAAGGTCTCAATAGATTTTAGACCTGAAATATTAGACGTTAGGCACTAATTTCTTAGACTTAACAAAACTCAAAAGGACCCATCCTTCAACGCTTATGGCGACTTCAGATGGCAAGGCAAATTGAATAATCCAAACACAAAAACTCACAAACTCACAGCTGGAACAACCAAAAAATCGCCAATCTTTTTGTACATTTGCACGCAATTAAGCCTATGGAAACACAAACAATATCACCTCCTGAAAGAGCCCCTAAGCCCAAGTGGCTAAGAGTAAAATTACCCACCGGTAAAAAATACACAGAGTTGCGCAGTCTGGTTGACAAATATGATTTACACACCATTTGCACTTCCGGTAGTTGTCCAAATATGGGTGAATGCTGGAGTGAGGGAACTGCCACTTTTATGATATTGGGGAATATCTGTACCCGTTCCTGCGGTTTTTGTGGCGTAAAAACCGGCCGGCCGGAGACCATAGATTGGGAGGAACCTGAAAAAGTGGCCCGTTACATTAAATTAATGAATATCAAGCATGCGGTTGTTACTTCAGTTGATAGAGACGATATTAAAGATATGGGGTCCATTATCTGGGCAGAAACAGTGAAGGCTATAAGAAGAATGAATCCCGAGACCACTCTTGAAACCTTAATTCCCGATTTTCAGGGTGTAGAAAAAAATATAGACAGAATTATTGAAGTCAATCCCGAAGTGGTTTCGCATAACATGGAAACTGTAAAACGATTGACCCGTGAGGTGCGCATACAGGCAAAATATGAGCGCAGCCTGGGCGTTTTAAAATATTTAAAAGACAAGGGCATAAACAGGACCAAAAGCGGTATTATGCTGGGTCTGGGTGAAAAAGAGGAAGAGGTGATTCAAACCCTGAAAGATCTTAGAGAGGTGAATGTTGATATTGTTACCATTGGTCAATACCTTCAACCTTCAAAAAAACACCTTCCCGTAAAAGAATTTATACTGCCTGAACAGTTTCAAAAATATGAGGAAATTGGTTTAGAAATGGGATTCCGTCATGTAGAGAGTGGTGCGCTTGTGCGTTCTTCATACAAAGCCCACAAACACATTCTTTAATAACAAGTTAAAATCGCCATGTCAAATAAGATTCAGGTTGCTATTAACGGCTTTGGGAGAATTGGTCGCAGTTTGTTCCGTCTTCTTTTAGACCATTCAGAAATTGAAGTGGTTGCTATTAATGACCTTGCTGATTCAAGAACATTGAGTCATTTACTAAAGTATGACAGTATTCATGGTGTCCTTAAACGATCTGTCACTTTTTCTGAAACCGGAATTTTGGTAGATGGGAAAACCTATCCGTTAACAAACTACGCTACTATTTCAGAAATTAGCTGGAAAAATGTTGACATCGTGATTGAGTCCACCGGAAAGTTTAAATCAAAAGAACAATTGCAAAACCACATTACTGCCGGTGCAAAAAAAGTAATTCTCACGGTGCCACCGCTTGATGATGATATTAAAACCATTGTTTTGGGTGTTAATGAATCTACTTTAGTCGGAAGTGAAGAAATTATTTCAAATGCTTCCTGCACTACAAACAATGCAGCTCCTATGATTAAGATTATAGATGCGCTTTGTGGAGTGGAACAGGCATATATCACAACCATTCATTCTTATACAACAGATCAAAGTTTACACGACCAGCCTCACAAGGACCTGAGAAGAGCGCGAGCTGCAAGTCAATCAATCGTTCCAACAACCACAGGAGCTGCAAAAGCACTTACCAAAGTGTTCCCTCATCTTTCTGATGTGATTGGAGGATGTGGAATAAGGGTTCCGGTTCCAAATGGATCATTGACAGATTTAACGTTGAATGTAAAAAACGAAACGTCCATAGAAGAAATTAATAAAGCCTTTGAAATAGCTTCAAAAACCTATTTAAAGAATATTTTGGAATACACAGAGGATCCAATTGTTTCGATAGATATTATCGAAAACACACATTCTTGTGTCTTTGATGCACAAATGACGTCAGTTATTGGTAAGTTTGTTAAAGTAATTGGGTGGTATGACAATGAAATTGGTTATTCTTCGAGATTAATCGATTTAGTGAATTACATTTCAAAGAAATAACTATATTTAGCCCTTATATATTCAAGAATGATGAGGAGTTCCTTTCATTTATTTTTAACCTCACTCTTAGTTTTGGCTTCGTTTTCTCTTTTTTCTCAGGAAAATGAGCCCAAAGCCTTTGATACCATTGCAAAAATTCAAGAGTTACAACAGGGAGCTTACCAGTCTATTTTAATTCAGGAACTTGATAATGTTGTACCCAAACTTTTAGAAGCAAAAAGTCTGGCAAATGCCATAGAAAACCCCACTCAAAAGGCTTTAGTTAGCACCACGCTTGCTTATTTTTATTATTCAATATACAGTTATAATCTTGCAAGTACAGAATGTGCAAAAGCCATTGGTTATATAAAAGACGAGCCAAACTCAAAAGAACTGGGTATTGCATACAGCTTGTATGGTCTTATTTCACTGAAAACAAATAATAAGGAAAATGCTGAAAGATATTTAAACAATGCTGATAGAATTTTTCAAACATTAAATGATGAGGTTGAACTAGCAAAAGTCACTTATAAAAAAGGATTGTTTGCTCTAGAAAACGATAATGTTCAAGTAGCTTTAAATTATTTTGCAGCATCTCTAGCGGTTTTTGAGTCTGAAAACATTCCCTTTTATGAGGCCACAGCAAACAGATACCTTGCAAAATGCTTGATTATTATTCCAACAGAAAATGAAGAAGAAAAAGAAAAAAATATTAGCAGAGCTAAAAATTCTATAGACAAAGCTTTTGATTTAAGTAGAAACAATAGCTATTTAAAAATTGAAGCAGATTGTTATAAAACAGCGAGTGATATTGCTTTTCTTTTAGGTAATACAGAGGAAGCTTATACTTCTTTGAGAAAGCATATAGATAAAAAAGATGAACTGGAAGAAATTCACGCTGCAGTTTTAAGCAAAAATTTAGACTTTGAATCAAACAATGAAGAACTCATAGCAAAAATTGCTCTCCAGCAAAGTGACCTTGAAGAACAACAAAAATCGATTACGATGAATCGATTTACAACAGGTTTGAGTGTGGCATTAATTATCATTTTATCGTTATTAACACTTTCACTTTTTAAGAATAATAACTTAAGAGCAAAAGCAAACAATTTATTACAAGACAAAAATGATGAGTTACTAATTGCAAAAGAACGAGCAGAAAAAGCTTCCATTGCAAAAGCGCAATTTCTATCTACAATTACTCATGAGTTGCGAACACCTATGTATGCCGTGACAGGCTTAACACATTTACTCCTTGAAGAAAAGCCCCGGGAAGACCAAATAGAGCATTTAAACTCTTTAAAGTTTTCAGGCGAATATCTACTTTCACTCATCAACAATATTCTTGACCTCAACAAGCTTGAAGCAAACAAGGTAGAGCTTGAGAAGAAATCTTTTAGTTTGAAAAAACGAGTTGAAGATGTATTGATTGCGTTAAAAAAATCTGCAATGGATAAAAACAATAAACTCACTCTTGAGTATGATGAAGGCATTCCGTCTAAACTCATTGGTGACCCTGTTGTATTATCACAGGTTTTAATAAATCTTGTAGGTAATTCTGTAAAATTCACTGAAAATGGAAAAATCACCTTAGCCGTTAAGAAATTAAGTCAAACAGACCGAAGTGTTCTTCTTCATTTCGAAATACAAGATAACGGTGTGGGTATTACCCTAAAAAAACAAAAAGCTATATTTGAAAGTTTCACTCAAGGCTCAGTCCAAATCAACAGAAAATTTGGTGGCACCGGTTTGGGTCTGTCAATTGTAAGAAACCTGCTACATTTGATGGACAGTAAAGTTCATCTCGAAAGTGAAATTGGCAAAGGGTCTAAGTTTTGGTTTGATTTAAAACTAAACATCTCTGATGAAAAACCAGATTCACTTTTGCCAAATTCTCAGCTTTCACTAAAAGATTTGGGAGCTCTTGAAAACTTAAATGTGCTTGTTGTTGAAGACAACAAAATCAACCAAATGATTACCAAAAAAATTCTTGAAAAAAATAAAATTATTTGCTCTGTTGCTGATAATGGTGAGGACGCTGTTAAAATGGTTAAGGACAATCACTATGATCTAATTCTTATGGACATACATATGCCTGGTATAAGTGGTATTGAAGCAACCCAACAAATAAAAGAATTTAAAAAAGACATACCTGTTATTGCACTAACAGCAGTGACTATTGACGAAAACCTGGATGATTTTTACAAAGCCGGATTCAACGAAATTATCCCAAAACCTTTCAAAACAGAAGAATTTTTTGAAAAGATTTACCGCACATTACAATCTCAAAAAGTATAATCCTTATCCTTCTTTTTCTTGTTCACTCCATTCAGCTATAGAAGATGCAGCATTTTTGATGCGCCCTATAAACCCTTCTTCCTTATTTAAAAATGAAACCGAAATGGGTAAATAAAATAAAGCAGCTTTTTTGATTTTATCCTTCAGGCGCATAAAATCTTTTTCTGTTGTTAAAATAATCGTTTCGTTGTCTAGCGCTAAAATTTCTTCTTCAGTAAAATTGTGGTGGTCTGCAAACCCTTGATGTTCAAAATTTAATTTCATTTCCGTCAGATAATCAATAAATGGTTTTGGATTGGCAATCCCCGTGACAAGCTTAAATGGTTTTTCCTCAAGAAAATCAATGTGTTTTGTTTCATTAATACCCTGTATTACCGATGCATAAACAATGGCTGAAAAGTAAATGTGTTGATGAAGCTCTAAATTTAATTCATATTGAATTTGTTGTTGTTTCGCATAAGAAAGGTTTTCAGGACATTTAGTGACCACAATGCAGTTTGCCCGCTTCGCCCCTGCTTTGGACTCTCTTAAATTTCCGGCCGGCAGCAACAAATCATTCACATATAAATCTGAATAGGAAGTAAGTAAAACAGTGAAAAATGGCTTTACCTTTCGATGTTGAAAAGCATCATCAAGCAAAATTACATCTGCCTTTTCTTTGAGAATATTGATTCCCCTTCTGCGATTGGCATCAACAGCGACAATGACTTCAGGGTATTTAAGCTTAAACTGTAATGGCTCATCTCCCACTTCTTCGACCGTGTGGTGTTTTTCAACCATATGAAAACCTTTTGATTTTCGTTTGTAGCCTCTACTTAAAACAGCAATTTTGTGCTCCTTTTTTAATATCGAAATAAGATACTCAATCATTGGCGATTTCCCGGTACCACCCACATTGAGGTTTCCAACACAAATCACGGGAACTTCATAAGTAGTGCTTTCTAAACAACCTTTATTATACATATAATTACGCAAAGAAGTGATGCCGTCATAGGCCACCGAAAAGGGAAATAATATTTTCCTGAGTTTATTCATCACAACGAAAATATACTTTTTTATCTTTACCATAAAATACTACCTATGATAATTCAGCAAGTAATTGATTTTTTAGAAGAACTGGCGCCTATTCACTACGCAGAAGACTTTGATAATGTGGGTCTTCTCGTGGGAAATAAAAATACTGAAGTCTCCTCAATATTGGTTAGTCACGACACCCTTGAAGAGGTGGTTGACGAGGCCATTGAAAAAAAATGCAACCTCATAGTGAGTTTTCATCCCATCATTTTCGGCGGGCTTAAAAAAATTAATGGTAATACTTACGTCGAAAGAGTTGTCATTAAAGCCATTCAAAACAACATTGCCATCTTTGCCATGCATACTGCGCTTGACAATGCCTGGAATGGCGTTAATGCTATAATGTGTAAAAAACTGGGACTCATTAATCAAAAGATTTTAATCCCAAAAAAGGAAACCATAAAAAAGCTGGTAACTTTTGTACCTAAGGCTGAAGCGAGTAATCTTCGGCAGGCACTATTTGATGTTGGTGCCGGAAACATAGGCAATTATGACCATTGCAGTTTTAATCTGGAAGGTACAGGTAGCTTCAAACCTAATGAAGATTCAAACCCAACAATAGGAAAAAAGGGGGAAACACATTTTGAAACAGAAACTCAAATTGGAATTACATTTCATGCTCATCTTGAGTCACAAGTTTTGAAAGTTCTTATTGAAAACCATCCTTATGAAGAAGTGGCTTATGAAGTCACAACGCTTGAAAATACCAATCAAAAAATTGGAATGGGAATGATTGCTGAACTACCTCAGGATATGGATGAACTCGCATTTTTAAAATTTGTAAAAACCAAAATGAATTGCGGCGTCATAAAACACAGTAAGTTGCTCGGAAAAAAAATAAAAAAAGTAGCCGTTTTAGGTGGTTCTGGAAGTTTTGCTATTACTGCTGCAAAACGAGCAAAAGCAGACATATTTCTCACGGCAGATTTGAAGTATCATGACTTTTATCAAGCTGAAAATCAAATTATAATTGCAGATATTGGTCATTATGAAAGCGAACGATACACAAAAAACGAATTAGTTGACTTCCTTACCAAAAAAATCACTAATTTTGCACCTGCCTTTGAAAAAGGAAATCTAAAAATATCAGAAGTAAACACCAATCCTATCAAGTATTTATAAGTATGGCAAAGAAAACTGAAGCAACAGTCGAAGAAAAATTAAGAGCTTTATATGACTTGCAATTAATCGACTCAAAAATTGACGAGATTAAAAATTTGCGTGGCGAGCTTCCGCTAGAAGTAAGAGACCTTGAAGATGAAATCACCGGGCTCACAGCTAGAATCGATAAACTCAAAGCAGACCTTGAAGCAACAGAAAATGCTATCAAAGAAAAGAAAAATCAAATTGAAGAGTCTAAAGGTCTCATCAAAAAGTACACTTCTCAACAAGACAACGTTCGCAATAACAGAGAGTACAATTCCTTGAGTAAAGAAATTGAATTTCAGGAATTGGAAATACAGTTGGCAGAAAAACACATCAAGGAATTAAAAGCTCAAATTGAACACAAAACTGAAGTCATCAACCAATCTCAAGAGCGTTTGACAGACAGAGAAAACCATCTCAATCACAAAAAAGCAGAATTGGATGATATTCTTGGGGAAACCGAAAAGGAAGAAAAAACACTCCTCAAAGAAGCCGATAGTTATAAAGCACAACTGGAAGATCGATTAGTAAGTGCGTATGAACGTATAAGAAAAAATGTAAAAAATGGACAAGCAATTGTAACCATTGAAAGAGGAGCTTCAGGAGGGTCCTTTTTCTCGATTCCACCTCAAGTACAAGTTGAGATTGCTTCTCGCAAAAAAATAATGACAGATGAGCACAGTGGAAGAATTCTTGTAGATTCTGAACTTGCAGAAGAAGAACAACAAAAAATGGAAAAGTTTTTTGCCAAGCTATAAGCAATCTTTCAAATAAATTTTAACAAAGCCTTCCCATTTTCCGGAAGGCTTTTTTCGTACATTTAAAATAAAAACATTATGAAAAATCGTCACTTACTTCTCTTTTTTTTGGGTTCCTTTTTCTCGGTTTCATGTCAAAACACTACCGATAATAACAAAACTGAAGAAATTGAAAAACAGACTTCCATCACTCCCGTCCAAACCAAAATTGAGAATGGTCTCAGCAAGGCCTATTTTGCCAGTGGATGTTTTTGGTGTGTGGAGGCTATTTATGAAAGCGTTTATGGCGTTGAAGAAGCTATTTCAGGCTACTCAGGCGGACATACTGAATATCCAACTTATGAATCTACCAATACTGGAACCACCGGACATGCAGAAGCTGTCGAAGTGATTTATGACGCAAAAAAAGTCTCCTTTACTTCATTGGTTGATGTCTATTTTGGATCTCAAAATATAACACAAGTAAACGGCCAGGGACCGGATAGAGGTTCACAATACCGCTCTATACTTTTTTACCAAAATGAAGAACAAAAACAAATCATAGAAGAAAAAATCAAATCCCTAAACAAACAATTGGGAGACAAAGAAGTGGCTGCGCAGTTGTTTCCTTTTGAAAAATTTTGGATTGCAGAAGAATATCACCAGGATTATGAAAAAAACAATCCAAACAATCCTTATATCCAAAATGTATCTATTCCAAGATTAAACCGTTTTAAAGAGAAGTTTCCTGAACTTTTAAAAGAAAATAAATAAAGCTTAAAATTTAAAATTATCGCTTTACTATTTTTTTTGTCAGTACTTTATTTGATTGTTTATTTTTAAGCGAAATAAAATAAACTCCAGAGTCTAATTGAGATACATCCAATGTTTTTAACCCTTGAAAAAACATATCTTCATATTTCAGAACAGTTCTTCCATAAAGGTCTATGAAATTAATAGCAAAAACTCCCTCCTTGTTCATTTGAATATTTAGAAAATCGTTTACGGGGATGGGGTAAATTTTCATAAATGCCTGCGGTTGGGGTTCTTCTAAATTTAAAACTTCTCCATTGATATAAGCCAAAGCTTGTTCAAACGCATCTTCCCCAATTTGTTGCCCAATGAACCTTCCAGGTATATCATCAATTGGCGGGTGTATTCCGCCCCAAATTCTTGATAAACTACATTGATCTGAAGCATCCTGGTAAGTTGCCCATTGCAATTGCATAGAAACACTGGGTCCTGCTTCAAAGACCAAATAGTCATTAGCTTCAAAGTCAAAAACACCCATGCCACCGGGAAAGAAAGGATCTCCTGTAATACTGCTCAGTATAACAGCAGCTGCTCTGGAATAAGTTGAATGACCGGAAATGTAACCTGCAAATGGTGGAGTTACAAAAGAAATGCGTTGGTAAGGAAACCATTCTTCAGCCAGCATCCAGTCCACTCCTGCAATTTGAGTGGTTGGGTCTTCAATGACCTTGGGACCCAGCCAAGCTTTGATTTTTATTTTACCAATATGTTCTCCTTCTTCGCCTTCGAGAGGATCTCCTTCTTCAACAGTTTCAATATAACCCTCAATAAGTGGGATTCCGTGCGTATTGTAATTTGACAAACTCATATCAGTGCTTTGACCTTGGTCAGCCATATAACGTAGTGCACTAATGGGTCTTAAATAGTCATAATAACCTTTTATTCCCCAAGCTGTGATTGCAACATCATGCATAGTACCCCCCAATGTAAAATAAGTTTTTACGTCCCATTCCAAATCATCTAAAATATCTCCTTCGCCTCCAAATCTTTTTTCAAGTAATGGATGATCACTTACATAGTTAAGAATTGTAAACCAATGCCCCGGTGGTGTTTCAGATTCAGGTCCATCTGCCCAGAATTCTGCCAGAACTCTTGTATAATCTCCTCTTGGTATTATCTGGGGTTCGTAAGGTGCTCCGGTTACCGGATTCAATGAATGACCCTCACTTACATCACCGCCTTCCAATAAATCATAAAACAATTTATATTCTTCAAAATTTGTAGGTAACCATTGGTTGTTTCCAATGCTAGCAGGTGATGTGTCAATTAGTACTCCGTCTGTTGGATCTAAATGGGATGACCAAGTTGAAACCAGACTAAAATTCCATTTATAGGGGTCATCAATTCCTAATCCGTCCTGAATAAAGTGTGGTGCTCCCGGGTCATGATAAACATAAAAATCAAAGTCAGAAACACTATAAATAGTAAGGTCTTCTTCTTTGAGAGAAAAGGGCACTACTTGGCCCCATTCCGGGCTTAAAAAATCTGGAGTACTTAACGGAATAGTATTTCCACTTTGGTCTATAAAAACATCTAAAGTCAAAGGCTGCCATCTGTTTGGAAATTCAATATCAGGATTTCCCGGGAATTCAATTACCAAGGGTTCATTTACCGGTTCATAAAATTGATTCTCATAATCATTCTCCTCATTGGAACCATCTTGCAAACCAAAAGCAATAAGTTCTTGAGCAATAAAATTACCCAAGGCGGCTGCATCTCCCAAACTGTAATCCAAGCCTGTAAAATTTATATCATACCCCAAACTACCCATCAAGCCATTTATAGAGGGCAAAATCTCATCATCAAAACCGGGTGAATCTGCAAAACGATGTGAAATCAAGCGATACATAGCATAACTTATCGCCTTTTCACGGGCTTCTTCAATGGGTTCTGTGGGTGAAAATCCATCAAAAGGACAGAAAAATTCACCAACAGTTTTTCCCAGTAAAAATGTTTCAGAAGTTTCATCCATTGAAGACCAAGCCTCATACATAGCTAGAGATGTATGAAATAAATTCCTAGCATGCACAGTGGGCCTGGCAAAATCATTTCTAATTGCATTCAAAACTTCTTCATTCCATTCTCTGGCAACTGATTGGCTTTCTGCAAAAAAGAAAGAAAACAAAACAATAACTGAAAGTAAAATTCTTTTCATAACCCTAAATTTTGAATAGTAAATATATAAAATATTCAAGTGATTAACATTTATTTAAGAGTGCTATTTACCTTAAACCCGTTTAATGTTTAGTATTTTTATAATCTAATTAAACAAAGAAATACTTCATTATACAAAGATTTTAATTTCAAATTTACCAAAGGCTTTTCGATTGAACCTTATAACCTCTTGTACAGGTACTAAATCTGTCTGAACAAATCAATATAACCAATCTTTCTTTGAGAATGGCTCATAAAAAACTCCACTTACCTACAAAAACGTGCCTCACTTGTAAATTGCCCTTTGCATGGCGAAAGAAATGGGAAAAAAATTGGGAGGAAATAAAATATTGCAGTGAAAAATGCAGAAGAAACAAAACCACTAAACATTGAATCATTCAGTTTGTTTAAAATATGGTTTAAAGGTTAAGGATAATACTTCGCTCACAAATGCTTGTTTGGGAGAAAAAGTGATTGCCCATTATTTAAAACCAAGAAATATATTAACATTTTTACATAGATAATTAACTTTTAACACATTTTGCTGTTAACTTTCAGTTAATTAATCTTTTTTAATAAATATATCAATTACATTCAGTTAAATAACAAATAAATTTAAAATTATGAGAGACTTAATTTGGCTTATTGTAGTGATTTTGCTTATTGGATGGCTTGTTGGATATTTTGGATTTGCAGATGCAGTTGGAGATTTAATCCATATCTTATTAGTTCTGGCTGTAATTGGCATTCTTTACCGATTGGCAACAGGAAGAAGGCCTTAAAATGAATTACTAACCATCAAAATTAAAATTATGAAACGTAAAATTTTTAGTTTATTTTTTGTCATACTGTTTACATTTGCTTCCACCAGCTGTAGCGAAAAAACCCCCGGTGAAAAAATCGAGGATGGAGTCGAAGAAGTGGGTGAAGGCATTGAAGATGCAGTAGATGGCAACTAATATTTTCATTAATCATTTGACAAACCCTTTAGTTACTAAAGGGTTTTTTATTTTTTTTTAAAAAAGGATAAACTATAAGGTTTTGAACTTTTGTATATTTACAAAAACTAATAATCAATGAAAAAAACGGCACTTCTTATCCTGATTTCTATCGTAGTATTCTCATGCAAAACCGAAAAAAAGGAACCACTTTCAGAAGAAGAACCCCTAACCCTACCTGAAATGATCGCCTTCGCTCACGGAATTGAACATTGGAATCAAGTTGAAGAATTGCATTTCACTTTTAATGTTGACCGGGGTGAAAACCATTCAGAGCGTTCCTGGATTTGGAAACCAAAAACAGATGATGTTACACTCTTTAATAATGGCGATACCATACACTACAACCGTAAAAACCTGGACAGCATCTCACTAAAAGCAGATCCGGGGTTTATAAATGACAAATATTGGCTTCTTGCCCCTTTCAATCTTGTTTGGGATGAGGGAACCGCTTTTTCTCAAAAAGATTCGGTTATAGCACCCATTAGCAATAAAATAATGCAGCAGCTCACCATTACTTATGGTGATGAAGGCGGCTATACCCCCGGCGACGGGTATGATTTCTATTTTGAGAACGACTTTATGATTAAAGAGTGGATATTTAGAAAAGGTAACGATTCTATTCCCTCTTTAGTAACAACCTGGGAAGATTATAAGGATTTTAATGGGATCAAAATCGCAACAATGCATCAAAACCCGGAAGGAACTTTCAAACTCTATTTCACAAACATTGAAGTAAAAACCACCAATGATTAAATTTGAACCCACATTGGCTTTCGCCAAAGAGCAAGACCATTTAGATCCATTAAACCGCTTTCGCGAAAAGTTTCATATTCCAAAAGACAGTGAAGGTAACAACATCGTTTACCTCTGCGGAAACTCTTTAGGCTTGCAACCCAAAAACACCCAAAAATACATACAGGAAGAACTCAACGACTGGGCAAAACTAGGCGTTGAAGGACATACCGAAGCCAAACATCCCTGGATGCCCTATCACGAATTTCTGTCAAACACTATGGCAAAAATTGTGGGAGCTAAACCAAGCGAAGTCGTGATGATGAATACCCTCACTACCAATCTCCACTTGTTGATGGTTTCGTTTTACCAGCCCACCAAAACCAAATACAAAATAGTTATTGAAAGCGATGCTTTTCCTTCAGACAAATATGCTGTGGAATCCCAACTTGATTTTCACGGTTTTGACAAAAAAGAAGGGCTTGTTTTATGGAAACCCCGTCAAGGTGAAGAACTTTGCCGTTTTGAGGACTTGGAAAAAATAATGAAAAATCAAGGTGACGAAATCGCCTTAATCCTTATAGGTACAACAAACTATTACACTGGCCAATCTTTCCCCATCAAAAAAATAACTGAACTGGGTCACAAACACAAATGCATAGTGGGCTTTGACCTCGCGCATGGCGCCGGAAACATTCAACCCAATCTACATGACAACGGACCCGATTTTGCTGTTTGGTGCAGCTACAAATACCTCAACAGTGGCCCCGGAAGTTTGGGAGGCCTTTTTGTGCACGAACGTCACGCAAACAATCC
>TARA_R110002072_G_scaffold107517_2_pt1 | contig 25196 bp, 12 predicted proteins | sample TARA_R110002072 | Tara Oceans TARA_R110002072 (sample SAMEA4397118) | marine metagenome | biome: Polar Biome; feature: [SRF] surface water layer (ENVO:00010504); material: water (ENVO:00002006), including particulate matter (ENVO:01000060) such as... | depth 5 m | reverse complement strand
AGGTCTTGCGCAGCGAGCTCGCGTGACAGGTCTTCGTACCACGCCGTGCGCGCCTGCTGTTCGCGCAGCAGCGCCATCTCAGCGTTTTTCAGGGACCACAGGCTGACGCCGACCCCTGCAATCAGCGATACCAGTGTCAGAGTGAGGCTTGCGGCCAGCAGCGGAGCGCGGCGCGCCCATCGCAGCAGGCGCCCGAGCGGCGAGATCGGCCGCGCGTGGATTGGCTCGTAGTGACGCACCCGGCGCAGGTCTTCGGCGAAGTCCGCGGCGGTGCGGTAGCGGCGGTCTCTGTCCTTGTCGAGCGCGGTGAGCGCGACGACCTCGAGGTCGCGTGGGATCTGGGCATTCAGCGACCGTGGCGCCGGTGGTTCCGCCGTCAGGATCTGCTGGTAGAGCGCTTCTCGCGATGGTGCCTGGAACGGCCGTTGGCCGGTCAGGCACTCGAACAGCGTCACGCCAAGCGCGTAGATGTCGGCGCGCCGATCGACCGTGCTGGTTGCGCGCAGCTGCTCGGGCGCCATGTAGTGCGGCGTGCCGAGCACGTCCGTGGTCCTGGTCAGCCCCGGGCCGTCCGAGTCGTCGTCGCCCGCGCGCGCGATGCCGAAGTCGAGCAGCACGGGTTGTCCTTCGTCGGTGACCATCAGGTTGCCGGGCTTGATGTCGCGGTGCACGAGGCCGCGTTCGTGTGCTGCGTGCAGCGCGCGCGCGGCCTGTTCGAGCAGCTTGACGATGCGCATGACGTCGCTGCGGCCGGCGCTGCCGGTGCGCGAGGTGCCGACTTTGCCGTCCGCGAGATCGTTGTCGTTGGTGGCTGCGGTGGTTTCCGGTAGTTGCAGCGCGGTCGGTTGCTCGGTTGCCTCAGCAGCCTGGGTCAGATGCTCGGCGAGTGTTCGGCCCGACACCAGCTGCATCGCAATCCACGTCGTGCCGTCCGAGTCGCCGGTCTCGTAGACGCTGCAGATGTTGGCGTGCTCGAGGTTCGCGGTGACTTCGGCTTCCCGCCGAAAGCGCTGCCGGGCACTCGTGCTAGCACCGAGCATCGACGGATGCAGCACCTTGAGCGCGACTCGGCGTCCCAGCGACTCGTGCTCGGCGAGGTAGACAGTGGCCTGGGCACCGTGGCCCAGCACGTCGAGGATGCGGTAGGGGCCGAGCGTGCGCGGCGGGGGCTGCCCAGCCGTCGGCCGGAGGTCGGCCAGCGACGAGCCTTGGCTGTGTGAGCCTTCGAGGAAGTCGCGGCCGGCCTCACGTTCGGCGCGCAGCAGCTTCTCGACTCGCTTGCGCTTCTTGGCCGCAGTTCCATTCTCCGATTGCCCGAAGACGTTGTCGAGGTAGCGATCGCGCTCTGGCCCAGTGCGCAGTTCGCGCGCTGCATGGAAGATCGCTTCGACGTTCGGTTCGGGCTTCATCTGGTCAGTAGGCGAGGCGCTCGCACCCAGCATTCTGCCATGCGCCGTACAGCGTTGCCGCACCCCATGGATTCTCGAGCTGCATCACGATTCGCCGTCCATCGCGTCATAGAGGAAGGCGCGCGCGTACGCCCAGTGTCGGTCAGCGGTCGAGATCGACAGCCCGAGCGCTGCTGCCGCCTCGGCGAGCGTCAACCCGGCAAAGAAACGCAACGTGACCAGCTTGGCCTTGACCGGATCTTCGGCGGCGAGCTGATCGAGGGCAGCGTCCAGGTCGAGTAGCTCGGCCGGCACTTCGTCGAGCAGCAGTTGGTCTGGATCGAGGTCGATGCGCTTGTTTTGGCCGCCCCGCTTTAGCCGGCCGCGCGCTCGCGCCCGTTCGATCAGGATGCGCCGCATGGCTTCTGCTGCGGCGGCGAAGAAGTGGCCGCTGCCGTCGAACTGCTGCGCGTCGTCCGGCCGCGGGCCGAGCAGCCGCAGGTAGGCCTCGTGCACGAGCGCCGTCGCCTGCAGCGTGCCGGGCGCTTCGTTGGCCATGCGGTGCGATGCGAGCGTTCGCAACTCGTCGTAGACCAGTGGCAGCAACTGCTCGACGGCACCGGCGTCGCCGTTCTCGATCGCCGAAAGCACCTGGGTCAAGTCGTTCGCCACGTAGGCAACATACTCGATCCTCGTGGCCGGACTAGAAGTCGAGCCGCGCGCTGGTGGCCAGCGTGCCGGTGCCAGGGCAGGTGGCGTTGGTGAAGAACACCCACTGCGCCGCCAGATTCCATGGACACGCGGCCGGCAGGCTCGACGCCAACGTCAGTTCGAAGCGCGCGGCGCCGAGGTTGTCGCTGACCACCGTGGTCAGGACCTGCGGGTTGACGAGCAGGTTGCCGTTGTAGGGCAGCGGGATGGGCGTGGTCGCGAGAGTGTTGCCGAGCACGAGCAGTCCGAGTGCCGCAGGCGGTGCGTTGGTCGCGGTGATCGCGAACGTCGTGCCGGGGATCGGAGCACCTGCCATGCCGGTGTAGAGCGGGGCTCCGCAGGCGGGTGTCGCGGCCGCCAGGTCGCTGCGTCCAACACAGCCGGGCAGTAGCGGCAGGTGCAGCAGGCAGCCGTCGTAGTCGCCGGCGAGGCTGCTCTGGTAGGCGTTGTTGGTTGGGAAGGTCGGCGCGTCGGTTGTGCCGACCAGCCACGCGTCGCCGCGTTCATCGAGCTGGAGAGCGTTGAGCCACGAGAACCCCGCGCCGACTGCGCCGACGCGTGTCGAGTAGAGCAAGTCGTCGCCGGCCATGCCCGCCATGTCGAGGCGGGTGACGTAGCCGTAGCCGGTCATGGCTCCGGGGCCATCCAGCAAGGCGCGCGGCGTGGTCGGGAATGAGCCACCGCCGCTCATCCAGCCCGCGATCGTGACGATGCCGGAACTCTCGACGGCGATCTCCGACACCGAGTCCTCACCGGTGTTGCCGCCGAGGTAAGTCGCGTAGCGCAGTGCGCTGGCGCCGAGGCCGGGGTCGACGTGGCACAACCAGCCGTCCATGTCTGGGCCGAGCGAGCCGCTGCCGGCGGCCTGGAAGGTTGGTTGTAGGCAGCCCGGCGTGACCGGCAGGTCGCTCGAGATCGTGTAACCGCCGAGCACGAATCCGCCGGCCGGATGCGCAGCGATCGCCATCGGCGCTTCGTAGCCAGTGCCGCCGAAGAACGTGCCGTACTGCAGCGTCGATCCCGTTGGGTCGAGCACGGCGAGATACGCATCGGCCGAACCAGCCGGTGACGTCTGGACTGCGCCGGCAGTCGTGGGCGGTGCGACGCCGCCGGAGTTTGAGACCGTGGCGATCGCGACGTTGCCCGCGGCGTCGATAGCCAGACCCATCTTGGCGAGATAGCCCTCCCAAACGTTTGGCCAGCCGCCGCTGTTGACGAATGAGGAGTAGCTATTGCCCTCACTGTTGGAGCCTCCGAGGTAGGTGGCCCAGAGCACTTGCGCTGTCAGCGGCGCGACGCGGGCGACGAAGCAGTCCGTGCCTCCGTTGTAGGTCGGGTCGTGCGTGCCGGCCGTCATCGGAAGGTTCGCGGATTTGGTGACGCCCGCGACCACGATGCTGCCCTGGTCGAGTTCCAGCTCGCACAGTCGGTCCGTGTCGGAGCCGCCGACCAGCATCGAGGCGAGCAGCACGGAGCCGCCAGGGTCGAGCTGCACGAGGAAGCCGTCGCTCTGGCCGTTGAGGATGAGTGGGGGCTGGCCCCCGGCGGAAGGAAAGTCCGTCGAATCGGTCGAGCCGACGACGGAGACGATGCCATTGCTCGCATCGACTTTGAGATCGAACGCACAGTCGCGGCCGCTGCCACCGAGGTAGGTGCACCAGAGCAACTGGCTCGGAGGCGGCTGCGTCGGATCGATCTGCGCGACGAAGGCGTCGTAGCCGCCGCCGTTGGTGGCCTGCAGGCTGCCCGTGGTCGCCGGCATATCGACTGAGTTCGTGTAGCCGGTGATGGTGATCAGCTGGCCCGGTCCGCGGCAGATCGCAGTGATCTCCTCGCGGCCGCTGCCGCCGAACAGCGTCGACAAGAAGGTCTGGGTGTTCTGTGCGGTTGCGCCAGCGGTCAGCAGCAGACCGGCACAGAGCGGGATGAGGCGGGAGGTCAGGCGTCGGCTGCTGACGGGTGTAATTGGAGGAGTGGTCATCGGGAAAGGGAAGCCTTCGCGGTTGGGAATGATCGTGGGCAAGGGGCTTTGGGTGGGTGTCACTGCGTAGGTTCTTACGGCGACGTCCTGTCATGCGCCGTCTGTCGCTACGACACCCCAGCGACTACCGGGAATTCCTCTTACCGCCCGCATGCGGTTGCCGGCATGGGCGGTGTGCATGGTCGTTGGGGAGCTGTCGGGTGATACCGCCCGCATACGAAGGGTTGCTCGTAGGCCCCACGGCTACCGATCGCCGAGCAGCTCCGCATACTTGGCGCGTTCGGCCGGTAGCAGCTCACGTCGGGTGCGCGCTTTGGCAGCAGCAATGAGGTCCTCGGTGTGTAGAAACCATTTGCGCACGACCTTGCCACCAGAGGTCAGCACGTGACGGCCGTCGGGGGTGAACGCGCAGCTCTGCATGCCACCACCGTCGACCTCCAACACCGCCAGCGCCGTGCCGTCTTTGCGCCACAGGCGGGCGGAGCCGTCCTTGGCCGTGGTCGCGATCAGCTGGCCGCAGCGAGAGTAGCGGATACAAGTGATGCGTTGTCGGTGGCCAACGAACGGCAAGTTCGTCGCACGCAGGTCGGCATCGAACGCATGGATGCGTCCGTCGTCGGCGCCCACCAGGATTTGGTCGCCTTCAGGTGAGTAGACGATCATTCGCATAGTCTCGAAGACATCACGAACGGCATGCCTGGTCCAACCCGTGGCAGTTTGGCGAAACAGCAAGATCTGGTTAGGCCGCGCGATCACGGCGATGCTGTTGCCGTCCGGCGAGCACGCCGCTCCCCAGGCGTAGCAGCCGAGTGTCGGTCCAGGGCGGTTCTTGCCGGTGAGGTAGTTGTGGAATGTGGCGACTTCGTGGTCGATGTCCAGGTACAGGACCTCGCTCGAGTCGGGCACCATGCACACCGCACCATCCTTGTCCTTTGCCGGGTGCCGGTCGATGAGCGTGCCGTCGGCAGTTGCGTAGACGTGGATCTCAGGGCCACTGCGGCGGCTGACGTACTTGCCATCGGAGCGAAGGCTGACGTACTTGCCATCGGAGGAAAAGCAGGCCCCGCCCGCCCACTTGCCAGCGCCGCGGAGCTTCTTGCCTACGGCCTGCCGATCGGCATCCAAGAGTTGCCAGCCGGCGAGTAGGCGTGAGCCTTCGGGTTCGGGAGAGAACGCAAGGCTTCCATTCAGACCCTGCCATTCCAGGTCGCTCTGCAGGTTCCAGAGGCGAGCTCCGCTCGACCACGAGAACAGCTCGCGATCTCCATTCGTGAACATGGCGCCGGCAGGCAGTCCGAAGTGACCGCGTAGAGTGTATTGCAGGCGCGGCTCCGTGCTGTCGGCAGGACTGGTCGGTAGCGGCGCCTCGAAGACCTGGATCGATCCGGTCTGATTGCAGGTGGCGAACATCGTGCCTCCCTGTGAGGTCGCGATGGAGCTTCCCGTCAGCACGGAGCGATCGTCAGGTCGCGCCGCGGGCGTGATCGCCGGGGCGCCTGGCTGATCCCAGATCAGCGGCTTCCCGCCTTCGCTGCCAGCCACGAAGCGATCCCCTGCGAGCCAGCTAACCAGTTGTGCGCCGCCGCTGCCAAAGTAGGTGCGTGTGTCCTTTGCGATGTCGAAGCACACCGAGTCGTGCCCTTGCATGCCGATAAGCAGTCGCGACTTTGAGAACGCGAGCCCGTAGAGCCCGGTCTTCTGATCGGACTCGAGCAAGGAATCGACTCGTTCGTAGTGCCCGTCGGCGCGGCGCTGCCATAGGTTGCCGGCGTCGTTTCGGCGCTTGCCGTTGCTAGTCGCGATCCACTGCCAGTCGTCGCTGCAGGACCAGACGCCCTCGGCACCGGGCTTCGGGAAGCTCTGGGCCAGCTCTAGTTGGTCCCGAGTCGGGCCGACGATCTTGAGTAGCTGCACGGAACCATCGAAGCCGATCAGAAACTGCGAGCCCGTAGCCGCCGCGGTCCGTGAATGGCCGCAATAGCTGACGTCCTTCTGCGGCGAAGGAGCATATTCATCGAGCAGTTGCCCAGAGAGGTCCCACATGCGCAGCTCGCCGTCGCGAAACGCGGCGACGACCCGGTCACGTTGCTCGCCGACGAACGCGGTCAGCATGCAGGCCCGCCGGTCGCCGCGCAGAGAGTTGTCGTATGGATGCTGGTACTGCCACTCGAGTTCGCCGTCGCGCGACCAGCACTGCACGAACCCGCCAACCGAGCCAGTGACAAACTTCGATCCATCCGGCAGCGCGTCCGCACTGATCACCGAACCCTCGGTGGGGAAGTAGACTTCCTCGCGACACCGCGCGAGCGTCTGATGCAATGCCGAACGCGTTTCGATGCGGTCCTCAAGCGCGATCGCCTCCAGCGCCAGCAGCATTGCGCAGGCAGGGTTGCTGGCAACTTCCTTGCTCGCGGCACTGGCCAGACCGAGGGCTCGCGCGGAGGTCAACGTCGACGCGAGTCGGGTTTGCAGGAACAGGCTGACGCCGAGCCCGATCAACAGCGACAGAACCGCGATCGAACTGCTCAACGCAACGGCAGGATGGCGCCGCGACCATCGCCACACGCGGCCCCAGGTCGACACCGGCTTGGCTTGGATCGGCTCGTAGCAGCGCACGCGGCGAAGGTCTTCGGCGAAATCGGCAGCCGTCTGGTAGCGACGGTCCGGATCCTTGTCGAGCGCGGTCAGCACCACCACTTCGAGGTCGTGCGACACCTGCGGATTGAGCAGCCGCGGCGCTGCAGGCTCTTCGCTCAGGATCTGCCGGTAGAGCGATTCGCGTGACGTCGCCGAGAACGGACGTCGCCCGGCCAAGCACTCATACAGCGTGACGCCGAGCGCCCAGATGTCGGCGCGGCGATCGACGTTCTTGGAGTCCTGGCGCAGCTGCTCGGGCGCCATGTAGTAGGGCGTGCCGAGCACGTCCGTACTGCGCGTCAGGCCGAGATCGTGGCCGTCGTCGTCGTGCGCGAGGCCGAAGTCGAGCACGACAGGTTGGCCGTCGTCGCGCACTATCAGGTTGCCAGGCTTGACGTCGCGGTGCACCAGTCCCTGTTCGTGGGCCGCATCCAGCGCGAGAGCTGTTTGCTCGAAAAAGGCGACGACCCGCATGAGGTCGCTGCGCATCGTGCCGCGGCTGCTCGAGCCAGAACTCTCGGTATTGCCCTGCGATTCCCGCAGCGGCAGCCGAACCGTCGGCGAGCTGCGGGGCTCCCGGGCTCGCTGCAGGTGCGCGGCGAGCGTCGCGCCGGCCACGTGCTGCATCGCGATCCAGGTTTGGCCATCGCTGCGACCGGTCTCATAGATGCTGCAGATGCCAGGATGCTCGAGGCCTGCAGTAGCCTCTGCTTCGCGGCGAAAACGCCGCTGTGTTGTGGTGTCGTCCAGGGTGGCCGATGCGTGCAGCACCTTGAGCGCGACCCGGCGATGCAGCTTCTGGTGTTCGGCGAGGTAGACCGTCGCCTGGGCCCCGCGCCCGAGCTCGTCGAGAACCCGGTACGGTCCGATCACATCCGGCCGAAGGACGCCGTGGTTCGGCTCGTCGCGCCCGTCGACGCTCGCTGGTTCGAGCCACGCCCACTCCTGCGCGATGGTCTGCTCATGTCCGACGAACTGCTGTTGGTAGTCGCCGAGCGTGCGCCTGCGTCCCGCTGCGATGTCCTGGCGATAGACGTCGAGGAACGCGTCGCGAGCATTGTTGTCGGGATCGGTGGGTTGCTCGGTCATCGATGGGTTGCGTCAGGAGGGGGTCAGGGCTGAATCACATCGGCCGTCGCGTTCGTTAACCGCAGCGTCGTGCCCTGCACCCAGAGCGCCTGCGCATGGATCGTTATGCCCACGAGGCCGGAGTTGGGCGGGATGAAGATGCTACGCGACGCAAGGCCCGAAGGTTGCGGAACCAGCGCCGGCGGCAGCGCGAACGCCGCAGCAGCATCGATGCGCAGCGTGCCGAGGGGCGGTATCGGCAGGCTTACAGCCCCGAACGAGACGAACGGGAACACGGCCACCGCACCTGGCGACACGCCGCGCGCGTACAGCTCGAGCTGGTAGTTGTGGCCTTCTCGCGCGCCGAGCGGCGTATCGATGTGGCGCGCATGATTGACCAGCAGCCGGTCGCCCCAGAACAGATCCGGATCGCCGTCGTCGTCGATGTCGGCGAACACGACGGTGGGGCGGCTGCTCCACCAGGTGGAGAGCGTCGGCAGGCGGGTGGCCGTGACGTCGGTGAAGGTGCCGTTGCCGTCGTTGAGGTAGAGCCGGTTCTGCCCCCAGGCGCCGAACACCAGGTCTGGATCGCCGTCGCCGTCGATGTCGGCCAGCGAAACGCCTTCGGTTCGGTCTCCGACGGTCGGCAGCTGCGTCGCCGTGACGTCGGAGAAGACGCCCGAGCCATCATTGAGATACAGCCGGTTCTGCTCGAAGGGTGTCACGCCGTTGCCGATCGCCAGGTCGGGGTCGCCGTCGCCGTCGACATCTCCGAGCGTGATGGCATTCGTGCCGTCGGTCCACACGGGCACATGAGTGTTCGTGGCATCGACGAAGGTGCCGCTACCGTCGTTGAGGCACAGTCGATTCTGCCCGTCATTGCCGAACACCAGATCGATGTCTCCGTCGCCATCGACGTCGCCGAACGCTACCGAGGTGGTGACGTCGTTGGCTGGCGGCAGCTGAGTGGCAGTCGCGCCGCTGAACGTGCCGCTACCGTCATTGATGTAGAGCCGATTCTGCTCTGGGCCGGAGTCACCGCCGTTGCCGACTACCATGTCGAGGTCCGAATCACCATCGACATCGACGAACGCAATCGCGCCGGTGATATCCGTCACGGCAGGTGTGCGCGCGCTCGTGACATCGGTGAATGCTCCCGTACCGTCATTCAGATAGAGCCGGTTCTGCACCGGAATGCCGTAGCTGTAGGCGAGGTGATTGCCGCCTTTGCCGATCGCTAGATCGAGGTCGCCATCGCCGTCGATATCACCGAGCGCCACCGCGTAGGAACCGCTGAAGTCCATCGGTAGGGCCGTCGCGGTGGTCTCGACAAAGGTGCCGTTGCCGTCGTTTTGGTAGATGCGATCGTGGTCGCTGCCGCACCAGCTCGATGGGCATCCGACCCTGTTCGCTACGACCATGTCGAGGTCGCCATCTCCGTCGAGATCGCCGACCGCGACCGCGCTGGCGAGGTCGTGATAGAGCGGCAACCCGCGCCCCGGCAGTTCTTCAAACTGCAGTTGCGCCATGGCGTGGCACGGCAGCAGTGCGGCACTCACTGCCAGCATCAGCTGCCGGGTGATCAGGGGAGAACGCGAGGGTCGATGGCTCATGACCCGCGGGCGCCAACCGCGCGTCGATCTGATGCAAAATCCGAGGAACCGGTCGTGCGACTAGCGCCCGAGCCGTTCGCGCAGCTCTGCTCGCGCCCGGAAGAACAGCGCGTTGGCCGTGTTCTCGCTCGGGATCCCCATCGTCTCGGCGATCTCGCGATACGACATCCCGCAATACGCACGCAGGCAGATCACCTCGCGGTAGCGCGGATCGAGGCCGAGCAGCGCCTGCTCGAGCGCCGCTTCGGTCTCGTTGGCCGTGGCGTGTTGGCTCGGCGTCGGATCGTCGCCGCCGAGCATCGATTCCCCGAGGCACGATTCGCCGAGGTCGGCAAATCGGTGCACGGCGCCGCCGCCACGCTTGTCCGAACGTCCGTGACGTACCTGGTCGCGAATGTTGTTCTCTGCGCAGCGCGCGAGCCAGGCGCAGAACGCGGCTTCATCTTGGATCTTGCCGGAGCTAAGAGCGGCAAACGCGTCGAGGAAGGTCTCCTGCACGATGTCATCGTCGAGTCCGAGCTCGCGCCATCCTCGCCCCATGCGCGCCGCGACGATGCGCGTGACACGCGGTAGGTAGCGCCGGAACAGTTCCTCGAGCGCTTCGCGATCGCCATCCTGGGCGGCGCGCACCTGCGCGGACGTCAGGCTGAAGTCTTCGGCGGTCACTGCCGGAGTCTAGCCGGACATGTTGTAGGGCACACCTGTAGTTCGGGGCGAAGCGACCGCCGAGGTGCGGGGCACGGTTCCTACAAGAGCAGCACGCCGCGAACGAAGAGGTCTGCGTCGAAGTGGGATGCCGCCGCGCAGAGGAGGCATAGCGAAGACGCTGCCCAAATGCTTGCGGCAGCAAGTGTGTTCGGCGGCTCCTGGTCGCGATCCAGGATCCCGACATGCGAGCGACTAGGTAGACTTGATGGTTCGCGCTACCGATCGCCGAGCAGATTCGAGAACTGTTCTCGCTCGCCCGGCGTCAGCTCGCGCGGTAGACGCTCGTTGACGGCGCGCAGCAGGTCTGCGTCGTCGAGGAACCAGGTGCGGACCTCGCTCGCCGCAGTCAGCAGCTGCCGGCCGTCGGGGGTGAAGTCACACGTGTAGTGGCCTTTGTTTCCCTTCAGCACGGCATACGTGGTTCCGTCACGATGCCAGATCCGCGTCGTTCCATCGATGGATACCGACGCAGCGAACCTGCCGTCGGGCGAGAACCGCAGGTCGCCAATGCGCTGCCGATGCCCGGAAAAGCGATCCGTCATCGTTGGCCGGAGGTCGCGGTCGTAAGCCAGGATCTCGCCATTGTCGTTGCCGATCAGGATCAGCTCGCCATCGGGTGAGTAGGCGATCGCGCGCGAGAAGTTGCCGACGTTGGCGAGTCCGATGCTGCGCCAGGTCGATGGCGTTGTTGTCGTATCGCGTTCGAAGAGCTCCGCGGAGTTTGGCAGGTAGGTGACGACTACGCGCGTGCCCGACGGCGATGGCATAGCAGCGACTACGAACTCGCGTGCCTCGGGCCCTGCTTCGGCGGTGCCCGTCTCGACGTCGACCACCCAGGAGCCTCCGGTTGACGCGTCGAAGCCGAGCACTTGCGACGTGCCCGGCAGGAAACAGTACGCGCCGCCGCCGCGCTGCACCGGGTGGCGGAAGACGATGGCGTCCCGCTGGATGTCAAAGACCTGCAGCTCTCGTAAGCCCCGCAGAGCGACGAAGCGGCTATCGGACGAGAACGGGGCTCGCGGCTGAGACCAGTTGGGACGGCCCAGGCCGCCGAAGGTCGTTTTGGTGCGCGTCCGCCAGTTCCATAGGTTCGAGCCCGACAGCATGTGGACGCCGTCAGGGGAGACGCGAAGCTTGCCGCCGAGGCCGCCATTAGGACTACGCCAGAGTAGTTCATCGGCAGCATTGAGGTCCCACAGCCGCGCCGAGCGTGACCAGGTCAGCAGCTTTGTGCCATCTTGCGTGAACTGCATGCCTTGGGACATGCCGAAGGTGCCGATCAGATCGATGCGCTCCTTGGTCGTGATGCCGAATACGCGCATGCTGCCGTCCTGGTAGGCGAACGCGGCGCGGGTGCCGTCGCGCGAAAGCTCTGGCACCTGGAACGTCATCGCGGCACCGACGTCTTCGCCAAACTCGATCGGATCTGCGAGCCCGGTAGCCGTGAACTCGAAGACTCTGGGCTTGCCCGAGACTCTGTGCGCGATGAAGCGTGCCTCGTCGAGCCAGCGCACGAGTGAGCCTACTGCCTTGATGCGTTGCGGCGATGCGAGCGGGTCGTCTGCCGTGAGGTCGTAGCAGACGACGTCGCCTCGCTGAAGAGCCGCCAGCAGGCGAGTTTTCGAGAACGCGAGCGAACGGATGATGGCGGGCTTCTTCAGCAGTGGACCGAGCAGCTCGTAGTCTCCCGACGCCGTGAGTCGCCACAGGCTGCCGTTCGAATGGACCTCGTCGCGCGCCGTTGCGATCCAGCTGGCATCGAGGGGGGGCGAGCTCCATATGGCATCGAGCAAGTTGGCCTGTTGGATCTCGTGAACTCGCTCGATTCGGTCGCCGGTGACGTCGAGTACTTGGATGCCGTCCTCAAGGCCAACCATGAGCCGCGCGGGATAGTCGGGCACCGTCAAGGAGCGGTTGCGGGAGTAGCTGATGCGGCGCGTCTTCGTGGTGTATGGCAGCGTCAGCTCCCGCCCGTCCAGATCCCAGAGGCGAACCTCACCATCGCGGAAGCCGGCGACGATCCGGTCGCGCCGCTCACCGACGAACTTCGCGAACATGACCCAATGCTCGGCGCCTGGTTGGTCTCCGCCCGCGCGGCGAAACGTCCACCTCGCCCGTGCTTCCCCCCGAGCCCATAGTTGTACGACGCCGTTCAAGGTCCCGGTGATGATGAGGTCGCCATCCGCGTGCATATCTGCCGCAAACGTGGGCCCGTCGGTGTCGAACAGGGTCTGCGGCCGATGCACTGCCAGCGCCTCGTGCAACGTCGAGCGGGTTTCGAACCTACGCTCGAGACGAAACGCCTCGTGTGCGAGCAGCAGGCCGCGGGTGGTGTTGTTTTCAAGCTCGTCGCGCGCGATCGCCGCCAGACTGATGGCGCGCGACGTCACCAGTGCCGACTCCAGCCGCGCTTGGAAGCGCAGGCTCAACGTGAGCCCGACGGTCAGCGACAGCATCGCGAAGGCGACGCTCGCCGCGATCGCCGGGTGCCGCCGCGCCCAACGCCAGAGGCGCCCAGCGGGCGAGACCGGCCGGGCCGCGATTGGCTCGAACTGCCGCACGCGGCGCAGGTCCTCGGCAAACTCGAGCGCCGTCTGGTAGCGGCGATCGCGATCCTTGTCGAGTGCGGTGAGCACGACCACCTCGAGGTCGCGCGGGATGTCGGGGTTGATCGTGCGCGGCGACGGTGGTTCGACCGTCAGGATCTGCCGGAACAGCGCCTCGCGCGACACCGCGTCGAACGGCCTGCGCCCGGTCAGGCACTCGAACAGCGTGACCCCGAGCGAATAGACGTCGGTACGTCGGTCGACGGCGCCGCGCGTCGTCTGCAGCTGCTCGGGGGCCATGTAGTACGGCGTTCCCAAGACATCCGAACTGCCGGTGAGCCCGAGGCTCTCGCTCTCGTCGTGCACGAGCCCGAAGTCGAGCACGACGGGTCGGCCGTCGTGCGCAACCATCAGGTTGCCGGGCTTGAGGTCGCGGTGGACCAGTCCGCGTTCGTGCGCGACGTGCACCGCGCGCGCGGCCTGCTCGACAAACGCGACGACACGCATCAGCTCGCCGCGGGTGGTGTTGCTAGTTACGTCGCTGTCGACCTCGCTCGTCGCCGGTAGCGCGCTCGATGCGCCGCCACTCTCGGCGCGCCGCGACAGACACCGAGCGAGCGTGTCGCCGACCACGTGCTGCATCGCGATCCACGTCAGCCCGTCGCTGCGACCACTCTCGTAGACGCTGCAGATGCCGGGGTGGTCTAGGCGTGCGGTCGCTTCGGCTTCGCGCCGGAAGCGCTGCTCGGTGGTCGAGTCGAACTCGTTTGGCGAGGAGCGCAGCACCTTGAGGGCGACACGGCGTCGAAGCTGCTCGTGCTCGGCCAGGAACACGGTCGCTTGGGCGCCGCGGCCGAGTTCGCCGACGATGCGGTAGGGGCCGATGTGGCGAGCCTCCGCTTCTTGCGAGCACGCCTCGCTGGCCGCTGTGGCGCTTTGTGGCTCGAGCCAGCGCCACTCGTCGGCGACGATCGCTTCGTGGCCGGCAAACTGCCGCTGGTATTCCTCGAGCGAACGCAGCGAGTCAGCCTCAAGGTCGCGGCGATACTCGGCCAGGAAGGCCTCCCGCGCCTCGCGGTCTGCATCGGTCGGGTCGATCATGCTGGTGGAGCCCTGCAGCCTACGGCAGCGTTGGCAGATCGGCTACTACTGTGCGTCTACTGCTACTGCACGATGCCGAGGGTCACGTTCGTCAGGCGCGGCGGCAGCGGATAGGGCACGTGCAGGGCCTGCGCGTAGAGCGACAGTCCGGCCAACGCCGGATTGTTGGGAATCGCGAGCGCGAACGATGCGACGCCGGTCGCCGGCGGCACGGTGACGAGCGGCAGTGCGACGGCCTGAGTCGGGTCGATGCCAACCCAGCCGAACGGCGGCAGCGCGATCGCGGCAGGGGCGAGTGAGACGTAGGGCAACGCCACGTCGAACGCGTGGGGCGCGCCGTGGCGGGCGTAGATATCGTAGGTGTAGCTCTGGCCGATCTGTGGTTCAGACGGGGCGTCGAGGTGGCGAAGCAGATTGACCAGGGCGCGCTCTTGACCACCAGAACACCCCAACCAGCCGCAAACAGCACCTTGGCCGATCACTACGTCAAGGTCGCCATCGCCGTCGATGTCGCCGAGCGCAGGGCTAGGGCTGGACCAACCGCCCGCCGGCTGCAACGTGCCCGTCGCATCGGTAAACGTCCCGGTTCCATCGTTGAGCAACACCGGGACCTGGTGGCAGGCATTGCAGTAGCGTTCCTGCTGGCCGATCACCACGTCGAGGTCGCCGTCGCCATCGATATCCCCGAGTTCAACCTGGCTGTTGTCCCAGAGGGAGAGCGGGGGCATTTGCGTCGCGGTGACGTCCGTGTATGTGCCGGTGCCATCGTTGATGTACAGCCGACCCGCCAACGCCCCGGGACCATAATTCCCAAAGTCGACCAGGACCAGGTCTTGGTCGCCGTCCCCATCCACATCCCCAGCCGCCACGGCAGTGGCGCCGTACAGTCCGGGTGGCAGGTGCGAAGCGGTCACGTCCTGGAACGTGCCCTGGCCGTCGTTGATATAGAGACGGTTCACACTAACACCGAAAAAGAAAGAGCGGTTGGCGATTGCCAGGTCTAGGTCACCGTCGCCGTCGATGTCGAGCAGGCACACACCTTGCGTATCCTCCGCCGCCGACGGCAGCTGGGCTGTGGTCACGTCGGTGAACGTACCGAGGCCGTCGTTAAGGTAGAGGCGGTTCTGCTCGCCACCCGCGTAGCCGTTACCGCAGATCAGGTCGAGGTCGCCGTCGCCGTCCACGTCACCGAGCGCTACTGATTGGGTGGCGTTCGCCGACACTGGCAGCTGGGTAGCGGTTGCATCCACGAACGTTCCGCTGCCGTCGTTGATCAGCAACCGGTTCTGCTCATCGTAGTAGCCGTTGCCGATGACCACGTCGAGGTCTCCGTCGCCGTCCACGTCACCGACAGCTATCGCGTTGGTCTGGTCCTGGAAGCTCGGCAGCTGCGCAGTCGCGTCACTGAAGTTGCCACGACCGTCGTTGAGATAGAGTCGGTTATTCTCACCGTCGCAGCTCAATATCGAGCAGCCGATGTTGCCGACTAACAGGTCGAGGTCGCCGTCGCCGTCGACGTCGGCGAGTGTGGTGGCGCGAGTGTCGTCACCGGAGACCGGAATGCGCTGCCCCAGCTCAGCGAACTGTTGCTGGGCCGGGGCGATGGCGGCGGTCACCGCCACCAGCACCGCAGCGGCGCAGAGTTGTTGCGAAGCAGACCGGGTCGACGGGAACGAAGAAGGAGCAGGATGCCTGATCATGTCTGGAAGGGGCCGACCGCTCGCAGACCTGACAGCAAACTCCAGAATCGCCCGCCTCAGTCCTCAAGGCGCCGACGCAACTCCTTGCGTGCCCGCAGGAATAGCACGTTGGCGGTGTTTTCGCTCGGCAGGCCCATCGACGACGCGATCTCACTGTACGGCATGCAACAATAGGCACGCAGGCAGATCACCTCGCGGTAGCGCGGATCGATGGCCAGCAGAGCCGCCTCCAGGCGTTCTTCGGTCTCGCGAGCCGCGGCGTGCTGGCTCGGCGTCGCGTCGTCATCCGCGAGCATCGAATCGCTGAGGTAGGACTCCGCCAGATCGGCGAAGCGCTCGACTTTGCCAGCACCTCGCTTTGCCGCCTTGCCATGCCGTCGCGCGCCCAGGATCCGGTGCTCAACGGCGCGGGCCAGCCACGCACAGAAGGCACCGTCGGTGTGCAGGGTGCCATCGCGAATCGCGACGAACGCGTCGACGAGCGCTTCCTGCACCAGGTCGTCGTCCAGCGCGAGCTCGCGCCAACTCCGGCCGATGCGAGCTCCAACCATGCGCGTGACCCGAGGCAAGTAGCGCGCGAACAGGCTATCCAGCGCTTCGCTGTCGCCGGTGCGGGCTGCCGCCACTTCGGCCGCGGTCAGGTTGAAGTCGTGTGGATGCACGCCCGCAGTCTAGTCCGGTCGCCGCGCGCATGCCGTATGGACGTACGGCAAGTACTTGAGCTCATACGCCATCGGATTTGCGGCCGACAGCGACAGCTCCGACCATGCGATGAATGGCCTGCCCGCTTACCCCGTCCGGCTCACTGGATGACGCGTTCGTGTAGTCGGTTGGTCAGGTGCGGCAGCTGCGTACCGCCGAGCACGATTGCCTGCAGGTAGAGGTCAACGTTGGCGAGGCCGGGAAGGTTGGGCACGGCGATCGTGATGGAACCTTCGCCGGTCGCGCGTGGCACGGGGAACGCGGACAGGAAGACCAGCTGGTCGAGGTCGATGCCGAGCACGCCGCCGATCGGGGCATGCACTTGAGCGGGAGCCGCCGATACACCGAGCAACGCCAGGTCCGAGCCGGTGACACCGCGGCCGCGGGTGAATGCGTGGATCGTCAGGGGGTGGCCGAGCTGCGGTATGGTGGGGGCTTCGAGCTGCGCGGTCATGTTGGTTAGCACAGTGACTCGCCGCACGACTGGTGGCGGAGTGCCGGGTCCCCCCGAACCCGTTACGTGCGGCTCCACCCTGCTGTTCTCGAGCCGAATGAGGTCGGCATCGCCGTCGCTATCGAGGTCCGCAAGGACCATCGACACGGTGGGGTTCGAAGTTGGGAAAAGAGATTGGGTCGTCACGTCGACGAAGTGACCGGCGCCGTCATTCTCAAGCACGAACTGGCCTTGTGCCGTGACCTGGGCCCACGTCGACAGCAGCGCGTCTAGGTCGCCATCGCTGTCGATGTCAACGAATTGCGCATCCCGCGTCCGCTCCAGTCCCGCTGGCAGGTGGCTCGCCGTCACGTCGACGAAGTGACCGGTCCCGTCGTTCTGCAGCAGCAGATCCTGGCCATCGTTGCCGACGAACAGGTCCAGGTCTCCGTCGCCGTCCACGTCAACCAGCTTGACGCTGTTGCTCGCATTCGCCGTGAACGGCAACGCCGTGGCGCTGGCGTCGACGAAGGTCGCAGTGCCGTCGTTGAGGTAGACCAAGTTGCTGCCGATACGCGCGAGCACCAAATCGATGTCGCCGTCGCCGTCAATGTCGCCGTGTGCGATCGCCTCGCTCGGGGTCTGCGGCGACGGAAGGTTCGAAGTCGTAACCTCCGTGAAGACGGCGCTGCCATTGTTTAGATAGAGTCGCGTCGGTTCGCTAATCTGGCCAAACGCTGCGATGCCGCAGTAGATCAGGTCTAGATCGCCATCGTTGTCGAAGTCCGCACACTCGACACGTCGGACGGCGTCGTAATTGGTCGGCGATGGGAACGGCGCCGACGTGAACACACCGGTGCCGTCGTTGAGCGCGAGTGCCGGCCAGGAACCGCCATTACTGCCTCCGCCTCCGCGCGTGCATCCTGCAGCGTCGATGTCGCCATCCCCGTCGAAGTCGCCAACAACTACATCGACCCACGACCGCAGATTTGATTGAGGGTCACTCGTGCTCGTCGTGTCGAGCAAGCGGCCGCCATACTGCATCATCGTGGCATGGCCGGCGATCACGTCGATTTCGCCGTTGCCGTCGAAGTCGGCAACCGCAGCTCCGGCAATGTGTGCATACAGACTTGCTGGTGCTCGTGGAACCCAGGTCGCATGGAAGTTCCACTGGCCATCGTTCACGTAGCGCACGCCGTCGCCGAGGATCAGGTCGAGGTCCGCGTCTCCGTCCCAATCGAATGCGCACGATCCGGAGCCGGTCGCGTGGAGCAAGCCGCGTGCCGTGGATTCGTCGACGAACGTGCCGGAGGAATCCTGGATGAGCAGCTGGGACCCATGCAAAACGTCGAGGTCGTTATCTGCGTCGACATCGATGATCGTTGGGCGTTGCGGGCCCCAGCTGGTGGCCGGCATACCGGGGTCGAACGTGAACACGCCGTTGCCGTCGTTGGTCAGTAGGCCCGAAGTCGAACTGCTGACCAACAGGTCCAGGTCGCCGTCCGCGTCGAGATCGGCTGCGTATTCCGGCACGCCGGGTGATGTCGCCGGCAGTTGGATCGTGGTCGCCACTACGTAGGCGCCGAAGCCATCGTTCTCGTAGACGCTGGACACCGGCGATGGGTTGGGCCACTCGGTGAAGATCAAGTCGAGGTCACTGTCGCCATCGAGATCGGCGAGCACGACGGCTGAGCGCTGTGCCGTCGATGCGTTCGCCGGCAGGCGTTGCGCGCTCTCTTCGGTAAACTGTGCGGTACCATCGTTGACGAATACGTGCTCGCCGCCTGGAAAGGGACCGTTGCCGCCAAGGCCGGCCGTGATGTCGAGGTCGCCGTCGCCATCGATGTCACCGACCGAGAAGCAAACGTAGGCGGAGCCCGATAGTCCTGAGGAAGCCGTCACGTTGGAGAAATGTCCCTGGCCGTCATTGGTCAGCAGAACGAACTGGTAGGACCAGAAGGTACTCGGCGTGTACGGTGTTTGCAGGAGCAAGACGTCAACGTCGCCGTCGCCATCGAAGTCGGACGCGTTCACGCGTCGAACCCAGCTGCCGCCGACGGGCAGGTGCGTGGTCGTGACATCGCTCAGGTTGCCGGCTCCGTCATTGCGGTAGAGGCGGAGGGAATCGCTGGCCGAGGCCGGCCAGCCGTCGCGAGCGGCAAGCAGGTCCATGTGGCCATCCCCGTCGGCGTCGAACGCGACGAATGCATCACCGGGCGTGGTCAGATGCTGCGCCTTGAGCATGCGCTGCTCGAACCGGACTTGGGCGGTCAGCGCGGGCGAGATGTATGCAAGTAGCAGTGCGCTGCAGAGAGTCAGTGCGTAAGGTCGATTCATGGCAGAGATCCGAGTGGGTGGGGAACACACGGTCATGCGAAGCGCGGTGTCGCGGCCCTTCACCTTTGCGGGAGTATTTCTGGGCGCGATTGCAAACAACCGCAGCCATTGGCCTTACCGCCACGTCGTGCCGCCACGTCGTGCCGACGCGGCTGGCGAGCGACTTGCGCTCAGTTCCCCGCGTATCGTCGCCGCCGCTTGGCCACGTCCTCGAGCGGCAGCCACTCGGCGTTACGGCCGGCCATGACGCGTAGACACTCGTCGAGGGACAGAACGGCAGTCTCGGCGTTCCCTAACTGAAATTGCGCCTCGGCCAGCGCCGCCAGCATCACCGGCCCCTGACGGCTGCTTCGTTCGACGGCTTGCTCGGCGCAGGCGAGCGCGGTGCGATGGTCCGAGTTGGTTGCGCCGGACATCGTGCTGAGTGCCAGGGCTCGAGCGCTCCATGCATGCGGTTCGGTCGACCACTCGGTGGTCAGGCGATCGAGGCGGCGGCGAGCTTCGTCGAATCGTCCCACACGTGCGAGCGCCGCGGCGTAGTCTGGCCAGAAGCCGCTGCCGTTGGGGCGGCCGATTACGTTGGCCTGCTCCACGAACAGCTCGGTGGCTTGCTCGCCTCTCGCCAGCCGGACCCTGGCGAGGATCCCGCGACCGACCTGAGGTTCGAGATCGAACGCGCGCTGCGCCGCGGCTAACGCGCCGTCCAGATCGTCGCGCGCAAGCAGACACCTCGCGACATTGGCCGACGCTGGTGCATACCTGGGGTAGTCCCGCGCCAGCTGAGCAGATAGTTCGAGTGCGCGGTCGAGCGCACCGAGTCGAGACAGCCATCGTGCTCGGTTGTTGCGCATCTCGGCGGTATTGCTCAGCTCGATGGCGCGTTGCGCGCAGTCGTCGGCCTCAGCCTGCATGCCCAGGTGGCTGTACAGCTTCGCCATGCGGTCCTGGCACATCGAGTTATCGGGAGCCGATGCGAGCGCCTGCCGTGCATGCGTGATCGCTGCATCGCGATCGAAGCGGATTCCGGCGAGCAGCGCACTCGCGCAGGACGCCCGGAAGTCGCCGGCGAAGTGCGCGTTGATCAGCGCGACCGCGCGGGCTGCCTGGGCATCATCGCCGAGCTGCCACATCGATGCCGACGCATGCCACCAGAGCGAAGCCGCGTCCCCGCCATCGTGCTCTAGTCGCTGCAGTCTTTGTAAGCTGAACTCGCGGGCCTGCGTGGTCTGGCCGGCTCGGCGCAGCGCCCCGAGCAGCTGTGTGGATGCATTGCCGGTGTTGCCGTTGGCGATTCCGAGGGTGTCGGCAAGATCACGATAGCCAGTGAGCGCAAGCTCGAGCGCCTCGTCACCGCCGCCCAGGGCGAAGCGACACAGACCGAGCACGTGCTGCAGGTTGGCGACCTCACCGGGGTCGGTGACGGCCATCGGTCTGGTCAGGGCCCGCGCTGCGACGCGTTCGCCGGCGGCGAAGTCGCCGAGCAGCTGGCAGTGCGATGCCAGGTACCAGATGTCCCAGCTGCGAGCCGAAGCGGACGCGCGCAGCACTTCATCGATGTATTCGAACAGCCGTCGCATCGCCGCACTGTGGGCGCCGGCGTTCGACAGGTCATGGCCGACGCGCATCAAGAACTTGGCGACGACGGCCGCACGAACGCCGGGTTCGGGAAAGCACGTGCGGCTCTGCGCCACGATCTCGTCGAGACGGGGCAACGCTGCGGCGGGGTCGAAGCGGAGCTGATCGAGCTCGATCAGGGCGTTGCTGAGTGAGGTGAACTCGGGCCGCAGCACGATCTCTGCGCACTCGATTCCCGCTGGATACCTCATTCGGCTGCAGTAGGCCGCGAGTTCGAACCGTAGGCCTTCTGCTTCTGCTCCTCGACCCTGCCGGTCGAGGCATTCGACGAGCGTTTGCAAGGTCCAGCCCGACATCAAGTTGTCGGGACCGAGCGCGTCATCGAGGATGGCGCGCGTCGCGCGCAGTTCGCGCTCGGCGTCGCCCAGCCGGTCGAGGTGCGCGAGCGCGTAGCCGCGCTCGAAGCGAACGAGCCCTTCGAACCAGTGCCGTCGCGGCAAGGCCTCGGTAAGGGCTGTCAGGGCATCGTCGGCGAACGCCAGCTGAAGCTCGTAGCGCCCGACCGTCGTGTACCTGCAATGGCGCATCAGCTGCAGCCGTGCGTGCAGCCAACCCGGATCGGTCAGTGCGCAGCGTTGGTCAGCGTAGATCGCCAGCAGCCGCTGCCCCGTCTCGGTGCGACCGGCATAGGCAGGCAGGTGATGCGTCAATAGATCTGCCAGGGTGATCCAGCGCGCGTCATCTCGCGCGAAGCGGCGCGCTGCCACGTTGAGTAGTCGTTCGAACACCGCGTTACCCGGGTCGCGCGGGCCCAGTTCCTCGAGCGCCTCGATAGCGCGCTGCAGCTCAGGCTCGCCAGCAAACAAGATCTCGCGTGTCGCCCGCAGGAACCGCGCGTGGAATCCCTCCTGCTGCGTGAACGTGCCGCCCGCCAGGCCGACGATCAGGTAAGGGCGCAGTACCGGATAGATCTGCTCGGCCGTTGCCTCCGGCACGGCTTCCAGTAGTACGACCGCTCGGTGCAACTCCGCCGATGCATCTTCGTGCCGGCCCAGCGCGGAGTAGGCCTCGCCGATCGTCGCCCGCATGCTCGCCTCCGCGGCTGGATCCGAGTTGCCGCCCGACTTGCGCTCTATGCGCTGTACCGCGCGGTCGAGCACACCTTCGACGGCGCGTTTCTCCTTGAGCACGTCGCGTTGCGCCCCTTCTAGTTTGTGCGCCAGTGCGCGCGCATCGAACGCGAACCAGACCGAGACCCCGGTGCCGAGCAGCAACGCGGTCGCGACCAGCGCCGCTGTGACAGCCTGTGAGCGGTAGCGCCGCAGGAACTTCTGCAATCGGTAGCTAACGGTGGGCGGCCCGGCGAGCACTGGTTCGCAGCGCAGATGGCGTGCGATGTCTGCGGCGAACTCGCCGGCCGAGCCATAGCGCTGCTCGCGGCGTTTGTGCAGCGCGCACATCGTGATCCAGTCGAGGTCGCCGCGCAGGCGCTGGGCCAATGAATGCGGCGCCAGGCGCCGGCGTCGCGCCTGTTCGCTGGTTTGTTCCGAGACCGTGCTCACGCGTGTGCTGGGCCGCGGGGGGTCTTCATGTTGCAGCACGCGCTGGATGCCAGCGAAGCCCTGTTCGCGTAGGTAGGTCGGCGAGAACGGCAGTTCACCCGACAGCAGTTCGTAAAGTATGACGCCCAGTGAGTAGACGTCGCTGCGTGTGTCGATATCGCCAGTGCCGGGCTCGGCCTGCTCGGGGCTCATGTACTCGGGCGTGCCGATCATCACCCCGAGCTGGGTGTGCACGGTCTGCTCGGTCATTCGGCGCTCCAGCGCCTTGGCGACGCCGAAGTCGATGATCTTCGGCATCGGCTTGCCGTCGACTTCGGCGACCAGCACGTTGCTCGGCTTGAGGTCACGGTGCAGCACACCCTTCTGGTGTGCATGCTGTACGCCGAGGCAGACGTCGACGAACAGCCGGAGCCGCGCTTCTGGATCGAGTTGCGCGCGGTCGCAATAATCGATCAGGGAGACGCCGTCGACGTACTCCATCGCGAAGTAGGGCCGCCCATCGCGGTCCACGCCGGCATCGAGCACACGCGCGATCGCGGGATGATCCATCCGCGCGAGCGCGTCCCGTTCGGCCTCGAAGCGGCGCAGCATTGCCTTGGAGTCCAAGCCGGCCTTGACGCGCTTGACTGCGACTTGACGCTGCACCGGTTTGCTCTGCTCGGCGAGGTATACGACGCCCATGCCGCCTTCGCCGATGCGCCGGATCACGCGGTACGGGCCGATTGCGTCGGGTTCGGGATCATCCGCGTCGATGCGGAACGGGCTCTGCAAATCGTCGGGGTCGGCATCTAGTCGCTGCAGAAGCTCCTCTACCTGCGCACGGATCGTGCCGGTGGCGTCGGCCTGCGAGTCGAGGTACGCGAGCCGCTGGTTGGGTCTCAGATCGCTTGCCGCTAGGAACAGCTCGCGGATGCGCAACAAGTCGGTGGCCTTCATCGCTCGCCCTGTCCACCGAGTGCCTGCTGTAGGAATACGCGCAGGAAACGCCACTCGCGCTCGATGGTCGATACCGATACGCCGAGCGCTTCGGCGGTCTCAGGCGTGCTGAGTCCGACAAAGAAGCGCAGGTTGACGATCTCACGCGCGCGTGGATCGACGGCCTCGAGATCCTTGAGCGCGTCGTCGACGGCGAGCAGGTCGACCCCTGGCGCCTCGATCGCCAGCTCTTGATCGTCGATCTCGTGCCGCTCTTGGCCGCCACCGTGTCGTAGAGACTGCTTGCGCCGTGCTTGCTCGATCAGGATGCGGCGCATCGCCTCGGCGGCTGCGCCGAAGTAGTGTCGCCGACCGCCCCACTTCGGATCGCTGGGGCAGCCGAGCCGCAGGAACGTTTCGTGCACCAGTGCCGTTGGTTGTAGCGTCTGGCCCGTGCGTTCCTGGGCCAGCCGCCCACGCGCGAGCCGCCGCAGTTCGTCGTAGACCAGCGGCAGTAGCTGCTCGGACGACGACGGGTCCTGCGATCCGAGGATCTGGGTCAAGCGAGTGGGTGGGTCGGACATCGGCAATGAGGCGAGTCCGAAGAGCATAGCCGCCGCCGGGGGGGCGGGGTTGCATCGCGGCAGATCAGGAGCGCTAGCGAGCACAGGCATCCATATTCATGCGCAACTGCGTTGCCGATCCCTTCACCGGATTCTCAGATTCTTCGCCGCATCCGGGGCTTGCCGACTAGCCCCGGCAGTCACTATGGATGTCGCGCATGCCGTATGGATGTACGGCAAGTACTTCATGCCGGGCATGGGCGCTGGCGCTGGCATCGACGAAGTTCGCGGTGCCGTCGTTGAGGTCGACCGGGTTGCTGCCAGTTCGTGCCAGCACGAGATCGACGTCGAGGCCAAGCTCGCGGCAACCGCGCCCCATGCGCGCTGCGACAATGTGGGCAACGCGCGGCAGGTAGGGCCGGAACAAGTCCTCAAGCGCGTCGCGATCGCCATCCTGGGCGACGCGCACTTGCGCGGTCGTCAGGCTGAAGTCTTCGGCGGTCACGGCCGGAGTCTTCACGGAGGTTGCGTTGCGGATCCTTATGGAACCAACGTGATGCGCAGGCCGCGCGATGCCGCCCAGCCCGTGGCTTCGGAGTGGAACGTCTGTGCGTAGATGCGCATTCCGGCGAGGCTGGCCGTGTTTGGGATCGGTAGCGGGATCGTTGTCGACGGAGCCGGCAGCAGTACCGTCGGCAGCACCATGGTCGTCGGGTCGAGAAGCAGCGACACACCGAGGATCGGGATGTTGACCGGTGCTTCCGCGAGACTCAGGCCAACCAGCCCGAGAGCGGTGCCCCCTGACGCCGTGCTCGTCATGCTGAACCCGGAGTTGCCAATGCTCGGCTCGCCACCTGGATTGGGTGCGAGCGCCCATTCGTAGTTGTTCTGACCGGGTGTCGGCAGCCCGTAGGTCTCGATGGTTTGGCGGATCGCGAGGCCCGAGACGAAGCCGTCGGTCAGGGGCAGGGATGTGAGGTAGTTCAGCGCGCCGTTGGCTTGGCGGCTGTAGATCGCACCGTTCGCCGAGTTCGCGACCAGCACGTTGCCTGTGGCGTTGTCGTTGACCATGGCGTTGATGTTGTGCAGGCTGGCGGTGAGTGGCGTAACCGACGCCGTCGGCTGTGTGATGTCGATTCGGAGCAGGCGGCCGGTCCCCCAGTTGCTGCAGCCGGCGAGCAGCTGGCCGTCTCCTTCGATGATCAGGTTGAGCACGCCAGCGGTGACCGTCGCCACATGCATCGGCGCGACCGGAGTGACACCGTCCCCTGGCACCGGGACGCGGTAGATGTCGGATTGCACCTGGGCCTGATTGGTCGAGAAATAGGCAAACCCGTTCTTCTCGTCGAGTGCGAGGGAGTTGATGGTGCCGATCGGGTTAACCGTCAGCGGCACGGGCGTGATTGTGCCGGGAGTTCCCGGTGGGCCGAGTCGAGGGCGTAATACGCCGAGCAGGTGGCCGGCCATGATGCCGCTGGTTATGCCCTTGCCACGAACGGAGAAGAGCACATCGTCGCCGAGCCAGGCCATCTGGTCGACCGAGCCGATGCCACCCGGACGCGTTCCTAGCGTGTAGCGATCGTCGTTGATGACCGTTGTGCCTGCGAGTGTGAGCACATGGATGTCGGTGGTATCTCCGGGCAATGCGTGTTCGCC
>TARA_R110002072_G_scaffold165237_2_pt1 | contig 25197 bp, 25 predicted proteins | sample TARA_R110002072 | Tara Oceans TARA_R110002072 (sample SAMEA4397118) | marine metagenome | biome: Polar Biome; feature: [SRF] surface water layer (ENVO:00010504); material: water (ENVO:00002006), including particulate matter (ENVO:01000060) such as... | depth 5 m | reverse complement strand
ATTTCCTCGATCTTATAAATATCACTTGGTTAACCGGCGGGTGGTTTCCGAAAAGCCCCGCTTGCTCAAAAGAAAAGGCCATTCGCCGCGGGGCCTGTCGCAAACCACCCGCCTCTGTTTGTGCCACATGGGGCAATCGCTCCGATGTTGTTGAACGTTCGGAAACAGCCACTGTCGGCACTCACAATGAAAAACTAATCGACCAGAACCGGCGTCATGCCAGCCGTCACGACGCCGGCGTCAGCAACACAGGCATCGACTTGAACCCGTGAATGCTGTTGGAACGAATAAACACCGGCTCCGCGCAGGATTCGATCGCCGCAAAATGCGCAAAAAACTCCTCGAAAAATACCCTCGCCTCCATGCGCGCCAAATTAGCGCCGAGGCAGAGATGGATGCCGTGACCGAATGCCATATGCGGGTTCGGATTGCGCGCGATATCAAATGTCATCGGATCTGCGAACACCTCCTCGTCAAAGTTGGCGGAGCTGTACATCATCACCACCCGATCACCGGCCTTGATCGCCTGCCCGCGAATGTCGGTGTCGCACAGCGCGGTGCGGCGAAAATAATGCAGTGGACACGTCCAGCGCAGCATCTCCTCAACCGCCACCGGCAATTGTTCCGGATGCTCGCGCAGTTGCTGCAATAGCGCGGGGCGCTTTATGAGTTCGTGCATGCCACTGCTTATCAGGCCACGCGTGGTTTCGTTTCCGGCCACCGTCAGTTGTATGAACAGTGAGGCGAACTCCATCTCTGATACCTGGTGTCCATCCACCTGCTGGTTGATAAGCAGGGAGATCAGGTCATCGCCGCCTTTGTCCTTGCGCTCGCACGCCAATTGAAAGCCGTAGGTACCCATTTCCACACTGGCCTGATTCACCTCTTCCGGCGTGCCGCCAAGATCCGGATCGGAACCGGATGTCTGCAGATCGGACCAGTGGCGAATCTGTCCCCACATATCGCGGGGAATTTCGAGCATGGAGCAGATGACAGCGGTCGGCAGGTCACCCGCCAGGCTCTCCACAAAATTCACTTCCTGCCGCGTTGAGATCTGCGCCATCACATCGCGCGCAATCTGTCGCACTTGCGGCTCCAGAGCCGCCAGCATACGCGAGGTAAACCGGGTGATGACGGCGCGGCGCAGCGGGCCGTGCTTGGGCGGGTCCATACCCAGCAACTGGTTGCGGGCCATCTCCAGGATGTCGGGCGGCAGGTCATCCACCATCACAAAGCCATCCTCGGCAGAGAACGTCTTGAAATCGCGCGACACTGCCAGCACATCGGCATGCCTGCTCAGTACCCAGTAGCCGTGCCCGGCGGGGTGCTGGTGCCAGTGCACGGGTGAATTCTCCCGCAGCCAGGCGAACTGGTCATGCGGGATACCGTCGGTGTAGTTGTCGGGGTTGTAGACGTCTATCTGCATGATCTATTCAACCAGCACATTCGGACGCGGCAGGCCCATCTCGGCACAGACCGCCAGATAGTATTCCAGGGTACCCGTACCGTCCATTATCGATGTCACATTGCCGTCGGCGTCCAGGTTGATATTGCAGCCGTACATCTGGAACCACACCTGCGTATCGTCCTCGATACATTGCAACGTGTGTACAGAACCGGCGGGTTCATACAAGAATGATCCCGCCCGGTTCACATAGTCGTATTCCTTGTACTTCCAGGCACCGGAGCGCGTGTAGCCCCATACCGGGCCGGTATGGCGGTGGGTTTCAACCTCGTAACCTGCCTGGAAAATATTCTCCACAATCCACAGGCCCTCGCCCGCCTTGACCTGTAGAACGCGCAATTTGCTGCCATCTCCGATATCGATATAGGGCAGGTCGTCGCGACCGATATGAACCGCTTCTGGTGCTGTCATGTGGTGTCTCCGTGAAATTCTGCTGTAATGTCAGCTTGCGTTAGTGTAGCCATGACTATACCGGCTGTAGCTGGGCAGAAAATGTGCGCTGTAAATTTTATCGACGCAGACTAAATTCTCACCCTGATTGCTCAGCATACCCCTCACTGGGCTGCCTGTAATTGCCGCACAACGTCTGCCACCAGCACATCGTCCTCGGGATTCTCAGGCATCGGGAAGGTAATGCGACCGGTGAGACCGGCGTAGCGCTCGCGGAACACCTGCGCGATCTGCGCATAGGTGCCGCGCGGAACAAACTGCTCCAGCATCTCGTCGGTAATGATCCCCGGCATGGCGGCCCAATCGCCCGAGCGGGTCATATCGAGCAGTTGCTGGCCTTTGTCCTGCCAGCCGAACAACTCCAGGCTGGGCCAGTAGGCCGGTGTGGAATAAAGAAAGCCCAGCATACTGCGCTGCTTCTCCCAGGCGCTGGCGACTTCCTGTTCATCCTTGCCAGTGGCGGTCAATGGGCCCAACACCAGCTTGAAGGTATCGGGGTCGCGCTCAGCACTGGCGAAGCCCTGCTGCAGACGCGGCAGGCACACCTCGCGGATATAGCGCGGCGGCGTGTTGGTGGGATGGGTGATCATACCGTCGGCGATCCGCCCCACCATTTTGGTCATCGCGGGGCCCACCGCGCCGCAGAGGATCGGGATCTCCGGGTGCTCGATGGGGCCCGGGTTAAAGAACGGCTGCAACTTGGTCAGTGTGTAATGCTCGCCCTCAAAGTGAAGACGCTCGCCGGTCTGGAAACTGTGGAAAATCGCCTTCATGGACTGCACATACTCGCGCAACTGGGGTACCGGCGAATCCCAACGCGCGCTGTAGCGCTTCTCTATATTCGGTTTGATCTGCGTACCCAGGCCGACCTCAAAGCGTCCGCCGGACATGGACTGCAGATCCCATGCGGCTATTGCTGTAATCATCGGGCTGCGCGGAAAGGCTACCAGTACCGCTGTACCGACGATCAGAGTGCTGGTCGCATTCAACGCCATCGCTGCCAGCAACAGGCCATCGTGAATGGCGTCGGGCACCTGCAGGCCATCGAATCCCATCGCCTCTGCCCGCGCCGCGTGATGGCCGATCTGTGCTGGCCCCATGTCTTCTGGCGTCGACGCAAATACCTGGAACATGACTTGACCCTCATCCATATAGAAAGCTAAACTGATGATAAGATAAACTGATTATATGCCGATTGCAATGCCTACACGACTGCAACTGAAACAAGGTTTGGGCCAGACCCTGATGCTGGTGGGCAGAGACTTCCAGGCCCGGCTCGATCGCGACCTTGAGGACCGGGGTATACAGGGCATCGGCGCGCGACACCGCGCCATTTTTCTGTTTCTGGGTCGCTACGGCGCCAGCCGGGCGGTGGATCTGGCAGAGGCAGCCGGTATCCGCCCGCAGTCAATGATGAAGATCGTGCACGAGCTGGAATCACTGGGCCTGGTGGAGCGCTGTGCCGACCCCTCGGACTCGCGGGCGAAGTTGATCGACTTCACCGAAAACGGGCGTGCACTCATTGAGGAACTGTCGCATTCGACAGAGACTGTATGGCAGCAGTACGCTGAAATCCTGGGCACTACCCGGCTGCAACAAACGGTCGAGAGCCTGAATACACTGCTGCAGACGGGAGAGACACAGCATGACTGACAAAGTCGCTTTTATTACCGGCGCCAGCCGCGGCATCGGCGCTGAAACCGCGGTCGCACTGGCCCGCTCAGGATACCGGGTCGCCATCACCGCACGCACACTGGCAGACGGAGAGAGTCACGATCATGTCGGCAGCAGCGCCGCGCTACCGGGCAGCCTGGAGGCCACCGCGGCAGCCGTGGCAAAAGTCGGCGGCGACGCCCTGTGCCTGCGCGCCGATATCCTCGACGCGCAATCCATACGCGAGGCCGCAGACGCAGCGCTGGACCATTTCGGCCGTGTCGACCTGCTGTTCAACAACGCGGTGTACCAGGGCAACGGCAACCTCGAGCCCGTACTGCAGGTGACAGAGGCGCAGTTGCGCGCCATCTACCAGGGCAATATATTCACCCCGCTGGCGCTGGTGCAGGCATTCCTGCCCGGCATGATTGAGCGCGGCGGCGGCACCGTGCTCAATATGGTGTCACACAGTGCTTTCACTGACCCGCCGGCAGCCGCCGATCGCGGCGGCTGGGGCTTTGCCTACCCCTCCTCCAAGGCCGCCCTGGCGCGTATGGCCAGTTCGCTGCGCGCCGAGCACCCCGATGCGGGGCTGCGCGTCTATAACCTGGAGCCCGGCCTGGTAATGACAGAAGTCATGCGCCTGGCGGGTATCGACGAGGCCGTTATGGCCCGGTTCAAGCCCTGCACGCCAGCCGCTATCGCCGCCGTGGTTGCCTGGCTGGCGGACAATGACCCTGCGCCCGACTGGGATCCGCACAACGTGTTGCGCGCGCCGGCCATCGCCAAGGCACTTCAACTACTGAAATCACCCTCACTACTGGAATAACGCCCTCATGAGTACCGTGCTACTGGAAAAACACGAGGGCTATGCCATCGTGACACTGAATCGCCCACAAGCCATGAATGCGCTGTCGCGCGAGCTGCGGCGGGATTTTGTCGCGGCCTTCACGGCCTGCTCCGATGACCCCGGCATCCGGGTGGTCATCCTCACCGGCAACGGCAAGGCTTTCTGTGCAGGCTTTGACCTGAAAGAGCTGGGCTCGGGCGATACCAGTAACACGGCACAAGAGGCTGACAATGCGGTGGCTCGCGCGATGGAGACGTTTAGCGGCCCGATCATCGGCGCCATCAATGGACACTGCATTACCGGTGGCTTCGAGATGGCGCTGGCCTGCGATATTTTGATCGCGTCGGAAAACGCCCGCTTCGCAGATACCCATGCCCGTGTCGGCATGGTGCCGGGTTGGGGCCTAAGCCAGAAATTACCGCGCCTGATCGGGCTCTCCCGGGCCAAGGAGATTGCCTTTACCGGGGCGCCGGTTTTCGCCCGCCAGGCCTACGAGTGGGGCCTGGTCAACCATGTGGTTGCCGAGTCCGAGCTGCTGCCCCGGGCGGTCAAAATGGCGCAGGACATCTGCGGCTGCGTGCCACAGGTACTGCGGGAGTACCAGACGCTGATTCAGGAGGGAATCTCCATGCCCCTGAGCGACGCTCTGGCATGGGAGGAGAGACGGGCCATCGACTGGGCGAAACAGGCATCGGGGGCTGCTATCGAGCAGCGCCGCCAGGCTGTGCTGGAAAAAGGTCGCAGCGAACAAAACTGAGCAAAATGCCTGCAATTCCAGCGCGGAGAGGCCACTGATGCAGGTGCGGCCTGTGGTAACGCTTCAGCGCGCTGAAAACGATGCTCATTTCGCCAAAATATCAATCGTTTGCCTTCGTATCTTCAACGCTGACTGACCTGCCGGATATCCACATCCTCGCCTTTACAAAAACAAGTAAATAGTTCACATTAGCGCGCGCCAAATTATTACCTTGCTGCTATCTGTGCCTTGCGTAATATAGGCGTCATCCCCGCGATCAAGAAGGGGAAGCCCGTAAGTTTATGAGACCCCGAAAGGAGAACACAATGTTCAAGAAGACCGCATTAGTAGCAGGCATTGGCCTGGCACTTTCAGCAACTGCCCAAGCCGACTACCAGTGGGAGCTGGGTGGCGATTACACTTATGGCAAAATCAATGCCGATGTGAAAAACAACACTGTTGTAGGCAACCAATCAGAAGACATCGATGAAAACATCGGTCAATTGTTCGGCACCTGGTACTTTGAAACCGTTGACACCAGCAAAGGCCCCCTGAACGAGGCTGCATTCCTGGATCACGCTTCAAACATCACTGTGTTCGCTACCGATGGTGAAGTTGACCTGAACTCACTGGACCGCAACCTGGAAGACAAAGACGGCCAAACTTACGGCTTCAACAGCCGCTACGTTGCTGAAGGCCCGGGCTGGAAACTGTCTGGCTGGTTGGGTGAACTGGGTTATGAGTACCGTGACCTGGACAACAGCGTTGATATCTACCACGCTGCCATCGGTAAATACGTCACACCGAACACCACTGTTGTATTCAACTATGACCGCATCGACGTGAGCGCTGGTGGCGACACCAACGGTTACTCTGCTGACGTGGAACACTTTTTCGCCTTCTCCAACGGCGGCCTGAAAGTGAATGCCAGTGCGGGTAAAGTAGTTGTCAGCGATGCAGACGATGTCGAGCAGTATGAAATCGGCGGCACCTGGTACCTCAGCAACAACCTGGGCTTCGGCGCTGGCTACATGAATACCCAGCAAAACGGGTTTGAAGTGAACAGCTGGGCCGTCAATGCCAACTGGTTCATCACTGAGTCCTTCGCTGTTGATCTGGCCTACGGCCAGGAAAGCTTCGATGACATCAACCTCGGCGCAGCTGCTGGTGGCGGCAAGCTGGAACTGGAACAAGACGTAGCTCGTCTGGGCGCCAAGTTCCGCTTCTAAGCCACACCTGAAGTAGCAGTATCAAAAGGCGGGCACCATTGGTGCCCGCCTTTTTTTATGGGGTAGCTTCCCTACGAACAACGCATACTAGAATAAAGAGGATTCAATATGGCACGATTAACGGGCAAAGTAGCAATCGTCACAGGCGGAGCGCGCGGCATGGGAGAGGCGACGGTTCGGCTGCTGGTTGAACACGGCGCCAAAGTACTGATCGCCGACGTGCTCGATGAGCCCGGCCAGGCACTCGCCGACGAACTGGGCAATAGCGCTCTGTATATACATTTGGATGTCTCCAGCAAAGCCGACTGGCAGGCGGCTATCCCAATCGCAGGGACACTGGGCCCGCTGTCGGTACTGGTCAATAATGCCGCCATCATTTTCCAGAAGACCATTGTGGATACCACCGAAGACGACTTCATGAAGATTGTCAGCGTCAATCAGCTGGGCGTGTTCCTGGGTATGCAGACGGCATTCCCCAGCCTGAAAGCCAATGGCGGCGGCTCCATCATAAACGTCTCCTCCATCGACGGCCTGCAATCGAAAAACTCGCTGGTCGCCTACTCCTCGACTAAATGGGCAGTGCGCGGTATGACCAAAGCCGCCGCCATGGAGATGGGCAAATACAATATCCGCGTCAACAGCGTGCACCCAGGGGGCATCTATACGGCCATGCACGGCTCGGATTTCATGTCCCAGCAAGACGCCAACCAGTTTTACCAGCATCACGCCCTGCCCCGCGTTGGCCTGCCCCGGGAAGTGGCCGCGCTGACAGCCTTCCTGGCGTCCGATGAGGCCACCTATAGCACCGGTGCGGAGTTTATCGCCGACGGCGGCTGGAGTGCGGGCCTGGTCAACGACTCACTGCCACAACTGTGACAGATCAATTAGAGGAGAGACTCCATGTATAAAGGTATTACCTACGACTACGCCGGTGCCACCGTGCTGATTACCGGCGGTACCAGTGGCATCGGGCTGGGATGCGCTCAAGAGTACCGCGACGCGGGCGCCGACGTAATCGTGACAGGGCGCAAAAAATCCGCCGCCGACTATGATGCAGACCTTGTTGATATGTCTTATCGACAATTGGATGTAGGCGATCGACAGGCGCTGTTTACCCTGGCAGCTTCACTGGGAAAACTGGATATCCTTGTCAACAATGCAGGCGGAATGCAGGGCAATGAATGGGAAGCGGAAGCGTTCGATCAGTCCCTTGGTGTGAACCTGTCCAGCGCATTCCACCTCAGCTCGGCCTGCAAGGATTTGCTGGCTGCGAGCCAGTTCCCGGGCGGTGCCAGTATTATCGGTATTGCCTCCATGACATCCTACTTTGGTTTCGAGTGGACGCCCGGATACGGCGCCGCCAAGGCGGGCCTGGTACAACTGACGAAAACCCTCGGTATGAGTTGGGGTCAACTGGGCATCCGCGCCAACGCCGTGGCCGCAGGGCTTACCCGATCCAATCTCACTGCGCCCATGCTGGACACCATGCCGGAGATGGTGCAGGAGACACTCAAGCGACAGGGCCTGAAACGCACAGGTGAACCCAGGGATATCGCAGCGGCTGTGCTGTTTCTCAGCTCTCCGGCGGCGGCCTGGATTACCGGTCAAACCCTGCCAGTGGACGGCGGGTTCTCGACGGGCATGACCTGAACCGGGGCTGCTAGAACGGGAAGAATCTGGGCAGCAGGAAAATAACCACGGCGGAAAACACCACGGAGAGGGGTAGGCCCGTTCGAAAATAGTCACGGAACTCATACCCGCCCATATTCTGCACCATCAGGTTGGTGGTGTAGCCAAAGGGGGTCATAAAACTCGCGCTGGCGCCGAACGCGACAGCCATTACGAAAGGCATGTAACTGACCCCATAGCTCTGCGCCAGGCCAAAGGCCAGCGGAAAGCACAGTGCGGCTGCCGCATTGTTGGTCATCGTCTCCGTGAGCAGTAGCGTAAAGAAAAACACACCAACCATCGCACCAAACGGCCCCACTCCGACCAGATAGATTTGCAGTGTATCTGTCAAAATGGTCACCAGGCCGGAGTTGGAGAGCGCCTGTGATATGGTCAGTGCCGATGCGATGATTAACCACAACTCGAAAGGGAAGCGTCGTCGCAACTCGGACCCGGTGACAACGCCCAGCAGCAGCATACCGATCAACAGGAAAGTCGCGCCCTTGATCAACGGCACCAGTTCCAGCGATGCCAGCAACACCACCAGTAATAACGCCGCCGTGACAAAGTAATTCTGGAAACGCGTCAGCTGAACTTTACCGATGGAATCATTGATGATGACAAAATTCTTGTCGAGGTTTTTCCGCTCGTTGAAATCCGGGCCGACTGCGAGGATCATGCTATCCCCGGCTGCAATGGTGATATTACCCAGCTTGCCCGACAGCCGTTTACCGCCGCGGCGCATGCCGACAACGGCGGCATCAAATACCGATCGAAATGCACTCTCCTTGACAGTTTTGCCCTCAATTGTAGCGTTCGGCAAGACGATGACTTCTTTCATGTTGGTGCTGAGCAGGCCCTCGTCCACAGCAAACAGGCGCAGGCCGTCAAAGGACTCCAGCGACTGCACTTGCCTGATGTCGCCTGAAAAAATCAATTTATCCCCGGCTTCAATACGCTCCTGTGGTGCCACCGGCGAGATCAGGTGAGTGCCGCGCACAATTTCGACCAGGAACAGGTCTTCCAGATCCCGCAACTTGTTCTCCAGGATGCTTTTGCCGATCAGGCCCGAGCCCTCGCTGACTTTCGCCTCGATCACGTACTCATCGATATCGATAGTCGGCGCGCTGCCACGCGGCAGCAGCCGCGAACTCAGCAGTAGCGTCGCCAGCCCGAGCACTGTCGCGGTCGCGCCGATCGGGAAGAACTCCCAGAAGCCGAGCCCGGTGCCTGTCGCATCCTCCAGAAAGCTGTTGACGACCAGGTTGGTGGACGTCCCTATCAACGTCATCGTACCGCCGAGAATGGTAGCGTACGAAAGCGGTATCAGTAACTTCGACGCCGGGTGAAGCCTGTTATTGCGCACCGTATGCGCCAGCGACGCTACCACCGCCGTGTTGTTGACAAAAGCTGAAAACACCGCTGTCACCGATCCCATACGCAACAGGGTTCCGCTGTAACTGGGTACAATCAGTTTGTCGGACATCTGTGTCAGCCAGGAAACTTTTTCAATACCGGTAGAGACGAGCAGCAGTATCACCAGGGTCATCACACCGCTGTTAGATGCCTTGTCCAGCACTTCCTCCGTACTCACCAGGCCGGCAAAATACGCCGCGAGCATAATGCAGACAAACACCCACTCTGCCGCCCACTTGGTGAAAATCAGACCATAGAGCAGCCCTAGAAATAGCACTGTCATCAGTAACTGGTCACTCATTAATCTACGCCCCGACACACACTTCAAAAAAGAAGAATACCCACTGTATAGTATGCCGACAACAGTTCATTATTATCGGTGAATACTGGTATAAACTTTGCTCCGGCAATGTGATAGCCATCAACAGAGTTTGGATACGCGCATTATGAGAATTGCATTGAGAGTCACCCTGCCGCTGCTGGTGAGCGCGTTCGTACTGGGCTTCCTGTTTCGCGAACCGCTCAAGGAAATCGCGTTTGCGCGACTCACGCAGGACATGTTTGTGTCCGCGGACACCGACGACTTCGACCCTGGCCCCGCAGTGGGTTCCCGCTTCCCCGGATTACAGGCAACCTACAACGGTCGCAGGATCACCTTGATCAATGAATTTACGGGCGCCAACGGCACCGTGTTCATCGCCAGCCGCTCCTTTGACTGGTGCCCGTATTGCATGCGCCAGATGGTACAGCTTCAGGAGAACAAGGCAGCCTTCGACTCGGCGGGCATCGGCATGGTCGCCATCACCTATGATGAGCCGGGCCTGCAACAGGCATTCATCGACAAGTTCGGCATCACCATCCCGGTGCTGTCAGACCAGGGGGCCCTGAGCTTCAAGACGCTGGGCATCCTTAACACAGACTATGCACCCGGCGATTTTCAGTACGGAATTCCACACCCCGGCATGATCGTGATCGACCGCAACGGGCAGGTTGTGGGCAAATTATTCCTCGAGGCCTACAGTTCGCGCGTGGACTCTGCGGCTGCGCTTGCATTCGCCAAAGACGCTCTCGGCATCCCCTCCGAACCGTAATCTGCTGCGCTCACACCACCCTGCCCGAGGTCGATCCGTAGCGCTGGGTGTGGGCGTCAAGTGCGGCGAGAATGCCATCGTGTCGCATCGCGATAATGTCGCGGTAGTCGTCATGCGTGATCACATAGAAACCGCCCTCACGCACGGCATCTATCACCTGTTCGCCCACCGACAGCGGTGAAATTCCGTTGGCGACATCGGGCGCCACCTGCTTGTGGTCGATACCGGAATTGAGTTCATCCGGGCGCACTTTGGAAGACTGGGTAATAAGGTTGGTGTTTACCAATCCGGGGCACAACACCGAGACCCCCACTCCCTTGTCAGCCACCTCCATCAGCAGCGCCTCTGACAATCCCACCACGGCGAACTTGGTGGTGGTGTACAACCCTTCTGGTGGCCCGGATATCAAGCCACCCATAGAGGCTGTGTTGACGATATGCCCCTCCCCTTGCGCCACCAGCACCGGCAGGAAGGCTTTGACACCGTGTATGACACCATACAAATTCACATTGATCAGGTATTGCCAGTCTTTCATATCGGCGTCGTGCATCATCGCGCCGACCCAGACACCCGCGTTATTACACAGCAGATGGACAGCACCAAAACGCTCCAGCGTCGCATCGCGCAGGTTCTCTACCGATGCCAGGCTGGACACATCCACCTGGAATGCCATCGAGTTGTCCGCACCCAGGTCAGCAGCGACCGCCTCTGCCTTCTCCATGTCTATGTCAGCGACGACCACTTTCATACCGGCATTCGCGGCCGCGCGAGCGATGCCCTCTCCGATCCCTGAACCCGCCCCTGTGACCACTGCAACCTTGCCGTTTAAATCCTGCATAAATACCCCTTGATAAATTCGTTATTGACCGGCGCCGGCTCAGGCCTGGCAGTCGATCATTACTTTGATTGCATTGTGCGGATCGCGCGCCATCGCAAACGCGGCCGCAATGTCCGACAGTGGGAAATGGTGCGTCACCATGACTGTCGGATCAATTTTTCCCGACTGCAAGATCGCTATGACCTCGTCAAACTCGTTGTCGTAGCCCATCGCCGGGATGATGGAGACCTCCTTGGCCAGCAGCATCACGAGGTCGACGGTCGCCGCCTCCTTGTGCACCCCGGTCAGGCAGATACGACTGCCGGGGCCGGCGATGGCAACAATATTTTCAAACACCGTGCGCACACCGGTGGCTTCAAAATACAGGGTACTGCCCGGCATTGGCATGCCGAAGAAACTCGAGGAACCGTGGTGTTCCACCAGTTTCTGCTGCAGTTGAGGGTCATCGGCGCGCAGCGCGATGGCTCCCAGTGTGCGCGCCGCCTGCAGTCGCCGATCCGACAAGTCCACAACAACGACATTTTCCAGCCCCCGGTAGTGCAGTATTTGTAACATCGACAGTCCGATAGGGCCTGCACCGAACACAACCGCTTTATCATTTGCCTCGGCGGCGACCCGATTCGCGCCATGCTGGGCAACGGACAGCGGCTCCACCAGTGCGCCATAAGACTGTGGCAGTTGCGTCGGCAGCTTGCGCGTACTGCCTGTATCCAGCGCAGCGTTGCGCACCAGCAGGTAGGGCGAGAAACCGCCCTCGGTACCACCGTTACCGATGTTGTTGCCGTTGCTCATCGGCTGCACCACGACCCGGTCCCCGATTGCCACATGACGCACACGGCTGCCGATTTCGCTCACTGTGCCCCACAGTTCATGGCCCAGCGGCATCGGCGTGTCAGGCCCGGTCAAGCCCCCCATCGCGAGATAACCCAGATCGGAACCGCAAATGCCACACTCGCGGACTTTTACAACAACATCGTCAGCACCACACAGCGGCGCTGTTGTGCTGTCAAGGCGCAGATCATCAACGCCGTGAATTTGAGCCAGGGGGATACTGTTCATAAAGGAACACTGCTGTCAGAGCATGTAGGGTGTTGCTGACCATAGAACTGGCCGTGCCCCCGGTCAACCACCGTGGCCGGAATGTTGAACCGACCCACCGCATTTGTCGCGAATACTGGTTCAACCCATGCTGCACTGCCACACTGGGCGTCAAACCTTGTGGAAGACTCTGTATGGCGCTTGAAAATGCGGATCAGGTGGTTGACTGGCTGGTCGTGGGGGCAGGTGCTGCAGGCATGACAGGTGCCGTGGTGGCGCACCAGTCTGGCGGCTCCGTACTGGTGGTGGAGAAAGAAGCTGTTTACGGCGGCACCACGGCCAAATCCGGCGGCGTCGCATGGATTCCGGGCAATCACCGACAGGCCGAGGTGGGTGTTCGCGACAGCGTGGAAGAGGGCTATAACTATCTCAAGGCACTGATAGGCGACAGTGTCAGCGACGCCCGCATCCGCGCCTACGCAAGCCGGGCCGGTGAAATGCTGCGCTTCATGATGCAGCACAGCCACGTTGCCTACTCCGCCCTACCCAAATACATGGATTACTACGAGCACTTACCCGGCTACAAAAACGGCGGGCGCTCCATGGATAACGCACCCATTGATCTGCGCTCACTCGGCGCGGATGCCGATACCATCAGGCTGGGGCACTACGACGGCCTGTTACTGCCGTTCAATGTCACCGTGGAGGAAGGCCAGCGTCTGCAGGAGATGAACGCGGGCGCCTTCTTAACCGGCTTGCGATTGTTACTGCGCTATGTGCTTGATCTACCCGCCCGATTGAAACGCCAGCGCGACCAGCGGCTGACACTCGGTCCGGCACTGGTGGCACGGCTGCGGCTGTCACTGCAGGACAGAAATATTCCACTGTGGCTGAATGCCCCGGTGCAGGAGCTGCTGTCGGAAAACGGCATGGTCTGTGGTGCACTGGTAAACCGTGAAGGCACTGTCCAGCGCATTCATGCGCGGCGCGGAGTACTGCTGGCCACTGGCGGCTTTTCCCACAACGCCGAAATGCGGCAGCAGTATCAACAGGCTCCTATTGGCAACCAGTGGACTGCGGCGGCGCCAGGTGCCACCGGTGATGCCGTGGTGATGGGCACAGAGATCGGTGCCGCGCTGGACTTTATGGACTGCGCGTGGTGGTCTCCCACCTACACAATACCCGATGGCCGGGTAATGGCGCTGATCGCCGGTAAATCCAACCCTGGATCCATCATGGTCAATCGCCAGGGCAAACGCTTTGCCAATGAGGCGCAGCCGTATGAAGACCTTGTAAAAGCGCAATATGCCAGTGAGACGCGGGGAGAGGGAGCAATACCCTGCTACCTGGTCTTCGATGCCACCTACCGCGGCAAGTACGCCGTCGGTCACCTGAAACCGGGTAAAGTGGAGCAGGACGCCCGACTTCCGCCGGAGGTTTTCAAATCGGGCCTCCTGACCAAGGCAGACTCACTGGAGGAACTGGCAGCGAAACTACAGATCGATGCCGACGCACTGTTGCAAACGGTCACCGAATTCAACCGTCACGCGCGCGTCGGCGAGGACCCGGAATTCGGTCGTGGGGTCACCGAACACGACCGCTACTATGCAGACAGAAAAGTCAGCCCCAACCCCTCGCTAGGACCACTGGAAACAGCGCCCTACTACGCGCTGCGATGCGATCCCGGCGACCTTGATACCAAGGGCGGCTTACTGTGCGATGAGTACGCTCGCGTACTGCATTGCAATGGCGCCGTGATTGCGGGGCTTTATGCCGCGGGAAATGCCAGTGCTGCGGTAATGGGCAACACCTATCCCGGCGCAGGGGCGACCATTGGTTCCGCGATGACTTTTGCCTACATTGCCGCGCGCCACGCATTCGGCGTGTCTGAACACGGGGAGTCTGCATGAGCAACCACAAGTATGCCTACCTGAAGCCGGGACATTACGCGCGGGGCTGGCACATCGTCCTTTTCTCCCAGGAGTTACAGAAAGGCGAAGTCAAACAACTGCATTACTTCGAACGGGACCTCGTTGCCTACCGCGGTGAATCCGGGCGTGTTGCCATCCTGGATGCCCACTGCCCGCATCTTGGGGCCAACCTGGGTAGTGGCGAGGGTCGCGTGCGCGGGGATACGATTGCCTGCCCGTTTCACGGCTGGACCTTTGACCCACAGGGGCGCTGTGTTGATATCCCCTATGCGAACAGTATTCCCGACAAAGCCGTGCATGCGCTGAAAGGGTGGCCGGTACGGGAAATGAATGGCTTCATCGCGCTCTGGTATGCGTGTGACAACGAGGCACCTGAGGACTATCTGCCGGAGATTCCCGAGTGGGGGCAAAACGGCTGGGGCGACTGGACAGTCCACCGCTCGCGCATTCGCTCCAGACCCTGCGATGTCATCGAAAACATCGTTGATATCGCGCATTTCCCGCACGTGCACGGCGGCCGGGTGCAATCCTTTGAGAACCGCTTTGGCGAGCGCTCGGTCACCCAGGTATCCAGTGTCCAGGGCGACCCCGATACCCGCATGATCATCCCACCCGGGGTGGCATTTGATATCCAGGCAGCGCGTGACGATGCCGGCCAGGGGAGCGACGCCTGGGGAGATGCCACCTACCACGGGCCCTCGATCATGTACTACTACACTGAATCGAGAAGCCCTGCCGTCAGCTTCAGGAGCTGGTGGGTAAACTGTCACACGCCGGTCGGACAGGACGAGGTGGACCTGTGTTCTGCCGTGATCGTCAGCAGCCTGACAGACACGCCGCTGCCGCCAGAGTTCGGGGACATGTACCCACAGATGGCCCATATCGCCTTTGGACAGGATGTGGAGATCTGGAAGGACAAGATCTACCGCGAAGATCCCATCCTGTGTGACGGCGATGGGCCGATCAATAAACTGCGCCGCTGGTACGAGCAGTTCTACCTGCCCATGGAAAACGCCGGGCAATAAAAAAGCCCGCGCTGAAAACAGGGCGGGCTTTTCATCGAGAGCGGATTAAACCGCTACGATGTTCTCTGCTTGCGGGCCTTTTTGGCCTTGAGTCACAGTGAATTCAACTTTCTGGCCTTCAGCCAGTGTCTTGAAGCCTGAACCGGAGATCGCGCTGAAATGCGCAAATACGTCGGGACCAGATTCTTGCTCGATGAAGCCGAAGCCTTTAGTTTCGTTGAACCACTTAACAGTTCCGTTAGCCATAGTACTTTCCTATATTTTCAAAGGTAATTGACGCCTTGTTTGAAGGCAGGTTGTGCTTGAAATGCGAAGTAATTACTTATGAAAAACAGGGCGAGGTACTTACTGAGAGACTTCGAGATGGTATGCATAAGATCTTTTTGCGTACAAGCAGACCTCAGTATACGACGGTTACCGACTAAGTCAACATAAGAATAACGCGATTTTGAGAACGCAGCCCCCATCCGAGAATTATGCGGTGGGTCGATCTGCGCCTTTAATCCAGCAGCGGCGTTTATGAGGCAGCTGTTTTATTCCCCAACTTGATATGCTTGTTCACGGCCATGGAAGGCTGGCCGCTGATACCGGACTGTATGACGTCGATTTTGTTACCGGATTTCAGGAACTGCCGAGTTTGCTCTTCGATAGACTGTGAGGTTTCCACGGCCGCTGGTTGCTTTCTTTTAGCTGGCGCTCTAGTGGGTTTGCGTGCCATGTTATTGGGTCTCTCTGAGTGGGGGAGCCGGCCATTATACACAATTTGCCCCCAAAGAGGGGGAAAACTCCCTGCTGTATGCATCGCCAGCGGCAGTTGTATTGGTAAAAAGCATCCCGTATGTTCGTCAGCTCGTTTCAACACCGGCACAGGAAGCACTAGTTTGAACAACCACCGCGAGGGTTGGGAAACCCTGTTGACCCAGCTGCAAGAGCGCACCGATATCGCCAAAGGCATGGGCGGGCCTGAAAAACTTAGCAAACAACTGGCACGAGGCCGCTTGAATGCGCGCGAGCGCATCGTCTGCCTGTGCGACAGGAACAGTTTCAGTGAATACGGCCTGCTGGCAGGCGGCAATCCACCGGGTGGCCAGGAGTCACTGGCCGGCGACGGGGTGGTTGGCGGCACCGGTCGTATCGAGGGACGCAGCGTCGTGGTAATCGCCGAGGATTTCACCGTCAAAGGAGGCTCCATTGGACACCCCAATGCGGCAAAACGCACCCGCCTGGTGCGCCTGGCGCTGGAACAGCATCTGCCGCTGGTACTGATGCTGGACGGTGCCGGTGAGCGCGCAGGCAACCAGCACGAGCGCTACCCGAACTGCCCCAATGACCTGCAACTGGTGGCTGATATCAAGGGGCGAGTACCGGTTGTCAGCCTCGTGCTGGGAACATCCGCGGGCCATGGCGCATTGACGGGGATGTTCGCGGACCTCATTGTAATGGCGGAGGGGGCTGCCCTGTTTTCTGCGGGTCCGCCGCTGGTGAAGGCCGCGCTGGGTATCGAAACAACGTCCGGCGAGTTGGGTGGCGCTACCCTGCACACGCGTGACAGCGGAGTCGCCCACAACCTCGGAAAAACCGAGCAGGATTGTATCGCGATGGCGCGCTACTTCCTTTCACTGTTGCCCGCGCATGCCGGGGCCCCGTTGCCCGAAAACCGTGATCACCCTGTCGCCGCGCACCGCAGCGTGGAGTGTATGATGGATATCATCCCTCCCCAGGCAAACCAGGCCTACGATATGCGCGAGGTACTGCGGGAACTGGTCGATGAGCAGTCACTGTTTGAGCTACAACCCGACTACGGCCGCAGTATCCTCACAGCACTGTGCCGTATCGGGGGCGTGCCCTGCATGGTCATCGCCAATCAACCCACGGTACAGGCAGGCGCGATCACCCGTGAAGCCGCGGACAAAGCCACGCATTTCATTGAGGTGGCAGACAACTTTGGCCTGCCACTGGTGAATTTGCTGGACAATCCCGGCGTGATGCCGGGCCCAGCCGCTGAAAAATCCGGTGTATTGAAGGCCGCTGGCGAAATGTTTCGTGCACAACGTCGCTACCGCGGTCGCAAGATCGTCGTGACCCTGCGCAAGGCATTCGGGTTCGGCAGTTCCGTAATGGGCATGAACCCGTGGGACGGGCAACTGGTCAACCTCGCCCTGCCCTGCGTAAATCTCGGAGGCATACCGGCCATTGGTGGCGCCGAGGCGGCGCGGGCGAGCGACGAGGAATCGGCTCGACTCAAGGAAATCCAATCGGGAGCCTGGGTACCGGCGGACGCCATGGCATTCGATAAAGTCATTGCTCCGGCCGACCTGCGCAATGAGATCATCGCGGCACTGCACTTGTCGACCAGCCGCTGAATGTTGCGTTCTCCTGCACCGTTGCCACCGTTTTTTTAACCGCAGATGGTGACAGGACAAGCCTTTCATGCCAACATCGTCCACGCCTAGGGGACGAGTCGGGATTCAAGTGAGAATAACAAAGACCATACAGCAAATAATGGCAGGGCTGTGCGCGTTGCTGTTCGCCTCGCTGACATTCGCCGCCGTCACCACCGTCGCCAATTACGACTACCCGATCAAAGATCGCTTCGCCGCCACCGTCGTCGGCACGCCTGAGGAATACCAGGCCACACTCCCCAAGGACATTCCGTTCAAGGGTCGCAGTATCGTCATATTTCCCGAGCGCGTGACGCCGGACGTTTTCTTTTACGGCCACGAGTTGCTCTATTCGGTCGCACTGCAGGACGATGAGGCGCCACTCATCTTCCTCATTGCCGGAACAGGTGCCTCTCACAACGGCAGCAAAAACACCAATATGGCCAGGGCCTTCTATCAAGCTGGCTTTCATGTCGTCTCCATCTCCTCGCCTACCTACAACAATTTTGTTATTGCGGCCTCTAAAACCGGCGTGGTCGGCCACGCCGAGAGGGATGCCGAAGACATATACCGTGTTTTTGAGATGATCTGGGCTGAGCTGGAGGACAAAATCAGGGTGTCCTCTTTCAATGTCACCGGGTATAGCCTGGGTGCATTCAACGCGGCATTCGTGTCCAAATTGGACGAGGAGCGCAAGGCGTTTAATTTCAAGCGCGTACTGCTGATCAATCCTCCGGTATCGCTGTACAACTCGATTTCACTGCTGGATCGCATGACACAGGATATCCCCGGCGGCGTGAACAACTTCGACAAGTTCGTCGACAAACTGATGCGTGCCTACACCAGCACGTATGAAGATTCCGCCGATGCCGGTGGTGAGGATTTTCTCTACAAAACCTATAAAGCGCTGAACCTGCAAGACGAGGAACTGGCGGCACTGATTGGCACCTCGTTCCGTGTCTCATCGGCATCGCTGGTATTCACCTCTGATGTGATGGCAGATTACGGCTACATCAAGCCAAAAGGCCTGGTTCTAAACCGCTACAGCAATCTGCAGACTTACAATGATGTGTCGTTGCGACTGGGCTTTACCGACTACTACCACGAATTCTTCTACCCGTATTACAAGGCGGAATACCCGTCGATGACACGTGACGAATTTATCTCCTCCATGAGCCTGACCAGCATCGAGGGGTACCTGAAAAACAGCAAGAAAATTACCATGATGGGCAATGCCGATGATGTCATTCTCGAGCCTGGGGAGATCGAATTTTTCCCGAGAGTGTTCGGGGACAGGGCTACAATTTACCCGTATGGCGGTCACTGCGGCAACATGGACTACCGTGACAATGTGGCCCACATGATTGCCACGTTCACCGAAGGGGGGATGCAGTGATGAAATCAATCCTTCATCTCACCTTGACTCCCATTCTCGCACTCGCACTCGGCGCCTGCAGTAGCGGCCCTCAACCGCAGGAGCAGGCGGCGAACTATCCGGAGCCTGTCTTCACCGCCAAGCGACTACTGCCGCCGGAGAAAGATAATCTCGACGATCTGACTCCGGTCTATGATCCCTGGGAAGGCATGAACAAGCGTATCTATAATTTTAACTACCATTTCGACAAAGCCGTATTCCTGCCGGTGGTTCGTGGTTATGAAACCGTGGTACCACAGGTCGGACGCACAGGTATCAGCAACTTCTTCAATAATTTTGATGATCTGCTGACCGCGTTGAATTCCGCGCTGCAACTCAAACCGAAGAAATTCTTCCAGAGTACTGGCCGTGTGATCGTCAACAGCACGGTAGGCCTGTTTGGACTGGTGGATGTCGCGAGTGCGATGGAGATTCCGCGGCCCATGGAGGACTTCGGCCAGACGCTCGGCTTCTGGGGCGTCGGCCAGGGTCCGTATCTGGTCATTCCATTCCTTGGCCCCTCGAACCTTCGCGACGGACTGGGTAAGCTGCCTGACACCTATGTTCAGAGTACAGTCAGGAGCGAGCTACTCTCCGACCCGGTCGATTTGACGACAACATTACTTTATCCCATTGATGCCCGGGCCAACACCTCGTTTCGCTACTATGAGAACGGGTCCGCCTTCGAGTATCAAATGGTCCGCTGGCTTTACTCGACCAAGCGCAAGCTGGACGTAGATCAATAAGATGGGGACGAACGTGATTCGCCACTTACTCCTGATGACTTTTGCGTTGACGCTGACGCTCTCCCGTGCGGCTCATAGTGCTGATGACCCGCAATCACCTGAGCCCGTCAGGATAGGTACCACCCAGTCGCTGACCGGGCACTACAAGGAGTTCGGTATCGAGCAACTGCGAGGCTTGCAAATGTGGGCCGCAGACGTCAACGCCCGCGGCGAGTTGCTGGGTCGCCCGGTGGAGATCGTCTACTACGACGACGGCTCCCGGGACGCCGGTGCGGTCGAGGGTTTCACCAAACTGATCGGCAAGGATCAGGTCGACGTGCTGGTTGGCCCCTACTCTTCATCGCTGACACTGGAAGCCACTCTGGTCGCTGAAAAATACGATGTCCCAATGGTGACCACAGCCGCCTCGGACAACCAGATATGGAATCGCGGCCTGAAAAATGTCTTCGGCGCAGACACTCCTGTGAGTGACTACCTGAACGGCCTGGGAATCGCCGCAGAGGCGGGCGTTAAGACCGCGGCGTTTGTTTATGCGCGCACCGACTTCGGTGAGAATTTGGCTGGAGTTGTCGAGCAGACATTTAGGGAGCGTGGCCTGGAGTTGGTCCTCGTCGAGGGCTATGCCCCCGAGCAGCGCGACTTTACCGCGCTGGCAAAGCGCCTGGGAGAAGTGAATGCTGATCTGGTGTTCGGTGCGTCCTACCTTGACGACTCAATAGCGCTGGTGCGGAACCTGAAGCAACAGGGAGTGAAACCAAAGATGCTGGGCTTCACCATCGGACCAGGCCTGCGCGAGTTTGCCGATCAGTTGGGTCCTGATGCAGAGGGAATCCTCGGGGTTGTGCAGTGGCTGCGCACATCACGCGAACCCGGCGCACAGGATTTCGCGTACCGTTTTGCACAGCGTTACGGCTATCATCCAGGGGTTTACGCCGTGATAGGCTATAGCGCTGGCGAGATACTGGAAGCTGCCATTCGGCTGGCCGGCACCACTGAACACGCGGCTGTCCGCGAGCAACTCAGAACGATGTATTTCCAGGCCCTGATAGGCTCTTACAACGTCGATGACACCGGCCGGCAAATAGGTCGACGCAACTACGTGCTGCAGTGGCAGGACAACGAGCGGCGCCTGGTCGCCCCCGAGCAGTTGGCGAACAGCAAACTTATATACCCGCGGCAGTGAGCACAGGGGACGCCCTCCTCGGGACACGGGCCCGCCCCCGCACTGAATCGATTTCCGCTGCTTGCTGATTGATGCCTACTGCGGACACAGTCAGGCCAACAACCGCAAGCCAGGAACGCCCGCTGTTCAAATACTTTCCGCAGTTGCGTTCGCGGATAGCTATTGAGCCGATAGCCAGCCTACCCACTCCGGTAGAGCGCTTGTCTCTATCAGACCATGCCTGGATCAAACGTGATGACCTGACGCATCCGGATTACGGCGGCAACAAGATCCGTAAGCTGGAATTCATCATTGCCGATGCTATCGCGAAAAAGGCCAGGCGAATTATTACCTTCGGTGCCATAGGCACCAATCACGGTGTGGCCACGGCCATGATGTGCCAACAGTTCGGCCTGGAGTGCGTGGTCTACCTCTTTGACCAGCCAGCATCCGCCACCGTCACACAAAACCTCCGCCTGATGCGCGCCTATGGCGCGCGGTTGATCTACAAAGGCTCCTTGCCCAAAACGATTCTCGCGTATTACACCAGCCCATACCGACTGCGAACCGGCTCCTACTTTTTATTTGCCGGAGGCTCCAACCTCTATGGCACTCTCGGCTTTATCAACGCGGCCTGTGAGTTGCAATGCCAGATTGAGCAGGGGGACTGCCCTCCTCCCAAGGCCATCGTCTGCCCGGTGGGCTCTGGCGCCACCCTGGCAGGCCTGACCTATGGCTGCCAACTGATCGGCCTGGAAACGGAGGTCATCGGTGTGCGGGTTGCACCCCGAAAACTGGGCCCGGTAGCCGCCTGCACCCCGGGAACAGTGTATCAGTTGATGATAAAAGCCTGTCGCTTCCTGACAGAGACTTGTCAACAACAGCAGATACCCAGGCCGAGGGCCGCGAGACTACTGGAGCACTATTATGGTGACGGGTATGGCGCGGCCACGGAGCAAGGACTGCAAGCCATGGAGCAATTCAAGGCCATAGGCATAACGCTGGAACAAACCTATACTGCCAAAGCAGCAGCCGCTTTTATCGATCGTTTGGAAAGTGCGGACGCAGCCGTGCTGTTCTGGGACACCTTTAATTCCCGCGATATGACGGCCAGCTCATCCAGCGTTGTGACCGGGGAGCTACCACAGAACCTGCGCCGGTTTGTCGACGACATCCGCACAGAGGACCGTCACTGCAGCCCCGCCTGAGGCGCTCCCGGTCTATCGACACGGTGAACTCAAGACATTGAGGGAGATGCACTGTATGGACATCAAATACTACTTCATCAAAGCTGTTCGCAAACTGTACCCCCTGGCATTTCTGGCCCCCCAGGGAGAGAAGGGAATTGCGACAATTGGGCACCGGGAATATATCGGTGGCAACTGGGATGAAATTGGCACCCTCCAGTTCGAGTTCCTCAAATCGAAAGGTTTGAAACCGGATAGTTACCTGCTCGATATTGCCTGTGGATCACTACGCCTTGGGGTAAAAGCCATTCCCTATCTGGAGGCGGGACACTATTTGGGAATTGAAAAGGAAAAGGGACTGGTGCAAGCGGGATTGAATATTGAACTGAGCAAGCGTTTGAGAGAAGAAAAGCAGCCGCGCATAGTGATCTCCGATTCTTTTGAGATCGACAACGTTGGTCAGCTGATAGATTTCGCTATAGCACAATCCCTGTTCAGTCATTTACCACCCCAGCTGATTCACCTCTGCTTCAGGAATCTGCATCCGTGGCTGAGGAGCGGGGGAGCTTTCTATGCCACGTACTTTGAGGTTCCCACGCCCAGGAAAAACCCGAACAAACCACACGATCATGGGTACTTTGCCTATACGGCGAAGGAAATGGTTGAATTCGGCGAGTCGAACGGATTCGCGGCAACCTATATCGGTGACTGGAATCACCCCCGCAATCAGGTCATCGTGGAATACAGAAAACCTTGACGGCAGGCTACTGAGAGAGAAAAGCAACGGATGAACAGCTATTCCAGGCAAAGGCGCTGAGGAGGCCCTAAGGTTTTTGGACTCGGGAAGTTAAGCTTTACACCTGCCTTACGTGTCAGTTTTTTACATGTCTGAGATGTTGTGCTGGCCAGAATTGCCGCAAGTGTTTGATTCCTGCTTGGTGGTATGATGACTCATTATAATTTTGTATTCTCAAAAAATAGATTCAAAGTAATCAATAAAAGGAACGCCTCCATGCTGAAGAAAGCCTTGGCCCTTTCCACTTTCTTCGTGTCCTTTGGTGCCACCGCGGCCGTTCTGCCGTTTACTTATGATTTCGGCTTTATTGGGTCCGAGGACGGGTTCTCTGGCTCAGGATCATTTACGGTGGCAACGGCGGAAAACCTTGTAGCCGGTACAGCCGGATTAGAGGTATTTGAATTTGCCGGTCTATGTGCAGGATATAAATGCAGTTTTGATCTGGCTGATGTGACAACTACTGGTAATGCGAATTGGTCTGTCAACGAAACTACAGGCGAGATATCCAAATTGGCTATTAGAGCCTACGGATTCTTATCCGAAGGCAGTGCTGGTACAAGATTATTTATCGACTATAAAGATATGGAATGGGGAGAGATTTACTTGGAATGTTGGGACCAAAGCAATCCAGGGTCCTTGCTATGCAATGGCGACAATTATGATTATCGGGCAGAGGCATATCCGGGTGCCGAAACCTATGTCACTTTGCGGCAAGATGCTCCGGTCGTCCCCATACCCATCCCCGCATCCACATGGCTGATCAGTTCCGCATTATTGGGGCTAGGGATCATCAAACGCAAGAAAACCCAGGCCAATGACTGGAAGCAGAAGCTAGCCACAGCTTACTGAATGGCATTTTTCTAGCCAGGCGATTAGAGACATTAGCCCACTGCCAGGTTCGCGCCAGGGACTCCCCTACTCACTTCAAAGCGGACATCGAGGCGTTTGAATCCTGCGCTTTCGACACGGCCGTCCCTGCCCGTTCATCCGACCCTTGCGCTGGGTCGGATATCAGTCGCTCTTGGACACCCATTCATCACTCAAGCTCAACATATCGGTAATCCAATGCCGAACCGAAGTGTCGCCGATAGGGAAGTCGAACTGTTTAATGATGTAGGTGTGCTCGTCGGTGTCGGATATCAGGCTGCGGAAGCGGTCGGGATACGCCGCTTCGAGTTCTGCCACTGCTTCCACAAGCTCCGCCTCGAACACGGCACCGTCAATCGTGGATCGCCCCACGATCACCTCGTCGCGCGCAGAACTTATGAAGCCCACACGGAGTTTTTCATCCTGGGCAAGTTGGTACTTGTGATAATCCGTCAGATTGCCATCGTCGCCGACGCAAGTGCTGCAGCTCGCGGGGAAGAAGCGAGCAGAATTCCAGTAGTTATTCAGGATCTGCTGTGTACCGGGCTGCTGGATGCCGACTCCGGAGTCATTAACGAGTTCGATCGGCACGTCCGGGTAGAGCTTCCTGACCAGCGGTAAGGCGTAATGAACGCCAAAGCCTCCCGCGCTGTTGCCGACAAGCAGTATTCTGGTGGGCGTGGGATAGGAGCGGACGATGACGTCGAGCGAGGCCGAGAGGTTCTGGATACCGCGGAAGAACCGGTCGTTGCTGCCGTCCCCGTCGCTATCGAGATCCCGGTCGCCGGTAAATAGCGTTCCATCGCAATAGGGGATGTACCCCACGTCGAAGTCCGTGGCCGGGTTGGCGGAATTCCCGGCTTCGAGAATCCCGAGATTGAAAAGAGGTAGTCCGACATCGACGGCTGTGCAGGAGGTCGGCCCGCAGGCTCCGCCGCCCTGTAGGAAGATCAACAGTTCATCGCTCAATCCATCCCTCGTTGACATGCCGAACTCGTTGCCTGTATAGCAGAGTGGCCCGTCCCCGCTGCCAAAAGTGTGTCTGGTAACAGCGCCCTCGATGACTTCCGAGGCCATAGGCGAGAACAAGCCAAGATAACGGTCCACGCCCTGGTCGTAGAGTTCCTGAAACGGGGATACTGCGGCGTTGACGGCAGCGTCACCCGCGCTATTCCTGTTGTCGGAGCAGCCAGAGATAAACGTCGAGAGGACAAGCCACGAAATAATCAGTCGTTGTGTGAACACCGAGGTCTC